>Ga0228711_1006824_pt1 | contig 16788 bp, 12 predicted proteins | sample MedpolnodulmetaG_2_FD_177996 | JGI IMG/M metagenome (GOLD analysis project Ga0228711, IMG submission 177996) | Root nodule microbial communities from Medicago polymorpha collected in Santa Monica, California, United States - brown nodules | ecosystem: Host-associated > Plants > Roots > Nodule...
CATTTCACTAAAAACAAGATTAAAACTTCACTTAGTTTGCTAATAGAAAGATAATAATAAGATTAAGATAGTGAAAAACTTGATTTTTTTTCTGTGTCCAAATCAAATGAACCAAGTCTCTATTTATTGAGAAATTTTTTTTATGAATTTTGGTAATTTTTTTTTAAAAATAAAATATTAATTTACAACGAAATAATTGAGGTCCAATAATTAAAATGATAAAAATCCGAACAACCAATCAGATTCAGCCACGTGTCACACACTATCCATAAAACATCTTCTCTCTCCGCCTCCAACCGCACCACTCGCGCCTGCAGCGCATGTTGCACACGCGCCGTTTTTGTCCAACGAAAACGTGCCACGCGTACGTCTGGTGCAGGTTCAACATTGTTTAATTGTTTCATCATCTCTCTCATCCACTTCATCATTCAACACTTTTCAACACCACCATTGGAGCAAAATACATGTTGAAAGGTGCATTCAACACCACTATTGGACATGGTCTAAGATGTGTTGAAGATGATCCAAATTCATCCGAAAAAAGAAGGGCTATAGTAGCACTCATGCATCTAGTTGGTCTGTTAGATCTTAGAATCTAGAATTTCAAAAGGACATGCCTAACCAAAAAACAATGTAACACAAATGTAAATTCTTGTTCAAATGCTAAATTCTCTTGGAAAACAAACAAGAACCCAAACTTCTAAACGCATATAGCCGTTGCTCATCTTTTTTAACCTCAAAAAATGCTGCTAACTTTTGTACTCACTTTTTTGTTGACCCAATCAATCCAATTTAGCCGTTGTACAATTTGAATCTAGCCACAATCATCAAAACGACAAACACAAAATGTTACTAAGATCCAAATTGTTTTCCACGTACAATACAATAATAACATTAATAATTATATTAATTCACTTGGTTGTCCTAGTGGTATTATTGACTTGGGACCTGAAGTGTGCTCCTTCTCAAGATCTCAGATTTGATTCTTTATGTCAATTTAAGGGGGTTAGTTTAGATTCTTAAAAAAAATATTAGTAATTATATTATACAGTACTATTTAGTAAATAAACTTTATGGAATAAAAGGTAGGTAGTGACATTGTGGGGTCAAATTGGTCAGACACACATGACCTTGAACTACCTCCAACGGATCTCAAACTCAAAAATTGAATCTTTTCTCAAAATTTGAATTTCTTAACTCTCTCTCTCTCTCTCTCTTCCACATTAATAAATCTGAAAGTTACAATTTTTATGCATTGAACACAGTTCCCACTACCTCATCATATGAAATTCAAATTTCCTTAAACCCCATTTCACAATTTCAATTGTTAGGTCACAAACACAAACCAAATGGGTGCATGTTTAAGCAAGAAGAAAGCATCATCTTCTACTACTTCCTCACACCCCCTTTCTTCCACCAAATCACTTTCCACACCCCCAATTCAACAAAAACATTCTGATAACAACAATGTCACAGAAACAGAAACTACCCTCAACAACAACAACGTAGTACAAGAGAAACAACAAGACCCAGAAGCAGTAAAAGAACATGAAGAAACAAAAAAAGAGTTTTTTATCATCAAACACAGAAAAAGCCATGATGAAAAAAGAGAGAAAAACTCCATCAAAATCACACCTTTCACTGTTCAACACAATGTTCCATCACAACAAAATGATGGGTTGGTTTCATCTAGTGAAACAGAATCATTGAACAGCAACAATAAGGTTGGTAGTGCTGTTGGTGTGAGAACTTCGAGCTGCACAAAAGAAGAAGTTGATGCAATTCTAATTCAATGTGGAAGATTAAGCAGAAGCTCTTCTGGAAAAGCTGCTACTTCATCTTCAGCTAGGAAATATTCTGGTTCAAAAAGAAGTTTTGATTTTGATCATTGTGATAACAATGATGCAATTTCAGCTGAAGATGAACAAAAGAGAGTTCATGGGAGTGATAACAGTGAGGAATATGACGGTTTTGCTCGGCATAACCACCGTCCGCGTCACCGGAATTCACCAAAGAAAGGTTCTTCTTCTTCTAATGGAAGGAGAAGGACACCAAGTAGAGAAAGAGATCAACGTTCGAGTAGTAGAGAGCGAAGAGTGAGTAGATCTCCTGGAAGAAGATCATCTGAAAATGGAAGCAACAACAATAACAATAACAGTAATGGTTCAGGTTCAGGTTGTACTAGGCCAGGGAAAATGGTGACTGTTCCTGCTACTGTTACATCATTGGTTATGGATAAAAGTAACAATGGTGGAGGAGAAGGTGTTAAGAGGGTTAATGTGAAGAGAAATGTTGCATCACCACGTTCAATGTCACCTGCTAGAGGAAATGGGAATGGTGTGAATCAGCAACAGCAACGTTCAATGTCACCTGCTAGAGGAAATGGGAGTGTTGTGAATCAGAATCAGCAACCTTCTCTTAGCAGGAATAACTCTGCAAGGAAAACTGACGTTTCACCTTATAGGAGAAACCCTCTTAGTGAGGTTGATCCTAATTCACTTGCTTATCCTCAATCAAATGCTAATAATGGTGGAAGTAAAGTTCAGAACAAAGGCAAAAAGGAGATTGAAGTTGAGACTATTCAGGTAAATCACTTGTATGCTGTTGTTGATTTTTATGTGTGTTATTGAGTATTGATGTGATAAGATGATGGGAGTATAGATAATGATGTGGTCCAAGTGAGTTTTGTTTCATAATGAATCAATTTCTAGTAATAATTGATAGTATTATATTAGAAGATAACCAATGATTGTTTTATAATGTCATAGAAATGGTGTTAGTGAGAGAAATTTGATTAGTTTATGAGATCATAAATTAAAATTTTTAAGCATTTGTTTTAGCTCCAATGGTTAACAAGCTTTAATTAAGGTCAAATATTTTCGGAGAATTTGAGTTCAAATCCTTAGTGGGAACAATTTTTAACTGGACTTTACTTATCTCTGCGTCCTAGATTGAGCTACGACGAGAGCCCCCTTCCGCTAGAACCGGAGGATTATGAGAAAACTACGTATCTTTTGTTACAAGTAACATATAATGATATACACATCATATATTAATAGTTGTTAGGATACCAACAATAGTTTGGTAAAAAAAAAAAGAATACCAACAATAGTTGACACATATAGTTCAACTTTTTTGCTTGAATTAGTTGTGATTGTTGGTCAAGTATTGAATTTTCTTACTAATAAATTATAGGTTAATAAATTATTGAAGTTGGAATTTTTTTTTACATTACAAGGGTGTGACAGTGTCTCCACTAATTTCAATTTTCATGTGATAACAAAATTAATGGTTATTAGAATTTGTTAGACTAAAACCTATGAGCACCATCATTTTATGTACATTCTTAGATGACATTTTGCCATATCCACTGCAGAAACCAAATGTTGAAATGAGGGACAACACTAGAAACAGGACAAACAACAGAGTTGCTATGGAAAAGGGTGTGAATTGCCACACAAAGGAACAGCAACAGGAAGAGAAGAATGCTATTGTGAAGAATGTGGTGATGCCATCAGGGATTACAAGAAGCAGATCATCTAGAAGATCAAGAGACTTCGATACCGTCAATCCCGAACCTCTAACCAATCCACCACAAACCTCATATACTTCATTACTCCTTGAAGACATTCAAAACTTCCATCAAAAGAACACAACACAACCTTCTGTTTCTCTTCCAGCTTGTCTTAACAAAGCTTGTTCCATCCTTGAAGCTGTTGCTGATCTTAACTCCACAACAAGTTCAACTTTCTCTAGGAATGAGTACAATAATGTTGCTGTTCCTGAATCATCATTTGTAGAATCTGAGCTTGTTGTGAGTGATGATGTGATGGAACCAAGTTTACATAAGTATGTGACTGTTAAGAGAGGTGGTTCACTTTGTGAGGATCAAGAGTCTTCAGGAAGTAATAGTTTCACTGTGAGTAGTGGTCAACAACAATGGAACATTTGTTCTTCTGGTGATTCATCGGATTGTTGGAGTTCGAGATTGAATTCAAAAGAGGAGAGTTTGAAAAGAAGAGAATGTGATCATCAGCATAGTGGTGGTATTGGACGTGGAAGACTTGCTACTGCATCAACATAGTTGTGATGAAGATTAAGACATTTGGATTCTCATTTTCATGTTGTAATAACTTGAATGATTGTTATTGAGTTTGATATTTCTTCTGTTTGGTGGAGTTGCATGCTTGCAACAACCTCTTTTATGTGTTTTTCATTAAGGCAAAATTGAAGATTATATTTCATCTTTGCAAATTTCACTGTTCTGCTTATGAACAATTGTTGTTTTTCTTATTGCAACTATGTTGCATAATGTTATGTTATTCCTTTCTTCAAACTAAATTGGTTAAGCTGGTTCAGTGGAAACACATATAACTAACAAAAGGTAGTTGATCAAATCTCATAACTAGTATCAACATGTCTCTTCACTTCGATAATGAGAAAAAATGAATGCATAGTCAAAGATGTATCATTCAAATCTTAGACTATTTTTCTCACAATTCATCTCATGTGTTTTCCCAAGTGCTCACATATCCTATTCTGATTTCTAAATATGATGTTACTAACATTTTAGCAGGCAACTCTGTGTAGATAGTCCAAGTTGTGAACTTAACACCCCTTGATATGATTATTCAAACAACATATATATTTTGTTTCATGTTATAGAACCACTTGGAACAACAAACAGTGGATTCCAATTCCATCATTTATATATTTATCAAAAGAAGTGCTAGCACATATTGACAGAATCAAAAGTTCTATTTCAGTATCTCACAAACACAACAACTGCCATCCTACACCAGATATGTAGCCACAGCAACAGAAGATATATAACCAAGCATATGAAGGTTGAAATGTCAGGGGGGGCATGTACACTCCTCGGATTAGCCGTGTCTACGTGTCCGACACATGTCTTTTCAGACACCGACACGACAACGATCCATATAATTACATTGAATTATGTCATTTTCTCAAATTATTATCAGTGTCTCCGTGTCAGTGTCAGTGTCTGTGTCGTGTTCGGTGTCTGCGTCAGTATTCGTGCTTCATAGGTCAGGGAAAATGAAGAAAACTAACAGTAGAGTTTTTATCTACATAATTTGAATATCATAACTCTTAATGCCAACATATTCCAGAAACAATCACAATAAAACAACTCTGACAACAAATAGGATTCGAAACAATTCTCACATTCAATTCAATTGATCAAAATTAAATGAAAAAAAACCAAACAAAACCGTTATTGAGCCACAATGGTAGTCCACCCTAGATTTCCTCCATGCTAAAGACCAACAAACTATCAAATTCAATGGCTGCATATAATAAACTAGTGAAAAACAATGATATCTAGTTACTAAATAAATTAAAACGAAAGTTTACATGCCGGAGACATCCTTGGACAAGAGGACAACTCTTCTATAACTTGATAATTTTGGATAAAAAAGTTGATCTTCATCACTTCTAAAAGCCTCGCATTCTGCAAAATATATGTTGCGAATTGAAGATCGTCTTTAGATCCTTCAAAGTGTAAAATAGTACATGACATGAGGTGAGACGAAACACATTCAAGAGTTGAAATTGGGCAGTTCCATTCCTTGGATAAGCTGGTATTCCACTGCAAAAGAGATACAAAATAACATTTAATAAAATATATATAAAAAAAAAAAAAAGCAAAAAAAAAAAAAAAAAAAAAAAAGTAACTACTGCACAAACCTTTCTTATGAAATTTTTTTGAAGCTTAGGACAATGTTGGAGCAATTCTACTACACCATCCCAACCACGAAAAACACTAAAAAACCATAGTTCAATACGAATTAAGTTTTGAAACACCGGAATGCCTTTGAAAGAAACCACTTCAATTTTGATCTCGAAAGAATGTTCTTCAATATTCATCCAGTAAGGACGTTCTTCTTCGTCCTGGATTATGCATAAATACTCGACATTATTAACAGCATCAAACGGAACATCGATGGAATGAATATAGGCTCTGACCAGTTTCGACAAGAACAAGGATTTAAGTTCTTGTACTTCATTATTGTATTTACGTTTCATAAACCTAAGCTTAGGATAATAGGTATGCAAATCTTCTAGAATAGGACAAGCATTAAGAAGTTTCACGAAGTCATTCTTCTGATTTTTAAAATATACACGTTCCAAAACTAGGGTTTTGCGCGATGGAAGATCAAAACACAAATTATCAGATACAATTTTTAAGTTCTCAAGTTTGAGAATAACAAGGGTTCGGGAGGTGAAAATGATGGGCGTCAAGATGTGGCCATGCATGCCGAGATGGAATTCCTGAACACGACGCAGTATAGCTGTTTTGACCCATGCATTGACGATAGGTTGATCAGAATTAACTACTACATTACGGAACATGAGGCTAAAAGTTTTGATGGGTTGGTTTAGCGAACGAGGAGAGAGCATGAGTGTGTCCACAAAAGACAAAAGCTATGGAAGGCCTCGTCCAGTTCTGGCACGACATCAAAGCGGACAACGGATGGTGTGTAGGAGAGTGGGGTCCAATGCTTCGAGAGAAGCGTGGTCGTGAAGGCAAGTTTGGTCGGAAGAAAGGAGAGAATGTGAGCAATAATTCATCAGGTAAGTCGCTGATTCTGTTGACCGCGCTAGGACTTTCCACATTTTTGAGCAACTCATGAAGAAAGACGTTAAGGGTTTCTTTTTTTGGTACATAGACGGTGAAGGGTTTGTGATTTTATATTGATTTCTTTTTTATTTTTTTTATTTTTATAGAAAATATTGGAAACTTGTTATTGAAGAAACAACTTGTAAAAAAAAAATAAAAATCCAAGAATATAAAGAAGAGGAAGAATATTATATTATATTATAGAATATTATATTTATTTTTTTGTTGAAGGAATTATAGAACATTATATTATTCTTTTGAGTTGAGTGTATCAAACCAAATAAAATAAAATCTCTTAAAGTGTCATAAAAAAATCTCTTAAAATGTATATTTATGTCACAAATAAGCTATATTTATAAAAGAAATACTATTCATATGATGATATGGGTTTGACCCAATAACCCAATAATTAAATCGAGATTCACTTATAATATTTCATACCAATTTTCAATTTGTCTTTCAATTCAAATTTGCCTAGGGTGGTTGCTTTGTGATTTGAACCATTTTTTAGGCAAAAATTCATCTGATTTAAAGATAAAATTACACGTGGTTGAACTCCACTTTGGATGGTTAAATTAGAAAATAAATCATCTAATTGGTTAGTTTAATACAATTTAATTTGGATCAATTTTTTTAAATATCAAAATTACACTCGTAATTCTTATATAAATGCTAATATTGATATTATGAAGACAAGGTAAAATAATAATTTTGACGTAAAATATAATATATAATATATTTAAAATTAATATCATTGAATGACAAAGATCGACTATACTTGAAACATGTCAAATAGAAAATAAAATAGATTTAATTAATCTAATAAGTTGTATTAAAAAATTAAAAACCAACTAATAATAGGATAATGCAATATATATCACACTAATAATAAAAACTAGATTTGTCAAACAAAAAAAATAATAATAAAAATTAGCTGTAAAAAAAATCAATCCAACCTAATTCAAGCGGTTTTTATAAAAAGACATCCACCCACATCTAAAAATCTCAATTTTGTACAATTATATTATTTTTTTAGATTGATCAACGTTTTTAACTAATTTTGATCGATTTTAATTGAACATCCGTAATTTTTTTGTATAACATGAGAGTTTGGATATGATACAGTTTCCATTTAGTCCATTTATACAGTTTGCTACACCGATGACCGACACGTGGCCACACAAAATTTCAACGGTTAGGATTAAAAATTTAATAAATTAATTTTTTTTATAAGCAAATGAAATTTTGTATTAAAAAAGAAATAAAAAACAATTGGGGGACCAAACCTAAACCCAACAATACACAACGCTCTCTCCGTCTCTTAATAGATGACATAGTTTACTTTGACACACATATCAATGCATATTTTTCATCTTTAATATCTTTGATTATCTTGTTCGTGAAGGAAAGTTGCTGCACTGCACTATACACTCAATCAAGGAGAGTCAGATAATGGTTGACTATCGGTGACAATCACTCGAGCACTATTAGACAACATAGGATCGCTTTCGGGAACATTTTTGTCCCCTGAACCATCAACTTGTAAGGGGAAAACTTCGACAGCAGTTTGATTTATGCTGATGTTATCACTAGTAGAGGCCTGCTTCATCATGAGTGCTTGAGTTTTTTTGTTTTTCTTGCTAGCCACAGGCACAAAACTGTGAGCGTCAAGAGTCAAACTAAAAGTAGAGGTAGACTTCGGAACAATCATTAAAACATCGTTATCAATCACGGAGACCAAAACATCATTATCCTTTTCACAATCATCATGCTGAGTGGAAGAAACTGCAACCAGATTAGCTGTATTATTAGTGGCATCAACCATATCTTCCGATTGTTGAACATGTGCCGAATTCTGCTCACTTTGATGATTCACAGATTGCAAGTGCAAAGAGTCAGCGTTTTTAGTAGATCCCTCAACACGATTAGACTCCTTAGCAACAATAGCATCACTAACCTCTTTGGCAGAATCCATAAGACTCCTAACATCTTTACTAGTCTTATCTATGACATTCAGCTCCACAGGATTAGGTCCCCAAAATTTCTTCTATGACCAGTTCAAAAGTATGAAAACTTCCACCAACAATTTCATCACTGCCGCCAATACAAACCATATGAAATGCAGTATCAAAGACCTTAGCATTAGCTGATATATCCTCATTAACCTTTTCATGATTGTAAGTCTGAGCATTAGCTGTTAATTCATAAGTAACTAGTTCATGATTGCTAGCCTGAACATTAATTGGTAACTCCTCGTTAACATGCTGGCGAGTAGTATCAATCTCCTCATCAACATTAGTAACCTTCAGTGAAGAGGTACCAACTGTGTCAACAACTGGTTCTTTACCTCAGCTAACCTTTGCACATTAGCATTGGATTCATCCTTTTTTGCCTGATCCTCAGGTTGGCTTTCTCCCATCATCATTACCACCTGAGCCATCTTTCTGAACATTCAATTTTTGGATTGACTGAGGGGAAAACCAATCCTACCACAATTATTCTGTGGTTGTTCTGTTGGCTGAGAGGCCAAGAACGACCATGGCACAATGGTGGTAATGGTTGCTTGTGCTCCAAGAAACCATTTGAGAACTCAAGAATTAGTTGACGAACTCCTTCGTTGAAACCCAACCGTTCTCCTTCTCTGTTGAAACTCGAAACCCAATCCTCATTCTATAATAAGAATCCAATCACCTATCGCCTCTGTTGGAACAACTATGTTAAAACCGATAGCTTGCACACCAAGAAACTATACGAAGGATTGGATTGAGAAAGACAGAAAGAGTATTGAATTGATTGTGTTTGTACATTGATTGTGAAAAGAGAGAATGACTTACATGAGGTGAGAATGTGAGCATAGGAATAACTCTGCAAGGAAAACTGAAGTTTCACCTTATAGGAGAAACCCTCTTACTGAGGTTGATCCTAATTCACTTGCTTATCCTCAATCAAATGCTAATAATGGTGGAAACAAAGTTCAGAACAAGGGCAAAAAGAAAATTGAAGCTGAGACTATTCAGGTAAATTACTTGTATGCTTTTTCTTTTTCTGTTGGTTTATCTATGTGTTAGTGTTATTGACCATTGATGTGATAAGATGCTGAGAGTATAGGGAGATACTGATGTGGTCCAAGTGAGTTTTGTTTCATAATGAATCAATTTAAAATAATAATAATAATTGATAGTAGTAAATTAGAAGATAACCAATGATTGTTTGTAATTTCATTGAAATGGTGTTAGTGAGAAAAATTTGATTAGTTTATGAGATCATAAATTAAAAATTTTAAGCTAGTGTTTGAGCTCCAATGGTTTATGAACATAAATTAAGGTCAAATAGTTATGGAGAATTTGATGGTTGTGCCCCTAATATATTAATGGTTGTGCCCCTTACAAACCCTAAATGCACTCATATTCAACCGTGTAATTCATTTGTGTGTTATTAACTAACATTTTGTTGACATGTTATTGATTTGCATAAATTTTTTGAACAATTAGGATCATAAACAGTTTAAAATCAGCTGCAGGTAGTCAATCAGTATACAAGACTTACAATTGAGAGTGAGACGACCATGTGACTGCGTGTGTTGGCTTGCTTGACCTTTGCGATGGAAAGAGAACCTTCCAAGGAGCGCGGTTGGAATGTAGAAAGAGAACATAATGATTGGTTAAGAGAGACATAAGACAGAGTCACCAATATCCTGGGACGGAACTAGAACCAAACGCTATTAAAATTGGTTTTAGCACAGACTAAAATTAACGAGCTTATCAAGGTAGTTAACGGAAAAACAACTTATGAAGATACAATTTTCGTCAGTGAGAAACTACGAATTTACATAAATTTACATTTTAGCATAAGATATTTTTCATAAGCTCAAAAATTAGTCAATCCAAACGGGCCTATCTCATATCCAGGAATCAAGATTCAATCTGGAACAAGCTGAAGTTTAAGCAAGGATGAAAATGAAATTATCATACATATGAAATTGGACAGTAGTAGCTATGAAGCTATATAACTTAATCATCATGCATATCAACTCACCTTTCACAAGGACAAACCACAATATGTTAATAAGTGAGGACATATTCTGATGTGAGAGAAACTAAGATGTTATTATCATAAAACTTAGAGGCTGAAAAAGCAATTTATTCAACAACAATGCTCTAAGTAAATATATAAAACATCTCAGTATTTAATTTAATTAATCAAACACACATAAAATCAGTTATAAGATACTTTTCTTCATGAAGTTCAAAACTTCATGTTCAAGTAATCAATGTACATTCTTTTAGCACTATCTGAATCAGAAGGAGGAGGTCTCCCACTCAAACTTGTTTGTCCTGTTAACTTCATGAACATACGTCGCAGCCTACGAAGCTCTAGCAACCCAACTGATCTCAAAAGGTTGACCGGCAGCAAGTCTTTCCCTATAGAAATGCCATTAACTGATAGCATACCAAGATCACGAGATTGTGCTTCTGCTATAGCATTAGCAACCTCTTGTGTTGCTTTATCCAGCTCATATAGAGAATTTGCATCCGAAAACGCCAAGTTTGAGTCGCAATAGTTGGTTGCAGTATCTTCACATCACGGGTTTTCGAGTTCACTTCTTTGGTTATGTAAGAGACAGTATCATCTGCAACGGAGGCAGAATCAGACGAAGAAGACGATGATTTCAACTCAAACAAAGGTGAATCCCGTTGATTTCTTCTCTCTGGTTTCTCAAACCTCCTTACCAAATCTTCAAATATTGCATTATCATAATTATATTCACCTTTCTCCCTACGCTCTCGATTCCATTTTCTACAATCATTATCCTCAACATCACAATAAGCTACACAGTATCCCAAACACCATAGCTCGTATCGAAACTCCTTAATATTATTCAAAGAATCAACGATAATAATAGTCTCTTTTCGAACTCAAGTAACCACGAAAAATGTCCAGCCTAACAATCTCGGCATTACTATGAAGATAATATACAGTCACTAACTATTCTTGAAATTGTACGAGTCAGACAATTTAGTTCCACATATTTACAAAATAGCAAATTAGTCATATACATTAAAAACTTCAAAAAATTTATTTAATCCCTTCCAATTTCAAGAATTAAAAATGCTGATTTACTCAAACATAAGAATAGTGCTATAAAGCATTGCATCTAACTTCAGTCCTAATTATAAACTCTGAAGCATTGACAATTCGGATGGAAATCGTGTCCAGTGTCCGACACCAACACATACGATTAAAATCATAAACTGGCGAAAACTTACTGCAGCAGCATTTGGTTTTCACGACGAATTGAGGCAATTTTGCTGTTTTGACGGAATGGAGCTGCTGAGAAGGAATCAAAATCTTATAGAATCAAAGTCAACAACAAAATAGTAGGCTTCAGATTTTCATATTTCAATATGAAAATAAGGGAGTTATGGATTGTAGCGAGCTTTCATCCTTATTAACCAAACATGTGTATGTTGAAACTTCCAAGATGTTTAATGCTGTTTTCTTTTAATCTCGTCTCCTATATATACGACCTTCCCTCTTTTTTTCAATACTCCTTTGCCACTCACACTTACTTTACAACCAAAATTCAAATCCATATTGATGCAAAACTCTCTAATCTCTCACAAACAACAAAAACAAACATCGTCAATGGTTCATCTTCATCATCACACTCACAACACCATTCACCGCCTTCATCTTCCTCCGACCAACCACTATCCAAGAAGCATTCTTTCGACGCAGATAATCTCACCCGCAATGGCTTCTCCGCCATTACACTCCCTTTCAGTCTCCGTGGAAATGTTCTTCATCGCTGTGTCTCCAAGTCCAACCCATGCACCTTGCCGGAGCAGTCTTCACCGGCAAGAAGGTCAGCTGGTTTGCCGCCTCTGCCTCCGATCAGGAGATGTATATCTGAAGTTATTGATCCTTATGAGGTTAAAGAAGCAGTTTCTCGTTATTTGAACCCTGCTGAAAAAACTACCCCTGAATCTGATTCAATGGTATGTTGGATTGTTGACTTGTGTTTCTTGGTGAAAAAGTAATATATATTTTTTTATTTGGAATCATTAGAGGTTTGTTTTTCTTTTCTTTTAGAGGCTTAAAAGGATGAAGGGTCGGTTCAAAGAGATGAAGAAGTGGTGGGATGAAGTTATGGAAGACGAGGAAGAAAATGAAAAAGAACAAGAACAAGAAGAGCACTCTCTTGTTTCTGAAGATGACAAAGCCCTATCTCAGGTATATGTCTTGAACCTTGGACTGTGATTGGCTTTTGCTTTTCTATTGTAATCTTCAATGTATTTGGTTCTTTAATTGGTACCTTACAAGTTATGCTCATAAATTTCATTAGTTTTTTTTTCTTATTTATATGTATCTCCTAGTTGCACTTGTAATCATAGTTCACTTAATTTCTCTTTGTTTGTTCACTGTATTTCACTTCTATAGTTAAGCAATAATCATGCACATAAATGATAGTAAGCAGCAGTATTGTCAATTGAATCACGGATCATGGAAAGTAATGATTTGTTCAAATTGGGATACTAGAGTACTATAGCCGCTATTTGACAAAACTGGTAAGTAGTAATAACTACTCAAACCTGCACAATTGTGTAGTTGGTTATATCAGAATATCAGCATAAATAATGTAGTAGAATGTAAAAAGTATATAGACTTCCCTTATCAACATATAAATCTGAAGAAAAAGATTATCTGATCAACTGTGTTTTGTGCTTCCCTTCAGTGCACTTTTCCTTTGGCTTTTAATTTACCAAAATGTTAGAGGCTGCATGTTAAAGGGTAAGAATAAAAAATTTAAGAAAAAACTATATTGAAGATGAAACATTCAATTATTGTTTCATGTGTAGTGTAGCTACCTTTATTCCCACTTAATTATGTAGGATCTGGGGGTTTGGCTTAGAAGCATAATAAATTGTTGATGTGATCATCGTTGCACTTGTAATCATGGTTTTGAATTGCGATTGCAGTTGGACTTGTGGTCACACTGTGGATCTTTACAACATGGAAAAATGCGATCGATGTGGCTAAAATTGTTGTTGTGACGTCGTTGTAGAAACCTCAAAATCCTCTAATTTATGTGACAAGATAAAACTATATATATGACTCCTAGACTAATTGTCGTTTCATGCTGAATGAATTCATTTTTGTATCTGTAGGATGGTTTGGCAGATTATGAAGAAGCTGTTTGTGTAGAGTGGATTGAAAAGTGTTTATGCCTTACTTTCAGGTGTCCATGTGGCAAGGGATATGAGGTTCTAATATGTGCAAACAATTGTTACTACAAGTTGGTGTAGAAGAATCACTATGTTTAATTGATTCCTTTTAATTTGGGGGATGGATCCTTTTTGTTTTTATTCTGTTTTAGTTTGGAAAAGTCTTCTATGTTTTCATAGTATCATTTGGTTGTAAATATATATTTGTACATCACTTGCATTTGTTTTGTAAATAAATTGTTAGGTACTATCTCAACATTGTTTTGTACATAAATTGTTGTGTAATCCTGAGTTCAGAATAAGATTGATGAATTATTCACGACACAGCAAGGTACACCTGCAACTTATTGCAAAGAGAATGAAAATATAAATAATATCTACTTTACTCCTAAGAAATGTTCTCATTAAACAAGATGTGTGAGACCTATATCTGATAACTAAATAGCCAAATTCTTCCACTGTTTCCATTTTGTCCTCATAAACAACTTGAAACCTGCACACACACTTGCTAAAGAGCAAGGTATCGATGTTTGAACGTTGCACATATGCTGGCTCTTAAACAAACAACTACTGAATATGAATTACATTCACATGAGCTCCACAACAAGGGCAGATGCACCACCTCCTCCGTTGCAAACAGCACCAACACCGTACTTTCCGTTTTTCTGCTTCAGTACCTGTATGTAATGACGTTTAGACTAATTAAATCAAAAGGAACATTCAATATTGTGGATGGTATCATACAAGAACAATTTCAATGGAAACTTACTTAAATATCACATGATTACCACTTTAAAAATTCATATGAACTTATGTATCATGTAAGATCATAAAATTTGGTCTTCTCACTTTTACAACAAACTACTCTTGCGTGGTTATCAAAATCATCGTTTTTAAAATAAAATGAAAGCATTTAATAAAATAACATGTTTATACATTAAACAAAGAATTTAAGAGCTAACCAGAAGCACTGACATTTCTTATTCATACACATAATACATTTGGATTGACAATTTATTAATACGATAGTATATATTGCAAAGTAATCAAAATTATAAACTGAACATACCCCCAAAAGTGTCACCAGGATACGGGCACCACTGCAACCAAGAGGATGGCCCAATGATACAGCTCTGCCATGTGCATTTACCTTTGCCTGCAAAATAATAAACGTAATAAACATTTTGCTGAAAAATAAGTTATTCGTTAGTAAAAGGAATAAACAAAAGGACATAAGTATATTGCCTATTTCTTACATGGAGAATTTCTCTGTTGCTTCAGCATACAAGCTACTGAATAGCTTTAATAATATATATAGAGTTAGACAGTTTGGAGTAAGATATAGAGGCATAGAGTTCCAGAATGGGTGAAGCATTTTCTGTTGATTCTTCAACATGGAAGACTACTCACCAATAGTAGAAAGAATGCCATGAAAATGGGTTCACCATACTGCCATCACTGTAATGATGAGATTGAGACTGTCCAATTGCAAGTAGTATATGGCTGAATGTCGTTAAAATGGAGAATAGAGAAGTGTTTCAAATTGTGCAATGGATTAACATGAATCTAGAAAGGGATAAGGGCTCTGATATAGCTCTTGTTTGGGATCAATAATGAGCCATGCCACAAACTATGGTTTGGGAGAAACAAAATAGTTCATGATGGGGAATGGTTAATGCCTCATATCTCGTGGCTCCTAATATCATATCAGGTGCAAGAGTATAATTCTGTTTGTAATAAAGTAGGTGCATCTGACATGCAAAATACAAATTTTAGGTGATTACCTCCTCTCGAGGGTGGGTTAAACTTAACATGAATGGTGCATCTAAAATTCTTTGCATAGCAGGACCGGTGGACTTAGTCGAGGTGTTGATGGAGAATGGATGTGTGGTTTCTCAAAATTTATTGCAGCTTGTACTGCTTACATAGGGGAGCTTTGGGGAGTTTAGTACAGCTTGTAGTACATATTTAAATGTTTTATGTACCTGAGCAGAATCAGCATATCCAGTGATTTTTGCAATGACCTGAAGCCCAAGCTTCAATGCCTTCTCTCCACTCACTAAAACTAATGCAGCAGCACCATCACTTTCATCAATAACATTTTCATTTTCATTAAAAACCAGGGCTCGTGCCGAAATTAAACTTAAAGAAATACTCCCTCCGTCCGTATATCTAAGCCCCCATTTGACTTTATTTTTGTCCTTAAATGTAAACCCTCTTTCAAATTACTAGATGTATTTATTATTTTTTTCCTAAAACATACCCTTAATTAATACAACTAACTTATCTTGAAATACGAAAAGTCAAATTTAATACACATACAAACAAAGGACAATTTGATAATATTGACATACAAAACAGACATATTAATTACACCGACAACATTTCTTAAAAAATGTGAAAAAGACAATGGGTGTCTACATTAAGGGACGGAGGGAGTATATGTCGGTTAATAGCATATAAACTAGAGGAGTGTTATTTGAACAACCAATATGGTGGACAACTTATATGACAATCATAATTTACAAAGAAAAAATAGGTATTTGAGTAAATAGGCAATTACCCTCCTGAAATTGTAAGTTTCGTCAATTACCCCCCTGAAATTAACAAAACTTCAATTACCCCCCTGAAATTGCACAATGTTAATCAATTTACCTCCTCCGTCAAATTTTTCTGTTATTGAACATGACGTTTTGCAAATACCCCCCCTGAAGTTTTGCACTTATGTGCAAAATGCCCCTCAAACTTGAATTATTATTTTTTTTGTGTAATGAGAATTATTGCTTGTCAAAATTTTATTTACCTACTCGTTGAATTCTTAATTATCTGTGGATATTATTTAAGACGAAAAACTAACACCACAAAGGTAAAAATTATACAAATGCATTGATTTCCTTTTTCTAACATTGAACAAAT
>Ga0228711_1006825_pt1 | contig 16787 bp, 6 predicted proteins | sample MedpolnodulmetaG_2_FD_177996 | JGI IMG/M metagenome (GOLD analysis project Ga0228711, IMG submission 177996) | Root nodule microbial communities from Medicago polymorpha collected in Santa Monica, California, United States - brown nodules | ecosystem: Host-associated > Plants > Roots > Nodule...
TCAAAAAACAAATAAAAAATAAAAAAAAAAAAAAAAAAAAAAGTAAAATAAGCATGAAATAATAAACTAGAAATATTCTACGTAAAAAAAAATGTCACGTATTCTAACAAACACCGTTAAAAAAATAATATGTAAAATAAACTAGAAATATTCTACGTAAAAACAATTATACTTACTGTTTTATCGTTCCAAAGCTTGCATGCCACATGTTTACCGAAGTTCGGTAAAAGTGACAAATCATAAGGCCCCATGGAAAGCCCCCATCCTCATCATCCATACCAGGCTCTGCATGCTGCTCATACTGCTGCTGTTGAGGATGCTGCTCATACTGTTGCTGAGGAGGCTGGACATACTACTGCTGAGGAGGCTGCTCAGGCTGATACCCATTGTGAAACTGAGCATGATACCCCTCGTGATATTGATACCCCTCCTGATACTAATACCCCTCTAATATTCAGGCTGATATGCATGCTCCTGATACTGCTGCTGATACTGTGTCGGGTCCACCGTCTGGGATAAACCCGTCTGTGATGATGAGGCCCCCGCAACATCAACCCTAGAAAGTCCCGTGCCCCCCAGTCTGCCTTTCCCTCGACCATCCATAGGAGGGCGTAGTGCTTGCTTCTCCCTTCGTGCACTACTAGTAAGGGCAGGCCTCCCTAACCTAAGTCTGTCACTCCTCTCCTCAGGCGGCCTCTGAGACATATCTGCATAACATTTCAACAATCAAAAAATCAATGACACATTTTCACATGGACACTGTGTCATTTCCAACAATTCAACAACAACACTAAAATTTCGACAATGTCATTTCAATCCGTAAACTACCACATTGCTGTCAAACATATTATAATCAACATTAACAAACCATATTCTAACTAATTTGATCATTCACAATCCAAAAAAACAAAAAAAATTATCATTGAGACATTTTACCAAACACATAGAGTGCAATTTTCAAACTACTAAGTAATCTAACAATTTCTAACCCCTAAACTACCACATTTTACTCTAATCAACAATTCCTAAGTTAATTCATCATTAACAATCATAAAAACTAACATGCAAAAAATGTTAAATTTCTTATAAAATTCAAAAAATTTAACCAAAAAATGCAATGAAGTAGGATAATCATCACTTACTTGATATTGTGGAAGAAATTGGCTTTGAATGGCCCAAGAATGGCGAAAATCGCACTTGGAGGGGAAAATTCTGTGTTTGGAGAAGTTGGAAAATGGAGGAACTGAGTTGTTGTTTTACTGATAAATAACTTAAGTCACGTAGCGTGACTTAACTCACGCGGCGTGACTTAAGTCACGCTGAAGACACAACTAGCATGAGTTAACTCACGCAGGGGAAGTTTCAGAATTTCACTTGGGAGCGAGCAATTTCTTTTGGGTAAAGAGCAAAATTCTTTCAGGAACCTAAATGTTTGGAAAGTTACCCTTTCCACATTAGAAATTGCTAAAAAAAAGTGCCCAATTATAGTTAACTAAAAATAGAGGAACAACAAAGGTGATCAGAAACCCTAAAAAAACTAGACAACTCTATGCAAGAAAATTAGTATATGAAAAGAGTTTAATTAATATGCAAACAAATTTATAGATGTGTTCAATCACATTTCACTCCATACATTATTCAAGAAAATAGTTTAATTAAAATTGAACTAAAACTCTTTATGAATTATTTTTTTTACAAATATAACAATTAATTGTCACAAAAAGGTTATTTTCTCTAGGATTCACTATTTGTTAAAAAGTGAGGTAATTTGGACGAGTCACAAATCTGGGAGAGAATCCTCGAGGTTCTCATGTTGTAAGCCTATGGTTTAAGTTAGAAGATTCCCTATTTATTGGTTTAAATATTGAACTTAAATTGATGATCACTTAATTAATTATTTACATAGCTTTAACAGTTGTATCTAGCTTCAAAAAGCTTCATGTTCAAAAGACAAAAGGAATCAAAAGAAGCTAGCTAGGACAACATGAGTCAAATTCTATGCCATGTGAATCTCTGGTATTTCGTCAGTCTTTGCATATAGCTGCTGCGGTTGTAAATAGACTCTGCATTTGTAAATTTAAATGCGAATATTCTAAGATCGATTCTGTTCATTCATTTATTTTTAACAACAAAAGACAACTTCAATTTGCAGTGGCAAAGAGGAATTAATTTAGTATAGCTAATTATATACTTAATTGATGTGATCTTATACACGTGCAAAATTTATTTGCTTCTTAAAGTTTCCTATTTAGGAATAGACAATAGGTGAAATGGTGAATGATCTCAATATTTTAAGTTGTGTTATGGACCAAATTTAGGCTTCAAAACCGTTATCTGGGATTTAAGGTCCAAGTAGCTGGCAAGAACGATTATTCATTTAAATAACTCTTCTCACCTCAACATCAAAAAAGAGACTATATACATGTTCGAAATTATATTAAGTTATCATAAAAGTTGATTCAGTTAATAATAATTTGATTTGATATATACTCCATAAAGATGTAGGTTCAATTTTCGTTTTCAACCTATAAACTTTTTTGATGAATACTTCGACGAATGTTCTTTGAAAATTAAGACCTATTCACCGTAAGTCTGAGCATACCCTCAATAAATTAAACTTGACAAATTTCTTGCGTGCACATCATTCCTATCTCAAAATTCTCTATAGATCTTACTCGAACTCAAGCATAAAAGCGTTTACAACCACCATCGTAAACTATACTGCATGCCTCAATGTTTCACCGCAATTTCAATGAACTTAAATGTTTAAGGTTCTTGATCAAACAAAACGTGGGACAAGACATACATATATATCATTGGATGTTTAAAAATGTTAGTGGGGGTAAATAGGGGTATGCAAATGGGTTATCCAAACTGATCCATATTAGATTTATGGATACAGCTTGGATCAAAAAACTAATTTTACAAAAAATATAGATTTTTTTAAATCCAGTTCGATACAGTTCAGACCGGTTCAGTACTGCTGGTTCATGCTACCTGAACCGGATTTTGTTCTGAACCGTTTTTTTTTGTCTGAACTGGGTTTTTTTATATATTGATTTTATTTTACTAGAACTTGTTGTTTCTCTCTAAACGATGTCTTTGTTTCTACTCCTCCGCCACCGCCCACTTCTGCTACCGGTGGAATCCGAACCCTCACCGGCGATGATTTTGGACTCTGACGCTTCTCTCTAAACCGCCGTTTTTATTTTATCTCCTCCGCCATCGCCGCTACTCCAAAGTTCAAATTTTTGAAACAGAAAACGCTCTCACTTCTTCACATCAGTTTCACGGCGGAATCAGAACCCTTCACCGGCAATGATTTTCGACTCTAACGCTTCTCCGATAAAGAAGCGATGTCAAAGATTGACGTCTCAGCATCATCGACTTTCTCTCTGCCGATGATTCTCTTATCGATCCTTTTTCTTCCATTCATCAACAAAATTCAGGTCACATTTTTTCCTAATTTTTCATTTCATTTTATTTAGATCAAACGAAATCATATTCAATTGAATCTGAAAAATTCATTTTCAGAAAATGAAGCTTGGTACACTCCGAATTCAAACAAAATTGAAGACGCTGCTACAAAATTTGATCAGTGGCAAACAAACCTCAAACATCTGAAACAAAGAAGAAAAGCCCCCATTCTTTCAATTTGCGAGAGTTTAGATTGGGACAGTGCTTTTTTCACTAAGGCTTCCTGAAACATTTGAAACTGGGTTTGGGGTCAGAAACTGGTTTTTATGAATGGGTACCCAGTCTGAGTTTGATCTGTTTTAATGGACCAGTTCAGTTATTAAGAAAAACATTTTGGTTTTTTTTAATTCTGTGCACCATATATATGGATATGGGTCAAGTGATCCAGATTTAATGCACACCCCTAGGGGTAAATGCCCTAATTTCACCAATGTAGATCTACCATGTACTCGATCTCATAAATAAGTTAGATCAGATTAGACTTTCCTTAAATATGCCTAGTTTGTTTTAAAATTTTAAGTTTTTTTTTTATTAAGGAATTTTAAGGCTTTTCTAACAACTACTAGTCATTTATACACACACAAAAAAAAAAAAAACTCTCTCCTTTCTCCTTGTAAAACCGTGACTCTTACCGCCTTTTTCTTCTCTTACATTTTATATGTTATCATTTGTAAGGCTAGGAGAATGTTGAATTTGGTGGTTGTCATAATAAACCATTCTTCAAAATTAGAGTGGTAAAAAATAGGTCGGGTTTATGGGTCTGCTCATTAACCCACAATTTTTGACGATTGAGTTTGAAAAATGTTAGTCTAAATACAACTGACCTATTTGGTACTAGCCCAATTTATTACATATAAATATTGTGTTGGGTCGGGTTTGGACCCACCCATTATCAACATTTTTATGTGATTTTAAAAAAAAAATAGAATTGATAAAAACTATACAATTATCACATAATTTAAAAAATATTAATAAAAAATATATTTAAATATATAAACTTAAATATATAAACTTAATAAAAAAAAGGATTGATTTAGAATATATAAACTTAATAAAAAAATGGTTGGATTGAGAAAACCGCCACACCCCAGAGGCCAACATTATGAGAATATTTTTAATATATATGAATTATAATATTTATTATTTAATTTATTATTAGTATAAAGAATTAATATATTTTTGTATGTCTGTTCAAAAAAAAAAATTATGGGTTTTTAATTTATTTTCTTTTATGATACTTATCAGTTTAATTGAATCTCTTTCTTAATATTTGACACATATACATAAATACATATGTGTGTATGTATATGGAATTGAAATTGAGTTATGTACACCAAATATCGAATCATTGCTTAACTAGTTTTTTTTTAAGGACCTAATTAGTTGGCTCTTCATTCTTTTCTAATTTTCCTTTTCCACTTTTTTTATCAGAGTTTGGAACCAGTGTACATGCTTCGCCTTCTCAACCTCTATAAATACTACTTTGACGCAAGCCTTTCAAATATACACTCAATCTTCAACTCCTTCCCCCAAACGCCCATATTTAGCTTCTTTTCCTTTGTTCTTTACTTTTTCACCCTCACATTAATTATTAAATGGCACATTTAGCTCGCATTTGCTTGTTCTATGTACTATTGTTTTTGTCTCATGAACTACTACTCACTACTACTCAGGGTAGGAGTTTGAGACAAAGCATTCACCCACCAAACACTGCCTCCACCAAGATGATGAGCACAAGCCAAGTGTACCACCGTAGCAATAGAAGTTTGGAGGGAGATGTTGAAGCTTTTAGGCCCACAACTCCTGGACACAGTCCTGGCATTGGTCATTCCATTAATAATTAATATAGATAGATATATTAGTAACATATAAATGCAAGATTTCTATGTTAATTTCTGCATGAATTAGTTAATTTTTATGTTTGCAAAATTGCTATGTTTTTATTGAGTGCATGCTTTATGCATGCATTATTACAGGTGATTTGTGATAAGCTTTATGTGCTGTACTACTATGATTGTATTAGCATATATAGTATATGTTTGTTAAAATATTATTAAGAAAAATTCTCACCTTTCTCGATCACTTGGACTCTTGCTATTGATTTTGTTTATTTGACAACAATTATTCATGTTGTTAATATTATGTTAAGTGGGTGATGATGGAACTTTTGACCTAAGGGCTAGAACTCTAGAACTATGGATGATTGTATTAACTGCTAAAATAAGCACTATGTATTTTTGGATCATGCCAAAACCAAACAAGTGTTCCTAAAACTTGTTAACGAAATTAAAAGTAGAAACATTTTATTAGAAATAAGAATTTTAAAACTTGATAAAAGTTAAATACACATTTTTCAAGAGAATATTATTATATTGATTTTCTTAATTTATGTCTTTTGAGTACGTTTTAGCATTTTTCAATTTTTTTTTTGTCTTGATACTCCGATTTTGAGAAAAATGGGCATTGATAATTCAAAGTTAAACCGAGACTACGTAAATAAAATATGACTAAAGATTATTCTAGTTAGAATTAATAAGGGTTATAAAGTAGTCTGTCTTTTTATCAGTAGCATAAGTAAAAGGGGTCGGACGATGCCTTTTTACATCAAACAAGCAATTTAGCCTATTATTCTAGTAGGAGACTTTGATTATAGGCAAATTTCGCAACAATACATCACGTTGTAAGCAAATATACACCACATTATCGACCTTCCTAAAGAAAATACTTCATTTCATTTAACGCAAATGTTACAACCATACATCTTTATATAAATGAGCGGACTCATTATCAGCCTTCCTACGCAAAGAGCCAACAAACCAGTCATCAATGACCATCCAAATAGATCCAACCTAAAAATATTCTTCTACCACAAAGATGAAAAGTAAGGTTGTCTAATAATTGATAATGACGGGAAAACTACAATCTCGTCGCTATATTTTGCCTGCAGGATCTCCCTCCAAAATGTTTCCTTAACCAATGAATGTCATAATTACTGGAAAGAGCTATTGAAAACGCTTTGGTTCTCAACAATATTCTCTCCTATTTCATCCATTTTTACCATCATCAAATAGAATAATGAGTTGCAAAATATATTATTTCTATACGGGTCTGCCAACAAACTTAAGTAGGATCGAACTTCATTTGCTAAGAAAATATGGGCATAAACTATACATCAATGCACTAAGAGTTTTGAAGAGAAAAAAAATCACTTATCTTGAAACCATCTAGTCTTCCAATGATGATAAATAAATCTATTCTTCCACTTGAACATCTACATGACCTAAATTTCAATCCTTTGAGATCCCAAAATGAAAAACATAGTTACCCTTATGCTCATAGATGGAAAATTGTGCGGGGAAGGCTTTGTTAACAAAATAAAGAATCAAATAGAAGAAAGAACAACAAAGGAGACTAAGGTTTCAATAGAATAACATAACATCCCTTGTTGTTCCCTCTTCTCTTTGATTCTCTAATTTGTTAACGTGTCATGTAGAGTTTGGGTCAATCCTCCTTAAACTATACATCGCTTCCATCATGTTGAGCTCCCAAATTTAGGAATTTTTTATTTATTTTTTAAATATGTTAATCTCAAAAGCGATGGTGGGAATAAATAGTTAAATCTGTGAAAGGGATAAGGATCGAGACTTGGAGTAATAAATAGTTAAATATGTCATTCACCATGATATGTTACTTTCAATCCTCGTTTCTAATCGCTTTCACCATCGCTTTTGAGGCTAACATATTTTACTATTTATTACTCGAGGTCTCGATCCTTTGAGTAAACTAGCAACAAACGCTGCCAAATATCCAATCTTCTCATATTAGCACCATCACGGAGCCCGAAATAATCCAAATGTTTTGCAATGAAGTTTCCCCTATCAGAATATCGAGTAATCATACCACCAATTTGAGTTTGCCACAGTTAAATCATTTTAACAAGTAAACAAATTTATTAAAATAAAGGCATAAGATAATATTGGATTAAAATTCCAATCAGAATATTGAAAATTCAACTTCCTCCCCCCTCCCTGCAAAATGTAAGAAGTGACATATGCTACTTTTCTGATAGGAAAATGCAACTTTAAACCCCATCCAAGCAACTTTGTTATAAAACAGACAAGATAAAATCAAATGGTTACATGCAACATCTTTTCAACCTAAAAATTAAGTCTCCATTTACGATGTGGAAATATTTTCTAAAAAATTTTATTTTCATTTTCTAACATGTAATTTATGTTACTTTACACCCAAATTTGAACTTTATAGTGAATGCATGAATTAAGATAAAATAAATAGGGAAGTGTCTGTTTTCCAAGAATTATTACTCATCAAGAGGCAACATATTAACTTATGTTAATCATACCAATTACTAATACATTGTGAATAACTTCGACAAGGAAATGGAAATGTGTACCAAATCAGTGATATTCTCATAAACTCAGCATATTCTTTCAAGTTTACAAAGATTCATGCATTTAAAAACATCAGCAAGTACTATCTGATGGCTGCTGAACTATTATTATACAAATGGGTGGCAAAATCTGATTAAATTATTATAATTCCAATCATGCATGCGAGTTGAGAACCAATGATCTCCCAAAGTATGAGGAATCCACTTTTTATTCATTTCCTTTTTAACTTTCTTTATTAAACATGAGGGAATCTTGAGTTTTCATTTGTTTTCTTCTTGTTTATATTCTTTTTATGTACTCTTTTGGATCCTATAGCTGCAAATTCTAGGGTAGGTTTGCCAGAGGGGTGAGTGAGTCCATGGTTCTCCTGAAGTACACCAAAATAAATGGTAGGTCTCTCATAAATAATACTCATAGTTTATGTGTGCATTGCTTCCAAAAAAGTTACTATACTATATTAATATTAACCTAGGGAATTAGTATACAGCGAATCCCACATGAGATCATGGACTAGTATCTGGAATGACATTACAAGTGGAGTCCTTAGTGGGAAGGTGCATGTGAAAGGAACAGTGACAAAAGTGCAATAGGCCTTTCAAAATTTAGGGCTCTTCATAGAAGCAGCCTTTGAGTAGTATCAAAGGAAAAAGACACTTTTGGGAAAACAAAATAACTATAACACCTTTATAAAGTTTATAATACTTGAATTTTGTTAATTAATAGATTTATTTGGTACTTACTTGTACTAGGTATGTATACATTATGACTACATCCTAGGCCAAGTAACATAAATTACATGTTTGTGCGTGTGTGTGTGGGACTTCTGGTTTTTGGAATCAACAAAAGAAATAAGATATCTAGAAGGGGAGAGTACAAGGGGTTTGGTAAGAAAGAATACTAAAAGAGATTAGCATATGCTTTGGACTTTATGGGGTATATATGGAGTACTTTATAGCAAATATAAGTAAAAAAAAATGTAATAAAAAAAAGTGTATGTATTTGGTCTACATTTGAGATCCAATAAAGTATATGGTTAATCAATAACATTATTTTTAAGGTTACTAGGTTTGATTTTAATTATGCTAGCTATTTGATTTGATTTGTGATCATGGCCACAGCTGGTTGCTATGTCTAAAGGCTCTGAATTAATTTTTTTGTATTGGCGTAGTTGTCCATTTCAATGCTTAACGATGTGTGTATATTGAGATTTGTAATTCATTTCATATTGTTTTTATATAACGAGTATCTCTTGTAATTCTTTTCGATAATAAAGGTTATTTATAAAAAGTATACAACGAGTATTCCAACTCAAATATATGAATGAGTAAATTTAAAAGAGTGAAAACACAAGAAAGACGAATAACCGAGAAATCTTCAATTCCACCTAGAGAAAGAGTCTACGTCTTTCAAATAAAATCTAAAAGATCAATCACCGTCGAAGAAAAAGTATTTTGAACAGATTTTAAAGGTTTTTTATGTTGGTTGCACAATTGTATAAACATGTCCCAATTTAGTATGTGGAAAATATTTTGCATCGGTTAGCAAAGTCTTTAAAAACCATCTTTAAAGCCGGTTGGTACTAAACTGACTTAAAACTCCGTGTTAAAGGGTTTATGGCTCCTACATGCATTTTTACATTAAATAACTTGTTCAATATAAACCCAAAGTTGTCTGTACGCAATGTTTCACGATAAATATATAAAACAATTACTTATTTATACATTTTCAATTATGTCTACCGTTTCATGTATCTCTTACTGAAATTTAGTTATAATCTTCATTGATTAGGTTATAGTTGAGAACAAATACGAGGATTAATCAATCAGTCATTAAAGAGTTAAATGAAGATTGGTAACTATACTAACAACTCATATATGATTCATCATCATCGGTTGATGGAGATCTATTGATAGAAACCTCTACTTGACTAGTCTAAAACTACTTCTCCAAAACATTCTCGGTTGCATCTCCCTTGTTATCATGATCAACAGTTTCTCCATTATGCTCCCTATTTGCACCATTGACGAGAGCTACAAAAATGCACATATCTATATAATTTAAACATGAGAAATGAACACATGCATGAACAATAAGAGACATGCGTGACAAATAGGATTTCTTTTGCAAGAGAGGAGAGATATAGAGGAAAATTTTATAAAACATTTTCCCTCCGATCACATTTATAAGCAAATCACAACTTTTAGGTTCATTGGATACTTAATGTATTCGGTCTATCATATATACCAAATACATTAAGTATTCAATAAACCTTAAATATAGTTTTTTGCTTATAAATATGACCGGAGGGAGTATCTAATAGATTTTAAGCTTGTTATATACTCTCTCCGTCTCCGTTTTAAAGTTGATAGTAATTTTTAAGAAAATGATTAGTTGAGTTGATTTTAATGGTAAAATTAATTGGTTTAATTTACTAAAACGCCCTTATTAATTTTAGTTAGTGGAATAGTTAAGTAGAATGGATTTCAATTAATAAGGGTATATTAATAGAAAAAAAATGTCACATTGATATTCTAAAATGTCAATTATTTTGAGACGTAAAAAAATGTTAAAGTACAATTAAAATGAGACGGAGGAAGTAAATAACCAGCATAAATCACACTGGTTTTAAGTCTGTTAAACAACCACCTAAAAAAGTCGTATAATGTACCTTTTAATATTATTTTTAAAAATGTCACCGCATATATGTTTTAAAGAATTTAATTTTGGTGGTTTTTGTGGTCTTATTCGTGATCATACAAGGTATTTTTTGTATGGGTTTCTCGGCAACATTAGTAGTCCCTGCATTAGTATCATGGTTTGAAGGTGTGTTGGAATTTTGGCTATAAGCAAGTGTTGTGTCTCTCAGACTCAAGTTTGTGGTTGATCTCGTTCGAAAAGGTTTGAATGTGTTTCACAAATATGAAAAATTGATATGGACTATCAAGCAGCTTCTTTTTAGAGATTGAATGGTTAAATTACAACACCTTTTCCATGAAGTAATGTTGCAGCAGACTTTCTAGCTAAGAATGGTGTTTTGAATGACAATGACTTTGTTGTCTTTCAGAAGCCCCCTAACATGACATCTATTCTCTTAGCGGATGTCATGGACGTTGAGTTTGTTAGACTCTAGTTAAGAGCTCTTCTTCGTTTTCTTTTTCTTTTTTATTTCCCTTTGTTACAAAGAAAAAGTAAATTTTTATACAACTAACTTAAAGGAGTGTCTTTTAATCTTATGTGCATAACTATAAAAGAGACAATGCTTTGAAACCAAAAAAGAGTGAGACAATGCTCTATGACAACGCCTTAATGCAATCCAACATAACATAGAAATCTGCCTCCAAATTTGAAAAATACACTCATTACTCATATCTCAAATAGTACACAACTAAACATGAAACCAACAACACTAGACAAAATGGCATAATGTAAATTAGCATGATGGACAGAAAGAGAGACAATAGGAACAATACAACTAGACACATTAAAGCAAAGAAAAAACAAGATACGAGTTACTTTAACTCAATTGAGAGGTTGGGCTTAAACAGTTAATATAGTTCACAAGTTGTCACCATTTGGAATCTTTTTCCCAGCGATGAGGAGTGAAAGACATCACATGCCACGGTCGTCCAAACCTTAAAAAAATATTTATTGCTATATTCACTTTTTGGTTTTCAACATTTTTGTATAAATACCAACTTAGCTACATCAACTTTTTCACTATCACAAAAACAACCTATACCTTAACAAATATCATCCTAGCTCATTACCTTAACACATTTATTTTAACATGGAAAATACTAAAAGGATTCAAATTATTTGTGTTCTTATTTTGTTTTTGGTTTTGCAACAAGAAGTTGTGATTGTTCAAGGGAGGCATTTGAGGTCTAGATTGTGTAGAGATTGCTCAAAGCCTCATAAAAGATCCATTGCTCATCATGAAGGGAAGTCTTCAAGACGTGTAGAGTATGAAGTTGATGATTTTAGACCCACATCTCCAGGGCATAGTCCAGGTGTTGGTCATTCCATCCACAATTAACAACAATTTAGAAAACGTTTCTATGGAATGGAGTAATCAAACTCTAGCATTTTCTACTAATTAAGCACTGACATTTTGATTTTTTTTTTGTTATGAGCTAGTTGAATAGTTTATGGACTTAGTTGAAGAGAGAAATTAATGTTGGTTTCTGCATGCATTGCCTTGAATTAAGCTGAAATTAATTCCACTTTGTATTGTTCTTTGTTTCTTTCAACTTTAGATTGTAGCTGTTGTGTGCTATCTCTTATACATTTGTTAATGTAGCCACCAAAAATTGAAAAAGAAGAAGGAAACTGATGTATCTTCATCTTGTACTACATTTTTAGTTAGTTATCATTATGTAGTTGGTTGGATTGTAATTGGTACATAAAGTGTGTTTCTTGGATAAAATTCAAAATTGTCATGGTTGGTTTTCTGTTGTATTTATTTTTCAGAATGGAAATGTATTTAAAGTGCAAGATTCAAAAAAGACTTCAAACCCATGTAAATATAAAATAGCTAGTACTCTGTTGAATAAATAAATATACTCTAAGGAGTGGAGTTGTGTGTATTGGAAAAATAAAACTAGTGGCGTAGCTTCTTGCTTGCTTGCATTCTATTCAAGTGTAAATAATAGTTTATATATAAAGTTAAATAAAAGAGATTATAAAGTTTGGTCAACTAATTTATAAAAGACACTATTCATTTTATAAACCGTTTCGTAACGATAAGTTGATCAAACACAAAACATAAAAAAGTATCAGGGTCTATCATAACTTACAAGTCACCTAATTACCATAATATTCATGCATCAAGTTCAATAGTGTGAGCATGAAGGGTGTATTAGAAAAACTCAAATTCTACTATGAAAAGATATAAAACTTGTATGTACTTCATCCGTTTCAAAATGAGTGTCACTTTAGTCAAAAAAATTGTTTCAAAATGAATGTCACTTTATATTTTTAATACAACTTTAATTTTTTTCTTCCAACTTTACCCTCTCCAACTTTTCTCTCACAATTTTCAATGCAACTTTAAGTTTGTCTTTTTCTTATAAAGTAAGGGCAGTTTAGTAAAAGTGTTATGTCTAGTGATTATTTCATTCTATTCCTTAATATGTGTGTAATTGGCTAAAGCGACACTCATTTTAAAACGGAGGGAATAATTTATAATTTTGTTAAGGTATTGATATTCAAGTGTGAATGGTAACTACGAATGAGTTTAATACTCTAATACCATCATTTATAGTTGATGTGAGACTATCATTTACGCTTTAAATATCAAAACCTTAAATTGAATAACCTGAGTAAATAAAGATTAACCATAATTTTTAGGCCTATTAGAGGACAAGACGAGATCACCTACATACTACCTTGAATTGAGTAGACTTATGCAAGGGAAAGGGGAATATCCCGGACACACTAAAATAAAATCTTACAAAAGAAAGTACTGTTAAATAAAAAGTAAGAAAAGTGTGTACTTTTTGAAAGTTTACTAAGGACGGAAGCAAAGTGACATAGGATTACATAATCAATCGACACATTAATTAATGACAAACAATCAAAATTAACAGTTATCCTTGCGTCCAATTCAGGTATAATAATAACCCCGCGCCGTAATTCAATTAGAATCTTTTGCTATACGTCTTGCTTTTAAGATGATTTTGATGAAAACATAGTTGGAAAATTTTCTCATTTGTGTGCAGTCATTTTAGCGTTAATTTAATCTTCTTCATCTATCAAAGAGATGCGAGTTAAAGTCATTTTCTTTACTCCAAATCATCTCTCTAAATCGGTTTTCTCCTTCCCATTTATTTAAAATGGTTTTCACTTTACTTTGGTAAAAAAAAAAATGGTTTTCACTTCCATTTAGGTTTTTCTTTCATGATTTCGTCGTCTTGATGAGACGCTATTTTGTTTGTTGTCTTTCTACAGCGTTGTTGTCTTTCCTGTCTTGTTCAGGTGTTTGTTCCGTTCAGATTGTCAGATCAGTTTCGATTCAGTACAGATCCAACTAATGATTTTGGCATCGTCAACATTGCAGATCCGGAAACATGACTATTCCGGAGATTTTAATATAGTCATATTTGTAAATTTATGTATTTTGTTGTTGTATGCTATTAACATAGATGCTTTGAGTTTGTTCCATCCTTTTTGTTTTTAACGAATTTATATTGTATTGATGTGCTCTATCAATCTGAATGAATGAATGTCGTTTATTTTTTGTTAAAAAAAATGATATTGGCGGTTTAAGGTTTTCTGTTAATGTTGGGGTTTAAATTGTATGTTTTTAATCAAGTAATTAGACTCAAGTGATTAATATGATCATTATAACGATGAACCCTAATTCAAATATTAGATAAAACAATACTTATCAAATTTTACTACTTACCTTATAATCAAATTTCAAATTATCTAGACCCCTTATATTACGAACCAAAATGTGAACGTGAATCAAATTCAATTTCTACACCTGCTCATAAAAAGAATGTTCTCATTATTCATTTTATAAATTATATTTTTTAATAGAGTATTGTGTTTCATAAATAATCTCATAAAAATATATCATCTTAATTATATCTAATGACAAAGTTGAAAACCAAAAGTTAATCATAGGTTAAATTTATATAGTAAATACTCATTATTTTGAAAAGATAAAAAAAATACTAGGACAGCCAATGGTTAGAAGTTTGACAAGCCAACCTAGTTGGGATTTATTTCTTCTATTTTGATGTCTTTAAATGTTCTTCGCTTTATAATAAAAAATATAAAAAAAAAACTAGGACATCTAAAGATATAAAATGGAATGAGTATTGCGATAAGGGTCGGCACAAAGAAAAGGGTACCAAAACAATCAATGGCATTAGCCTCTACAAATATAAAATTACTACGTAAATATATTCATATTCAACTATTTTTTAAATCGATCAAATGATGAATAGTTTATGAGAACCTTAGTTCAATTTTATAGGGGAATAACTTTTTGTTAGAATTTACTTACATTCTGACCAAACTTCAGATTACTAAGGCCATTTTCCCACAAGGACCAGAGAGTTATAAAAAAAAAACTAATTTTCAAATCGTAAAAAAAAAAAAGTAATATAGATACCCCATTCATTAGTTTTTAAATATCGTTTTATAACGGTACTCTCTAATTAATGTAACAAAATTCTCTCAAAAAATAAATTAATGCAACAAATTATAATCAGTTGCAATAAAATAGATATTTGAATAATTAAGTACAATAGATAAGCGGATAGACGAACACGTTAGAATCCAGCATTTTGATAGTATTAAATAAAATCGATCACACTATCTTAATAAATAATTTTGTATTCTAAAAGGTATAAAAACAATTTATACCAAGAGAGACATCGGAAGTTGTCTAATTTGATAAGAAGTCAACTGGTACTCCTTAATGATGTGCCTTCAACTCTAATTGTTAGTCTAAGTATTCATTCATGAGTAATATGTAAATATTTTTGTCGATGCTCTCTTTTAACTTTTAGGTCTGTCCTAACTTTAGTGAGACTCTAATACTCAATTCATCTAAACTTTATTCGATAAAAAAATCAAGAGAAAGATAAAGAAGGTGGAGTGAGATTTGAGAATCCAAATCACTTTTGTCTAGTGCACTATTGATATGAATCTCACTCATTTACACTTTCTAATCTATGTGCTTTTTTACAAACACAAACAATTTTTTTCATATCGAATGTTTTCCTTCAAAAAGTGAAAATAAAACTTTCTATAAAAGAAGGCAACCAAATGATGGAGAGAAATAAATTAGGTCCAGTGAGCATGAGAAGCAAGTGCTATAGTGTTGCACTCCACTTGAAGTTGTTGAAGATGACATTTGAGGCCACAATGTAGTACAGATTTTTTGGTAGATACCCTTTTAATTTCCTTACAAGACTTGATGGCGGTTATGTTAATTTAAGCTGAAACCAAACACCTGTAGAATCTGACCCTACTTGTATTCTTCCTTTTCAACATTGAATAAACATACAAACATTACAATATTCACTACCCAAAACAAAATAAAGGATGTTTGGTAGGCTTCTTAAAACCAAACCCTATTCTATTTTTAGGGCTTGGTTGTCCACGAGGAAGAGCACTCGTGTGCCTTCTAATTGTAAAAGTTGCAACTTGCAGCATGCGTTACCTGTGTACGGCTTATCAGTTGGTTAAGTAATTGGTTTCATAGAGAATTCCATCATGCACGAGATAATTTTCACTGTTAGAACATTAAATTTCATCAATAAATGTCTACAAGAGCTTAACTCACATGGTAAGGACAGTGCATGATATATTCAGAGGTTGAGGTTTGAACATGAGACACATCACTTCTTCACCTTAATGGATTAATTTTTAGTCATTGTACTACTTAACAAAAAAAATATCTCACCGATAAATTAAATGAAATATAATGTGATTTTTTTATTTAATGGTGAAAGACATTTGTATATGGTACAAGACAATTTTACTTATTCATGATAGACAAAACTATTTTTCACTCCCTACATTTTTTAAGCATTAAACATAATTTTAAAAATGTGCTTCCAAATGCGTATATATGAAGTCATGTACGGGTGAGAAAAATTCTATCACAAATATCATCTAATTATTAATTAATATGCTAAGCTTCAGATCACAGCTCAGGAACAATGCAAGTATAACTAATTAACCACTTTGAAATATTTTTAATTAGAGCTCTATGATGCTTGAAGGGCCCTGGCATTTTTATTATTATCATTTTTGCTTTTGTTGTAATAAAAGTGTATAAATATTTTTCATTATGCTTTAAGATATGTTTCTTTTGTTTCCCTAAAAAAAATATGTTTCTTTTATGAAAGATATTATGAAAAGACCAAAAGGAAAAAG
>Ga0228711_1006827_pt1 | contig 16785 bp, 12 predicted proteins | sample MedpolnodulmetaG_2_FD_177996 | JGI IMG/M metagenome (GOLD analysis project Ga0228711, IMG submission 177996) | Root nodule microbial communities from Medicago polymorpha collected in Santa Monica, California, United States - brown nodules | ecosystem: Host-associated > Plants > Roots > Nodule...
AGATTTGTCTAATTTTATTTGCTTAATTAGATTATTCATTAGCAACCCCAAATTGTATGATTATTTTTGCTTAGTTTTCTTTAGGCATTGTGATGGTTACTGATTTGATCAGAAGTAGGATAAAAGTTATATATTAAGTGATCTCTATTTTTCCTTAGTTTTTTTATTTTATTTTATGAATGATGTTGTTTGATTGAGTTTTCAATTGTTCTGTTGTCGTAGCAGATAAACAAAATGGCATAATTGGGTGAAAGAAGAAAATTATTTCGTGTTTACAGGTTAAATCTATAATTTGATATACTTTATTCTTATATATTAAAGTTGATATGACCCGTGCATCGCACGGGTTGATGGTCTAGTTTTTAATAACAGTCAACCATTTTTTTTTTATAAGCCAAGAGCAGATTGACATAAAAAAGAATAGTGTCCAACTAGGTTGGTACCCTACTCTCCTCTGCTGCCAATTCCTCATATATATTATTAAAAAAAGGAAAAATTAGATAAAAACTTGGGGGAATAAAACCTGACCCAGTCAACAACCCTAACAGGCAAAAACAAAAAACGATCCACAAAGTGGGTCTAACCCTAAACAGTTCTAACAATTAAGCGTGGGTCTAGAGTTTGGCGAACGAATCCATCGTCAACACGGATCAGATCACGTACCATCAACTCCCTACAACAACGACAACAAGCATTGACGACTCTTTCGAGTCCATACAATCTTATGTCAATCAACAAGATGACTAGGATACCCGAGAATAACATATGAATCGTCTACCAACATAGAAACGATCCAAGATCCATCAACTCCCTATAAAACAACAGCAAGCAATAATCGCCCTTTCGAGCCAAACCATCCATGAACTAGACGTTGTGATCCAAAAGAATCAACACAAGCTGGAATTGATTTTCCTAACAATAATAAAACAATCTGAATTCATTAAAAAATGATTGAGACTGATTGAAGACCTTCCCCAATTTCTCTGTGCAGTGGATGCAAACCCGTAAAATTTTGTAACTTGCAGATCTCATCACACGTAAGTCAAAATAAGAGAACAAAACAAGGTGAGCAACACAACAACAATCAGACAAAACCGAGAAAGGTCATTAAAAGAGGCAGATGCGAAACTCAGATCAGAAAAGATCTAAGGTCACATTTTTCATATACAACATCAATCCACCACTACCGTGAGGGAAGTGGAGTTTAGACCCAGATCCGCAACCACCAACCTCACCGACGCGAAGGACGGAATGGAGGTCGATAAAACAGACTCCCGAAGGAGTTTGGTGATGACGTAGCAATGGAGGCTGATCGCAACACCAGTACCGAGGCTACATGGTGGTCAAGGGATTTAGTGGAAGGATGATGATGGCAACGGTGAAAGGTCAAGGAGCAGGTTCAGTTAGAAGAGAAAGGGGATTAGGCCCAATAAGAGTTAACCATAGTGGTCAATGTTATTTAATATTTCATAAATCATAAATATGTTTTTGAGAAAACAAACTCAATATTTATTGTTTATTTTAATAGTAAGAATTGTAATAATTCAATATTCATTGTAAATAAAAATGAAGTACAAAAAATGAAAGGGGGGCTAGGGATAGTATGCAACCAAACAAAAGTGTTCAAAGGTGATGTGAGTCCTATATTAGGCAAACCATCGTCACAAACATTTGCCTCCATATAAGCATGAGAAAATGCGGGTGTATGTTCCTGACAAAAACAAGTAGAAAGTCCAACTTTAACTTCAATAGAAGGAGAAAAGGAAGGAAAGCTTAATATTGCATGGGAGAACAATGATAAGTCACCCACTCTAAGTGATCCGGTTAACACTGAAATTGCCGACCTATGTCTCATCTCATGGGACACAAGTGTAACACTCTAAACTCTAAACGATAAATTATGCTAATGATACGGGCATATCAAGAATCTAGATGTTACTACATATAGTAAAACATATCTCAGTAGCCATGTCTCGAAATCATACTACATCACCAAATATAAAATTTCATCTCAACATTTGAGCCATAAAACAACAACAAATAGTCACAAGACTCCAAACAGAAAGACATCTTAATAAGAGCCAACACACTAGACTCCGAAAAAGCAGTAAACGAGGTAGGCGGTCTACCAATACAAGCAACTACTCTTGCACGCAGTCTACCATCTATACGAATAAGGTAGGCGGTCAACCAAACGACCACTGGGGTTAGTTTCTAATTCACAATTAAACGTAACCAATGAAAAATAAATGATACAATTAATTCTAATTGATTAGGCATCACAACATCATTAATATCCACCAAGTATACGAATATAGATATTCACCACACTTTCCTACATGTTCATAGGTTCTCCAAATTTCACCAAGTACATAATCCAACCAGTATACAAATCAAGCATGCAATTATTCACAAAGCACATATGCAATTATGACACCTGTCAAGTTATGCAATGCATCTAGACACGACTAATATATGCATGTGGTACCGGTCACCTCAAGGTCGTCACCTTAGATACATCTGTATCATAGTCGTCGCCAATATGAATATAAAGTATTCGTCATCGCCAATATAGATATAAAATCCAGTCGTCGCCAATATTGATATACAATCCGACACCAACAACATGAATGCATGAACATATGACTCAATCAATGCATATGTTCAACAACAAGTCATCAACAATCAATATTAACGATTTTCAATACATGCATACACAATCAAAGTCGTCGCCAATTACATGTAAGAATTCATCAACACAATTCATCAGCGTCGTGATTAATCAACAACAATCAACTTATAGAACATAAGGTTTCGAAATCACACTCTTCACAAAATACGGCCAGTTGATCACGTCACATCATTTATCTAAATAAATATTCAAACATCATCAATTCATTCACGTTCTAATATATTAAAATGAATTCAAAGTCTCTTACAAGTTAGCCGACCATAAAGTATCAATTTGACAAAGTTCGTGTAAGTTTATGAAAACTAGCAATTTACGATTATTCTCCAAAACCAAAGTAAACAAATTCAAACGCCTCAACCGAGTATATACATAAATCATATATGTGTGCAGTAGCATAAACATATATGTTTCTTAGGCTAATTCCGACAAATACCAAAATTCATCTAAGTTCGTATCGTTTTATTATTTTTCTTAGTTATTTAACAAAACAAATCAAACAAGTTCGAATGCTTCAACTAAGTACACACGCAAGTCACATATGAGTGCAATAGCCTATAGATATACGTCTCATAGGCCAATTCACCTCAATCTTAAAGTTCCACAAAGTTCGTATCGTTTTATCGCTTTTCAAAGAATTCAAGTTTTCAAAGCAAAACCAAGTTAAAGTCTATGATTCCCATCCAAAACATTTTTATAAATCATAACTACAGTAGACAACCCTAGTCCTACCATTTTTCCTTGAGAAAACGAGTTTTCGGAAAATTTCATGTTCTTGAACCATTTTCGAAAAGTTTATGATAAGATTCACAAAACCAAGTTCAATCTAATTCAATTGATGTTTCCAAAGGTTTAGAAGGTTTAAATACAATTATTTACATTAAAAGAATCAGTTTGGACGGTTTGGATCGATCCCCCAAAGCCCAGAACACCCAAAACAGGGGGTGACGTTACTAGGCAACTCGCCCTAGCGAGTTACACCAGAAAACGTCACCCTTTTCTTGGGTTTTCTTCTCGGGAAACCCTCCATTTTTTACACCAAAACCCCAATTTTGATACCCTTGACCCCAAATTCGACCCCAAAACTTGCACACTTGAAAACCACTATTTTCTCATTTTTCATTCAAACTTCAAAAACAACCACACAAATCCAAACTCCATCAACACACACACAAATAAACATTAATGAAGTGAATTCCAACATGTTTCAACAACAATCACACATCAATTCATGATTTACACTCAAATAATCAAAATTCATCAAAACAACTCACAAACAACAACTATGAAGTTTAAGCTCTTAACACAACAATTTCATGAAGTTAATCATACCCACAATTTCACATGAAATAGCAGCACAAATTTTAGCAATCAAAACCACAAAAAGTCACAATTATCATAAAAGCACTTAAACCCATAATTGAAACTAAGTGATTATAGCTTAATTAGTGAAAAGAGACTACCCCCTTACCTCTAGTTCTTTAAGATTCCAATTCCTAGTTTCAATTTAGCTCCTAACCACCAATCCCAAGCTCTCTCTCTCTCTCTCTCTCTCTCTCTCTCTCTCTCTCTCTCTCTCTCTCTCTCTCTCTCTCTCTCTCTCTCTCTCTCTTCTTTTCTCCTCTAGATCCCCTTTCTCTCTCTATCTCTATCTCAAAATGTTTTGTAAAAATGTGTGAATGAAGGTAATGACCTAATTTTTTCATAAGACTAGTGTTTATATAGTCATTACACAAATGGACTCAATCTCTAGTTCGTCTTAATAGACTCAACCATTTTTTTTATAAGCCAAGAGCAGATTGACATAAAAAAGAATAGTGTCCAACTAGATTGGAACCCTACTCTCCTCTGCTGCCAATTCCTCATATATATTATTAAAAAAAGGAAAAATTAGATAAAAACTTGGGGGAATAAAACTTGACCCAGTCAACAACCCTAACAGGCAAAAACAAAAAACAGTTCTAACAATTAAGCGTGGGTCTAGAGTTTGGCGAACGAATTATTACGTCTCTAAATAATTACCTCATCTCATTAGTAACTTAGTAGAATTAATCGTTCCCACTCAAAACACTAAAATAACGCTCTTAACCAAATGACAAAATTTACCCTTGCTCACCAAATGACCAAAATACCCCCGAGTCTAAAGTGACTAAAATATCATTCTTAAGCCAAAATCCACTAATTGTAATAAAATACACACAGAGACAATTAATAACATACAAGCACATATGAACACACATAATAAATAATGAAAATAATTCTAGAGAAAAACGAGTTGTTATAACAAGCATCATGAGTCAATCCATTTTGACTCTGAATCTGAATCCATTTAATGAGGAATTACAACAAGCTCTAGTAGACATGCATTGCTAAAAGAAAATTATTCTAAAATTGGAAGCCGAATATTCCCAACTTAAAAATTATTTTGAATGTTTAAAGAGGAATGCTAGCAACACACCTTCTAACACACACTTTTCAACACACTCTCTTTGTTTGGTTAAAATTCACATGAGTCCCATCAAATTATGTGGGTCCCATATAGATTTGATGAGTCTCATATGTATTTTAACCAATTAAAGGGAGTGTGTTGAAAACTGTGTGTTAGAAGGTATATTGCTAGCATTTCTCATGTTTAAAAGACAAACATGCATCTCTAGTAATTGAGAAAATTGTAATTCCTTGCATTAAGCCACATAAAGCAAATTCACCCAAGTATGATTGAAATTGGATGGATTTTGCATGTTGTGAGACTTGTCCAAGTATACACAAATAGATGAAATCTCTGACACATAAACTAGAACGAGCCTCCAAAGCTCCCATAGTTTTTGATATGAATTCAAAAGATGAAAGATCTCCTTTTAATATACCTTACATATAGTACTCTTATGTTAAAAACAACAAAAATCATAGCAAACTCCATGAAACTAATATTAGGTGTCTTTAGCGAAATTAAACAATAGAAATTTGAAGAAAAACTTCTTATAACAGAGACACACCAATACCAATACAAACAATCAAAACCAAAAGAACAAGCTTGAATAGAGATCAGATTTTACTTCAACCCTAGAAGGCATGAAAATTTAGAGTATAAACTAAAGGAAAGCAATAGAACAAACCAAATTAGAGCGAGGAAATAAAACAAACCTTGTTTAGATTTCTCAAATCCAACATTGGTGTTAAATCCTAAACGGGAGTGAAATCAAAAGCATCCATTACATCAAGAGCATCCAAAACTATTTCATTGATACCACCATCGTTGTCATGATTCAACGGTACAAGTGTGACTCCGAAAGGTATCAATCTTCTTGTATGATGGATTTGTTGATCCATTGCTTTGTTAAGGTTTTGCTTCTTCTTTCTGGTTAGTGAAAAGAGAAAATAACGTAATGAAAAGAAAGAATCATAACGCCTGTGTGAAAAACAAAGTAGAAGAAAATAGATAATGAAAGAAAAGAAAATAGATGAAAAAAGTATAAACCTTTCTTTGGGTACTAAAAGCTTTGACTTGCTATCGCCAACAAGCGAGTCAATCGCGCGGCGAGAATCGGAAGAACAGAAACAAAGATGTGAAGAAGACAAACAAAGTTGTTTTGTCTCAACTAAACAAACCTTAATACTTTAGGGTTTGTCAAACAACAAGCAAGGATGTAATGAATGAGTATTCTCAGGAACTAAAATATATAGCAGCATTGAGGTTTTTTTTTTTAGGGTTTGGTTCTAATACGCGCGACCTAGCGGGTACGAACGAGTGAGTTTCGTTTCAACGGTAATATTTTGTGCATTTAATATTTATCTTTGATCAATTATTATATTAGAGGGTAAATCTTGGTAATAATCTTTTCTATTTAATTGGTTCAAAAAAAAATATTTCCTATTTAATTTATTACTCTCTTTTTACTAAAAAATTATTATTATTATTACTCTCCCTCCCAATCTCATCACATATTTTTTTATTGGTTTAAATGTAGTTTTTTCTTTCCTTATTTTATTAAAATCAAAATTTTGGTCCTAATATTTCTAATTGCGCAATATTTTTTGAAAGAAAAGGTGCTTATAGAATTTCATTAATAATAATATCAGTAATACAATGAGAGATATGAAAATAAATAGAGGGATTAACTTATAACACGACTTCTCCAACTAAAGCATGAGCTACCACCTTTGTTTGTTATCTGTTGAACTCCACCTGAGTGTTTTTGAACTATGAATGAAGTGAAAAGTGGTATAACCAAATTCTAAAACATCAGGTTTGTTGGAGTGAAAAGTGTCGTTGGTGGTTTTAGAATCCATCACAAAGCTGACATTATTCATCTGCATGTCACTTAACCATTTTATAACATTAATCGAATCTAAAGGTTCATGAACAATAACACACATAAAGGAGTGAAACTTATGGTTTTGGCTAGAGCAAAAGCTTTTGCATCGTCGCGCACACATATACCAATGTATATACAATTCATTGTTGTTTCTTGATTTAGAAAACGTACATTTTTAAAAAGAGAATTTACCACCAAAGAGATTACCGGGTTGAGTCGTGACCGGGTCTCTCTTTTTAAGAGGATTTACAACACTACCCAAAATTGTAGGTAGACTATCAACCACGCCGCCTCGAGGATAAAACAGCTAAATTCAAGTTGTGCGATTACCTTTTACACCATAGATAACCGTTCGAGAATTAACACCCTCAATATGGTATAAAATCACTTTGAAATGGTACGAATACCACTCGAAACCAAAGGAACAAAAGGCGTAAAAGAAAAGAAGAAAGACTTGTCAACACAAGTCAAAAGGGAATGAGAAGAAAAATACTCGAAATTTCAGAATATTTTTCGGTGTATTGAATGAGTGAGCCGAGCTTTCCTTTTACAGGAGAGTTTGTAACAAACTCCGAGTGACTTAATCAGTAAGAAACTTATTGATTAAGCTAACTTACGAATTAAGAAAATTTAAAAGGCAGATCAGCAGGTGGATATACCCAAAAAATTTCGGATATCCTATTGATCAGATTTATAACGAAACTTGTTCGATTAGAAAGAGCTCCCATATAATGATCCACCAAGGGCACATCCTTGGAGGTGATCCACCACTTATATAAACACTACTAGTGGGTGTGTCTGCTCCTATGTGGGACGTTTTATTTCAATACCCACCAACACTAGTTCTATCCAATAGGACTTGTGGTTCATGTTCTAACTTCAACTCAAATTCAACTAGAATCCAACATTCATAGAATGTGAAATGGATGCATCAATATTGCACTTCAGACGTCTAGGGGTCGACCTTTGCAAATGCACATCATAATCTGTGATGACAGGTCATCTTATATTATTTTTAGCATGTTTTTCAATCAATTTCAGTAGGTTTTACATCCAAAATAGAGGAGTATTAGAGCAATTGTTATGATTTCGATACATTTGTAATGTTTTCAATATTTGAGTCTTTAATTATATTCTTCCCAAAACTTAGCAATATTATGGTGTTTTGTTGTAATTCACGAAGAAATCACGCATATTGGCAAAACAAAACATCTGAAGATTTGGTCGTCATGCGGCGTTGTGTTGTTCGTCGTCTTATACGACGTTCTTTATTTTCGCATGTTATTGTGGTGTTTGTTTGGTTCCTACTAAAAGATCAGCTTCAGTCATTCACAAATTCAATCGGTGATTTGGTCATCAACGTTGCAGAAACAAAAACATGAATATTCTAGTGATTTAGATTTTATCATATTAGATGTTGTGAGTTTGTTTGAAGATTCATCCTTTACGTATTTAGCGATGTTGATCATGTTATCAATTTAAATGAATGAATATCGTTTTCCTTTTGTGAAAGAAATTTTTTTTTATTATGAATGTGTTTGCCTATTCTTTTTTTTTTTACTTAATTGTATATAGAAAGTTTTTTTTGAAAGAATTGTATATAGAAAGATAATAAAATATTTTTGACAGATAGGATTAAAATAAGCTTGTTTTTATCTATTGTTATACATATAGATAAGTGACCATATACAAGGTTGCTACATCTATATCTATATTATATATAAAGAAAATAACATGTTTTGTCTCTTTTAGGTTAGCTTTTTCTCTTTACGTAATTACACTCAACTTTCAATACAAATATCACATATGACAAATATATAAATGTAAATTCAAATATTAAAATAAAAGAGTAACAAGCACAATACGAGTATATATATGTTCAATTTTTTTTCTTTTATCCTTTAAAAAGTGTCACAAACTAGATGAGTGTATCTATACTTACTTTTTCTTTATCCAATTATATTTTAAACAACTTTTTCTATAATAAAGATTGTTGTTGGTGTTATTAAAAAATAAGAATTTAGATTATATTTTTTTGTTATATTGTTTTTCTTTTTTGATTGTTTTTTTGTTATATTGTCGGTGTCATTGAAATAGATAATCATGGTTAGCTTGATTTGTAATAATTTGAAAGCAAGAAAACATTTATATTTTTACTTTTATTAAAAATCAAAATTTCATAAAATAAAATAAAAACATCGTTCATAATTATTAAATATTAACGCAATAAAAAGAGTGGAAAGACGGCACGTGAGTACCCGTCTTTTCGTTAGTGATGATAAAGAAAACTGGAAGAAAAAAATTTGTGTTTGCTTATTATGGGCACGCTCATCAAACCTACAGATCACAAACTTGAGCAATAAAGATGCAATCCTTTATTATTTATTTTTTAGGTATATTATTCTCATCCATACAGAACTAGTATTGTTAAGGTGGAAATACTTGACATACGCACTCATGTTGAAAACAAGTAGTAACACCTCCCGGCGCTTTATTACAATCAGGGAGGATACAATTAATACAATCACTGTCACTATTGCAGGATGAACAATTGCCATTATCATTTGTATGACTTAGAGAGGATACAATTTCACTATTCATTCGTCCTTCTACATAATCCATGCACATATCTGCACACATAAACAATACATGAAATTTAGAACAATTTTTATGTAACATGTGAAATTTATATTTGATGGATCATGAGATGAAAAATAAATCAAACCTGATGTAATGATTAACAAAGCAACCAACAATGCTAACTTGAGAGCTGAATGTGTCGTGGTAGTTTTCATCTTTGCTATAACACATATGCACTTCTCGCAAATGTTTATATAGGCAAATAATTAGAACAACTTTTTCTTTTCGAGTCATGATAAGAACACCTAGTTGACTAACTTTTTTAATTTTTTAATCCGATAATAAGAAATATAAAAGAGTAAATATAATATAATTGACTATTACAAATGTAGAATAAAAATAAAATTAGTTGTTGACCAAAAAAATTAAAAAATTAGTTGAAGATGAGCTAGGTTCAAGGTTCAGCTTTTGTAAACGCTTTTTTGACCACAATTAATTATAATGTCCTAAAGCAGAAAAAATCAAGAACTAATATCTATATTTATATAATTCAATATCCACTTAAAATGCTCTTTAATATGATGTTTCTCGATCCTTTTCTTTCCAGCAATAAAATTGTACCAAAAAAATATATATATTGTCGTTAAGGGGTGAGGTTAAGAAGGTTCCTTTTAAAAAGATCTATCCTTTGTTTTTTTTTTTAAATAGCAAAGGTATTAAAAGAGGCCAGCCACACAAGATGTGCAGGTAAAGAGCCAAATGAACAAAAAGATTCGGAGGGTGACAAAATTAAAGTCTAGCCATTTCAACACCTTATCCACTTCCATTAAGGGAAGAAAGAGATGGGTAGATGTTTCCACCCCACCACCACACATCAGACAACTAATAGGAACATCCGGAGAAACTACACTTCTAATTGCAAGATTCCAACATGTTAGTATCCGATCTAGAAAAAATTTCTAAAAAAATGCCACCACTTTTGATCTTGCCGGACTTTTCCAAAAGACTACTCAAACCGCCATCATCTACAATCAATTTCTCCATTACGTTATACGCCGATTTGACCTTGAAAACACCATCTTCCTCCGGCTTCCAATTCCGAGAATACTCTATCACCGAGCCATTCAATCTCCCAGTTGATAGAAGCAAACTATCAATTAATTCCACCTCCCACAAAAAAGGTTGTCTAGGCCAAGTAAATATCCATCCTATCTCCTCTTCACCTTCTCCCCATATTTCGGCTATCGATGCTTCCATTTGATTTGATATAAAGTATAGTCGCGGGAATGCAACCTCTCTCACCACCTCTTTATTGAACTAATTTGATCCAATCCCTTGTTCGAAATTCATCAACTCTTTCCACCTCCTAGTTGCGTACAAAGGCCAGTTATTCTCTCCCGGTTCCACTAAATTTCAAATTGAATTCCCATAATATCACAAAGCAGCCTTTTCCAAAGGGAGTAATCATTAAGAATCAACTTCCACTTCCATTTTGCTAGTAGGCTCAAGTTTACCACTCTAATATCCTTGACTCCTAGACCCCCCTTATTTTTTGGTTGACAAATCCTCCTCCAACCCATGCAACAAATCTTCCAAACTCCTCTCACACCTCCCAAGGAACTCTCTTTGGATTCGCACTAGCATTTTAACTACTATAATTGGCATTTTCATAAAAAAAAAAAGGTAGAAAGTTAAAATATAATTTAACACTGCATTAAGTAGCATTATCCTACCTCCAAGATTCAAATATTTGTTGCCCCAACTATTTAGTCTATTCGTCAATTGATCCAATAAAGCTCCCAAGTTGAAAGCTTCTAAGAATTTGCTCCCATCGGTAACTCCAAGTATTTGAAGGTAATAACCCCTCACTACAATTCATAAAATTGCTAGCCATCTTTCTTAAAAAACTTTTCTCATTAAAGTATTTCTTTATTAAACCATTTAACTATCTATTATAAAACAAGTAAAGCTTGAGTTAAGCTATAAAGAACACGAACAAGTAAATAAAAAGATAAGAGAAGAGAAAATGGCATATGGTATGTTTATAGGGTTAAATATGTTTTTGCTCCCTATAAATATATCAACTCTTCGTTTTAGTCCCTCTAAAATTTTCCATCAACTTTTAGTTCTTATACAATTTTCAATCACTACTTTTGATCCATATTTTTAAGTTAATTTTTGTATGTTTTAATGAAATTGTGAAGAAATGTGTAGAATATTGTAAAAAAAAAATCCAAAAAAAAATTATAATTTTTTAACAAAACATAAATAAAATATGAATTTTTAACCGTCAAAAATATAAAAATTCATAGTAATTCATGTTTTGTTAAAAAATTCTAATTTTGTTGGTAGAGATTCTTATAATATAATAAATTTTTCTGTAAAATTTTATTAAAAAATATGAATTCTACATATGAGTTTATTTTAAAGGATGGACCAAAAGTGAAGATAACTTTTTTTTGAAGGACTAAAAGTTGAAAAAATATTTTAGAGGGACTAAAACAAAAAATTGACATATTTATATTTATAGAGATAGAAAATATATTTAAGCCATATTTATATTATACCGGTTAACATGATTGCTAACCCCCGTCCATTCATAAGAGAGACTTTTCCTTACTACAATCTAGCGCTTAATATCAAAGACCCAAACTTGGTTTTATTCTACCTCGTCTTCTCAAAGATTGTGACTCAATTGAGTCCTTTGAGTGACTAATAAAAGGATTTTAAAAATTCTAAATCAATGATTGAAAAGAAGTTTGTTGTGGTAATAATTTTGTAAAAGGATTAATAAGTAAAAAGTTGTGTTCGTATTAGATGTCATCGGATAATCATTAATTAAAGGAAGATTTGTCACTTTAGTCCATGAATAAGAAAGAAGTCGTCGTTTTAGTCCTTAAATGCATATAAATTGCAAAATAGTCCTTGAATGTAGACTCTGTTAGTTAACTTAGTCCCTGAATATAGACTTCGTGAGTCAATTTAGTTCATGAATATTGACTTCATTAAGTCACTTTAGTCCCTGAAATTGACTAACAGGGTCTACATTGAAGGATTGTTTAGCAGTTTCTCTGAATTCAGGGAGTAAAGAGACTAATCTTTTCTCATCCAGTGACTAAAGTGACTAATTCCCCTTAATTAAATATGTTCTCTTGATCGAGAATATACTTTATAAGATTCAATTATGTTTTTACGATTAACACTTCATTAGCTATAAGTCTCAAGACTTGTTTAATCTTTTAACTTTCAACTACCAATTTTCCTACGAATATTGGAAGAGTTGTAATGCTCAACTGCCATTTGAGTTTAGCTTATTGTTAGAGAGTTGGACCCACCTGAACCAAAGAGAAGGATCTAGAAGCCATTTTGGATGAAGGATTTTCATTTTAAATAATTTCAGCAAATTATTATGTTTTTATTATATTAGACTCTCTATCTAAATCAAGTGGCTAAGGCCCATGTAATGGCACCCGAGCCCAATAGAGGAGGGTGGACCTAGGTATTTGAGCTTGTAACTTTCACATGTGAGCTATGAAAAACCTACTTGAACTTTTATTTCTTTTTTTTACCTCTTTCCGCCTTTTTTTTCTTTTCCTTTTCCTTCATTCTCTAGTATAGCTTGATTCGATTGGTAACTGTAGAACCCAACATCATTGGTGCTTTCATTGCTAATCCCAATGCCCCTAAACCTACCAACCCCACTCTTAGAGATCTAGATGAAGCCATACAATCCACTAACCAAAGGTTGGATGAGCTGATTCAAACCAACCAACGCAACATCCAATCCGCAATTGGAGCCTCTATACAAACCTTCAATACTCGGCTAGACAACCAAGACCTCATCATAGACTCCCGTTTTGCTACCCTCACCGCCATGCTCAACAAGAAGTTCGTTGCACTCACCACACATACCACCGCACATTCAACGTCTACAGCGATACACCACTCCCCTGGCCCTTCCCATGAATCTACCAGCACTGTTATTCCCAATCTCACATCTCTACCGGTTTCCATTCAACAATTTTTTCAGCTCCGGACCTAGCTTCAAGGTTTTTAGTTGAAATCTGCAGATTACATGGCATACCCAGCTTTATCGTCTCGGATAGAGACCCTTTGTTCATCAGCTCTTTTTGGAAGGAACTTTTTAGAATCCAAGGCACTTCATTACGGTTCAGCACAGCCAACCATCCCCAAACTGACTGCCAAACTGAGGTTGTCAGCCGCAAATTGGAAACATATATGCGTTGTTTCACTAGTGATCATCCAAAACAATGGTTCAAATACGTCCGTCTCGTGGAATTTTGCCACAATTCAACATTCCACTCTGCCATCTGCATGACCCCCTTCGAAGCACTCTACGGTCGACCACCTCCAAGAATGACGGATTATGTGACAAGACGCTCCAACCTACTCATCATTGACCAAATCCTGCAAAACAGACAAGCTATTTTATCAAATCTCGAACACAACCTTCAGACCAGTAAACAAAAGATGGCTTTACATGCCAACAAACACAGGCGTGATTGCACCTTTCAAGAAGGGGATTTGGTGCGGCTCTAGTTAAAACCACACTGACTACACACTGTCATCCGTCGTACCTCTCAGAAGCTCTCCAGACCTTTTTTGGACCTTTCACCGTCCGCCGCCATGTCGGAGCAATGGCGTATGATCTTAACTTACCACCGGTTTCCAGGATACATCTCGATTTCCATGTCTCTCAATTATGGGCTTATCTGGGTAGAGATCCACAAGCTTATTTCACCCAAATTCCCTCAAACCTCCCAGTTTCTACTTTACTGGGAGAAGAAAAATCGGAGTCTCTTTCTGGGAACATAAACATCCAAAAAGACAAAGAAAAGAATCTTATGCCTTTGCCTTCCCAACCCTCAATTAACTCTCATAAAGCATTGACAGACTCCCAAGACACACAACATCCGTCTGATGCACTACCTACCTTGACCATTCAACCTTCTCCATCAGATTCTCCTCGAAATTCCCCCATCTTCAACCAGGAGGAGTTCCCAAGGGACCCACACATAGACTCTCTCTCTTGCAACACGCTTTCGTCGGGCCCACCCCTCCAAATGCCATTATTACATTGGACCATTCCACCCTCACATCAAACTGTTGATCTCACCTACCCACTTTGAGGACAAATCCCAACCGTCCACAGCTGTGAACCACCACACACCCTCTCCATGTTCGAACCTCGAGGACAAGGTTCTGTCTGACCTGGGAAGTATTGCTAGAAAGATGAACCCACCTGAACCAAAAAGAAGGATCCAAAAGCCATTTTGGATGAAGGATTTTCATTTTAAATAATTTCAGCAACTTATTATGTTTTTATTATATTATACTCTCTATCTAAATCAAGTGGATAAGGCCCATGTAATGGCACCCGAGCCCAATAGAGGAGGGTGACCTAGGTATTTAAGCTTGTAACTTTCACATGTGATCTATGAAAAACCTAGTTGAACTTTTATTTCTTTATTTTTCTCTTTCTTCTGTTTTTTTCCTTTTCCTTCATTCTCTAGTATAGCTTGATTTGATTGGTAACTGCAGAACCCAACATCACTTATCATCCACAAACGAATGGTCAAACTTTAAAGACGAACTTTTCATTGGAAGGCTTGTACAATCATGTTAAGCGCATTGATATCCTTGTGATCAGGGGCGGAGACACCCCCAGCTAGCCTGGGCACTAGCACAGGCTCAGCACTTAGTCTGTGTTTGGTTTCGTGTTAGATCCTCCTAACGTGCATCAAGAATCGTCAAACTCACGTTTGTGATGTTTGGTTGCCGGACTACGTAGTTTGATACTAAAAGGTAATAGAGTTACTATGTTAAGCAACAATGTACAACATGATATGTTTTCAAGACTAAAATATTTGCGGATGTTATCATTTAGTGATTGTCGTCTCTTAGAGCTAGTTGATGAGATAAGCAATTTAAAACTTTTGCGTTATCTAGACCTCTCTCACACTGAGATTACAACCTTACCTAATACCATTTGTATGTTGTATAATTTGCAAACACTCTTGTTGCAAGGGTGTAACCTTACAGAGCTACCTTCAAACTTTTCGAAACTCATTAATTTACGTCATCGTGAACTCCCTTTTACTCTTAAACACCCTGATTTTCTTGTACTCCCTTGTATAAAGAAGATGCCAAAGTATATGGAAAAGCTAAACAATCTTCAAACCTTGAATTGTTTTATTGTGGAAGAGCAGAACGGATCAAATCTTAAGGAGTTGGCGAAACTAAACCATCTTCATGAAACAATTTATATAAAAGGTTTGGGCAATGTCACCAACCCTGCAGATGCTGTGACACCCAATTTGAAAGGTAAGAAGTATTTAGAAGAATTACATATGGCATTTGATGGTAAAAGAGAAGAAATGAATGTCTCAATAGTTGAAAGAAATGTATCTGTCTTGGAGACTCTTCAACCAAATAGCAACTTGAAGAGGCTCACCATTGAACGCTACAATGGCAGCATCTTTCCAAATTGGCTAACGGGTGGTCATTTGCACAATTTAGCATCCCTTGAACTGAAGAAATGTGGATTATGTTCCCATTTGCCACCACTTGGGAAGCTCTCCTTTCTCAAAGAGCTTTCTATTTTAGAATGTCACGGAATAAAGACCATTGGTGAAGAGTTTTACGGCAATAACTCAACAAACGTTCCTTTCAGGTCCCTTGAAGTTTTGAGATTTACTTGCATGTTCGGTTTGGAGGAATGGTTTTGTCTTGAAGGATTTCCATTGCTTAAAGAGCTTTATGTAAAAATTTGTCCCAAATTGAAAAGGGCTCTCCCTCAACACCTTCCTTCTTTGCAAAAATTGGAGATTTTCATGTGCAAAGAGTTGGAGGCTTCAATTCCCGTTGCTGATAATATTAGATGTTTAAATATAAGGAAATGTGATAGCATTTTGGTAAACGAATTGCCGACCAGCTTGGAACATTTAGTCCTTTCTGCATATCGGTACACCGAGTTCACCATGGACCAAATTTTAGTCAACAATACCATTCTTGAAGAGTTGGAGTTGGATTTGAGTGTCTCTGTAAAATTTCCCTCTTTGGATTTGTGTTGCTATAATTCACTTCGCAGACTCTCCATAAAAGGTTGGCGCTCCTCCTCCTTTCCTTTTTCACTACACTTGTTCACCAATCTTTATATGCTCAAATTGTCTGATAGCC
>Ga0228711_1006831_pt1 | contig 16780 bp, 5 predicted proteins | sample MedpolnodulmetaG_2_FD_177996 | JGI IMG/M metagenome (GOLD analysis project Ga0228711, IMG submission 177996) | Root nodule microbial communities from Medicago polymorpha collected in Santa Monica, California, United States - brown nodules | ecosystem: Host-associated > Plants > Roots > Nodule...
TTTTTGGAGCCTCTCTATCTTTCTCTCGTGAAACATGTTTTTTTAAGGGATTTAAGAAAGAATTATAGTAATAAAGAATAGAGTGATTATGTTTTTTGAGGGATGATAAACAATTGAACACAAGCAGAACGGTCATATAAGAATAGAGTGTTTGCGTTTGTTATTACTTCAACTGGGTCTACCAATACTAACAAAGCATGCTAAACAATACATAATAATGACAACATGCATTCCGAGAAACTTTTTCCTCGGTATTTAATCTAGAAAGCCGTGTCAAACTGATTATGCAACAGGCAGAGCAGAGATTCCTGACATGTGCATACCAAGGAAAAAGTTCCTCGAAATTACCTCTATTTAACGAGAAACGATGGTTCCTCGGAATTTTTTGGTCGGAATTACCTTCGTTTCTTGTAGTGACCCCTCTTTCGCTTAATTATTTGTATTTCGTTTCATGTTTAAAAGTTCTTCAGATTCTGATTTTTTTAATGAAGTTTAGCTACACGAATTTTGTTATACGTTGCTTAATGTTTATTAGTAATTGCTTTTTAAAATTTCAGTGTATAATTGCTAATTTTGTTGAATGTTGCAAATACATGGTTCTAGTATATGTTGAATGTCAAAAAAATTGTTATATGTTGAATGTTGAAAAATATAATTGTTAATTTTGTTATGTGATGGACGTTAAATGTTGACAAATTTTGGTATATGTTGTTAATATATACCTCTTAAATTTCAGATTCTATATTTTTTTTCTTTTCAGTCTTCCTTTATGCCTCCTAAATTGCCTCAAAAAATTAAAAAGTTTTAAAAAATTACGTTTTTATTTTATTGGAGACCTATTTTACTATGAGCAGAACTTCCTATTTTATAGGAACGGCGGTGATCAATACATAATTGATTCGTTAATTTTTATTTTAATGTCAAATATTAGTATCTAATAAGAATGTTATATCCACCAAACAATAAAAAGTATCGAGTGAAATAGTGAAAGCCATTGAAACATTCGAAAATCAATATATCAAGGTAAACAATTAAATACATAGATGCAATTCCAAACTAAATTAAAAGATGGAAAATTTCATACATAATTACATATACATCAACTTTATGATATTCAACTTTTATTCATTCAATACAGGTAACTTAAAAAACTCTTATTCAAGAGGTACAGGATTGTAAAGACTTGGAATTAAGAATAGACCATTTTTCCTTTTCACCGAAGCACCAAAGACTTCAGTCATATCCAAATTTTCATGAGTAATTCCAGAGGGAAGTCCCCAAACAAAATAGTACAACAATTGAGCAAGAGGAAATTCTAAATTAGGTTCAGCAAATGTGATACCTGGACATATTCTCCTTCCTGCACCAAAAGGTGTGTACTCAAAATTAGACCCTTTGTAATCAATTAGACAATCCATGAACCTCTCAGGATAAAACTTTTCTCCTTCACTCCAATACTTTTAGTCTCTTCCTATTGCCCATCCATTCACAAACACTTGTGTTCCAGATGGTATTTTGTAACCATTAATCTCACAAGTTTCAATACACTCTCTTGGTAGTAGTAGTAGAGGACTAGGAGGGTGCAATCTTAATATTTCTTTAATCACTGCTTTTACATATTTCAGTTCTTGAAGATTTATTTCATTAACGTATCCTCTACTTCCAAAAATTTGCCTAACTTCTGCTTGAGCCTTTTTTTAGCACTCTAGGGTTTTTCATCATTTCTGAAAAAGCCCATTTTAAAGTTGAAGATGTTGACTCACTTCCAGCAAAAATGATATCCTGTACCAGGTGAGTGAGATCTCATGAAGTAAGAGTAAAATAATATTGTTCTACTAGAAGTTCAAAATTCTTTGAAAGTACATATTTCTTTAGTCTTAAATTAAGTGTCACACTTAAAATATTTCATGCCAACCCTACCTAGTGGATAAGTTTTTTTTTTTGTTGTTATTTAGAATATTTCATAGTTTCGCATTATTTACCATTTTAAAATACCAATAGAAAAGGTTCTTACTGTTTTTTTCTTCAATATTACACTTATTTATTGAGTAGTGGCAACTACAAGTTGGGTTGATAATGAATAATAATACTAACAAAAAAAGATGAAATAGGGACGGAAATTTAAAGTCGCAAAAAGAGAAAGTTTGTTTCTAATTTAAGTCTTAGAGACAAAAAATTTAATAATCTCTTTAATTTTTGTCGTTATTTCAACATTTTGTAGTAGTTAGAAGGATATTTTGGTCTAGTATATGGTGCATAAGTTAGACAAGTCTTGCATCATGCACAAGTTTGTTTTCATTCATTGATCACTTTTAAACCGTATGAGATTGACGTGACTTATTGATCCAAAGATGAAAAACAATCATGTCGATGGTGCCACACTAATCTACATGTTAGACTAATTTAGTCATAATCAAGAAATTACTTTGCAGTGAAACCTAGTTTAGTTAATAAATTTCAGTGTGCTTAACTTAAAAAAAAAAAAATCATGTTTTGTACCAAAAAAAATATCTTTAACCTGAATAACAGCTTTAATGTTGTTGATTGTCAAATGAAATCCATCAGGGTTGGAAGAGTCATGATCATTGAGACTCAAAAGATAGGACAAAAGACTTCCATCTCCATCAGTCTTTGTTTTCTTTTCGTTGATGATATTTTCAAGAATCATATCACCAGTTTTATGAATTTTCTTCAATTTACGCACCATTCCACTAATCACATGCAACCAATGTTGGGAGGGAAATAAATTAGTGACACTGAAACTCTCTGCCAACTTTATAGTTTCCTTGATGAACTTGGTATATGCTTCTTGGTCCTTGCATTTATCACCAAAAGTTGCCCTAGAAATGATGTTATATTGCATAGATAAAATTTCATGAGTGAGGTTGATAGTAGATCCAGTGTTTATAGAAATACATCTTATTAAATTTGACACCTATTCCTCCCTAATTGATTGGAATGATCTCACACGTTTAGCACTCAACAATTCTAAGGTGCATATTTTTCTTAGCTGCCTCCAATAATCTCCAATCCATAGGGTGCAAAGACAATGTTAGTGCTACCATAAGAAACAATTTCTGCACCAAGAAAACGAGGTCTTTGAGAAAATGGACTTTAATATGTGTTTCGTCCCTGTAATTATGAGTCATTTAAAAATTGATCCATGTAATCGTTAGTACTGACAAATTACCCTTGCAAAGTTTAATCATTTAAAATTCCTTCCCGTAACCCACTTAATGACTGCCATGTTATCTGATTAGCTGACGTGGCACCTGGACTCAGCAAACTTTGGCTTGAAGTGACAAAAATACCCCTCCTTCCATCAGAGGGCAGTGAAATGACGGTTTTACCCCTTATACATTTTCTCTTATTTTTCTCTCATCTTCTCTTCTCCCCCGTATTCTTTTCTTTTATTTCTTCCAACTTCAAATCTTCTTCAACACAAATATTCCATATCAATTGAAACATTATTCATTACTCATTATAGATTACGGGACCAAACAAATTATTTAACATGTTCGCACAACACCTCCTCTTGTTTTCATGCTTCATTACTCAACTGCTACTAGCACCCTGCAACTGTCCATCTTCAATTAACTACGGTTTTCTCCGAGAAATTGAATTTCTTTTACAAGAACACAACATCCAGATTGTGGCATGTTAGTAATACATGGTTGTGAAGACTACGAACCACAGTCCAAAATATCACAATTATCTTTTCTTAAATCAACAACACACAAAAAAATCAAGACATAAACAAGACATAACACAATTATCTTTTCCCATAAACACATGGGATTTAGGGATTTCACAACACAAAACTTACTCTCCTTTCCTTTCTCTTTTCCTTCCTATTTTTCATGCACCGTTTCAGATCCAAGCAGCGAATCCACATTAGACCGAGTCTTTGTTTGAATTAGTGTTCAATTTATCGAAATAGCGGCGAAAAATCACGGTTTGAAACTACCCTCTTCTTCAATCGATTGGAGTTTGCAGCCCAGACTACATGGAGAGAATACGAACCCTTTTATAGAGTGATGGAGCAGAAGCGTGTGAGAAGAAAATCAGTAAGGGAGATGGTGAGGTTATGCATCGGGAAGAAGAGATTGAAGCTGAAATCAATGAATGCGGCGGTCGAGCTTTTGGGAGGGTGGATTATGCTCTTGCAAACGGTGGAGCTTTTGGAGAAATAAATGAATGGGGAAGCAAGCAACTGCGGTTGCAGAGGCTACAAACACTTTTCTTTTTAATCTGGATTGGAAGAGGAAGGAGGTTAGAGGGAGGTTGGTGGTGGTGGTGGTGGAAATAGAACTGGTTTTGTGTTTTTGTGAGGAAAGAAGAAGACAAGGGATGGTGAGGGTATTTTTGTCCATGCCATTTTGCCAATTTTTAAATGACTCATAATTACAGGGATGAAACACATTAAAGTCGAGAAAATGTGACATCATTGGTTTTGAACAACTCTTTGGCAATCTCTCTTAATATAAGAAGGGAAGATGTTGTGAAAAACTTATTTTTGCCCATTAATGGTTGGCTGCCACATCTCACTATTAAGGGTAAATTGTGTCTTATATTTACTTTTTCTACGTAAATGATGTCATTTAAGTACAAAAAGGTTTTAAATTAGTTTGTTTACTCTTTAAAAAAGCATTTACATTACATGTCAACTAAAGTGGACAGCTTACGGTAGAGGTGGACATACGGGCGGGTCAGACGGGTTTGGGCTGAAAGTTGGCCACCGAATGAAACCGACGGGCTGGAAACATCAACTCACTCATGACCGTTTGAAGTGACGGATTTATCGGGTATCGGTTTGGTCGAGTGTCGGGTTTGTCGGGTGGTTTGAAACGGGTTAGATCTCAAATAAACGAGAAAATCTGAGAATTTTTTCAGATCCTTAACACAATGAAAAGAAGTCAGTTGTTATCATCAACTATAAATCTGTATCAGTTATATCACATAACTTAAGAAAAATGAAAACTTTCAACGATAAAACAACAAAATCATGAAATGGCTGAGATTTGAGAAGAGAAGGAATAAAGGAAGATGATGAAGGAGAAGGATGAGAAAGGGGTATCTTTGTTTTCAAATCAACCTCGCTATTACGGTGGAGTGAAGATGAAAGATATCTGCTACCAGCTGGTATCAAAGAAGAAAGAATAGAGGTTTCAAAACAATTAATTGAAAATAATAATAATAATAATAATAATAATAATAAATGTAATATATTTGTTTAGTGATATCATTTCACTTGTTATTTAATTTAATAATAAATAAAAAGTTGTGTAATTGAGAGAGAGAAAGCCAACAGTTTTCAAATCAATAAAGTAATGGTTTTGCAGTTGTGTGTCTCGAGAGAGGGTGTATACAGTCTAGTCTGGGTGTGGTTTTGAAATGTGAATAAAACAAAAAATTACAGTGCAACTCGGGCGGGTTCGGTCACCGCTGGGTTGGTTTTTGTAACGCCCACACTAAATGTATCTAGAATGTTTAGCATGTACATTATCTTTAGTACTGGATACATTAAAATATACAACATAAAGACTTTGAATGAATATTTTATACAACAATACATGTTCGTACAATCAACAATACAATACAATTCGTCTGAAACATAGAGAATACATCTTTGAAATTCATAACATCCTGCAGCGGGTACGAACGAGCACTTGCTGATTATCCATTTGACTACATGCTTGCTAAATCCTGCTAAACCAACACCAACCTGCTGATCTGAAACAAATAAGGATTGGGATGAGACATAATGTCTCAGTGAGTTCTACCTAATCTTATGTTGTAGGTAACCTCGGGGAAAACCTAGGGTTACCATGTGTCTACATTACAACCTGACGGATGATTATACGTGTGTGGATCATGCTTACCAAGACGGTCGTGCATACTAGATCCGTTATAGGTTCTTTGTATCTTAGTTCATAGGTCTTGTCTTGTTCTACATGTCATGGCGGTCAAGGGAGCCTAGAACCGCTATGTCGTGATACGATGAACGCATCAAGACCTAAACATAAATCATTCATGACATGATCCTAAACCAGACGATCGGGGAAATCCTAAGATCGTCTTCGGTATACTTTATAGTCTTATCTTGATTCATAAGCTTGTACATATCTTGTATCATATCATAAACGTAAGCATATCATATCATGTTCATTCATTAAGTTAGAAGTTAGCGTTGAACAAACAATATTATCTGAGTTCATTTTACGGAGTGTATCGGGTGGAGTAACCCCGAGTACAATCCCATACATGACCGATGAAAACCTAGCTAAGGTACATCGGACTCCCTCAGTGTCGTGCGGGCCCCCCTTGCGGGGCTTATCCCGTTCCCCTGGTGTGAACCTCTTGAGATCCCAACCCTGCGGCGATCCACGACACCTACATCTTGCTTAAAGTCTTGATCATACATGATAACTTGCATAGTCGTTCTCGTTCATAGTGAAGAGTTTAAACTCATCAATTCATCTTGACATACTTAGGGATTCATGTTATCATTCTAGTTCTCGACAATCTACGTCGAGGCTCTATGTTTATCCCCTCTCTTAGTTCACCGTTACCCGAATAGCATGCTTAAACTCTCTTGGCCATTCCAGACATATATGCTAATTTTGCCATGATTTTCATTTCAAGAATCAATCGTTGTAATGTGCGTTGCTTCAATGATGTTAGCGGGTTTTATAGTTGGAAAACATTGCGATAAAAAGTATCGGACGACACTACAGACCCCTGTACGAGTCCACAAGCCAATTGAAAAAATGGGGAGGTCAAACCCATTTCGCCAATGGCGAGTTTCATCTGGAGAATTTCGCTATTCGCGAAATATTTCGCTAATAGTGAATTTCTTCATGTCCTGAAGTGCAGCACTTGAATTTTCACCCCAAACATCTCAAAACTTGTTCCTGCAATGCACAATACCTTCCAGCAACATATTTAAACATCCAGAATCATTTACATGGCAATATTAACACATAATCAACAAGATTGGACATTGGGTACTAAGGATTTTATTAAACTAAACTTAACTAAATCATGTTTTCTTGCTTAGATTACACAACCCAAAGGTAGGTTAAAACTATCTAAGAACTCACATGTATTTACTGAGATTTGCTTCAAGCTCCTAAGCTTCTACACCAAACACTAGCCCATAGCTTATCACCAACAACTCGATTCCTTGGTTCAGCACAAAACCCATATCAGTCCCCTTACTTCAAACTTTCCTCCAGGCCTCAATACTGAACCTAAAATCAAGAAATCGGTACCAAAATATCGGGCATTTCGTTAGCTAACCATAGCAACAAAGTTCACTTGATTCCAAGTTACAGAGAAAGAGTTATTACCGTTTTAGTGAAGCCCTGTCCCAAAACCCGTAACCAAAGTCCAGCAGAAATTACCAAACTTCAAATGCGTTTACCGAATCCGTTACTAGCCTGAATTATACAAAGTTTGTGCCTACACTGAAGGGAATTGAATGAGGAATCTAAAACTTCAACAATAATTCAATTCCAGGCCATACAGAAATAAATACGAATCAAAAACCAGAACTTGAGCTTACCACCATTTCATGAAATTCAACCATGATTCCCACTATTCAAAATATGCATTTTCAGCACCACAATCACACAAGCAGAAACTTCTCATTCCTTCTTTATAACAGCACCAAACATACATGCAATAGCTCATGCCAATCTTCTATACCCAAGTTCAATTCTTGCCAAGAACCAAGCTCTTTCCTCAAGACCACACATACATAACAAATTACCAATTTAACAAATTTGCAGCCCAAGAGAACAAGAGAAAGGATGGGTCATGTGGCATAGAGGGAAGAATAAGGGAATTCAAAGCTTGCTGGAGGTTCATAGTGTGTTGAGGATCAAGAATGATCACTTGCATGTTGCTTTCTAAAAGGATTAAAGTTACATTTGGTGGTTTAGTGAAAATGAGGGAGTGAGTCGAGAGGGAGGAAGAGATAAGAGAAACAGAGCTTCAGCCAAGTGGGAGAAAGGAGGAGGAGGAAATGAAGGAAAATAGGTGAGTGACAATATATATATATATATATATATATACACACACACACACACACACACACATAAGGTGAAATTACCAACATGCCTTTTCTTTGAAATACTTCTCATAATTCTTGTCCGTTCTCCGTTAGTTACTCTACTCGAATAAATATTCTCTGTAATAATTAACCTTTCATAATATCTCTTACGTAACTCGCTCAACTGATTCCACAGTCTACTAACGATCTAGAGGGATATTACAGTTTTTGAAAACCGAACCCGCCCGTTCCAATCCGTCGAAAACTGAAAATCAATGAACAGTAACCCGACAACCCGTAACCACCCCCCGTTTGACTATTTTCCGGTTCGGCTTTTCGGGTTGGACCGGTTCACGGGTTTTTTGTCCACCCCTAGCTTACGGTTGGAAGGGAAATGAAAAAAAGTCTCTTTTGCAACAAAAGTCTACAAATTAGACTCTACAATCAATCAAATACCTCACTCTTATTACATTTCCCAATGTCAATTCAAATTCGAATTTTGTTTCCCCCCTCTTCACTTATTTCAAATCCTATATTTCTATAAGATACTCTATTCCTACATAAAATGTGTTCACTCACTTCTTCTCCCACTTTTCATTATTTAGTTTTTGCCTTCTCTCAACTTCTTTTCTTCAATATATCTACTTCATATATTTTGCAAGAATGTTGAATGATCTTCTCTAGCAAACTATAAAACAAGAAGAAAAGCACGGGTAAGTAAATGATTTTACATTTTTTTTCTTTCATTTCTATTGGATTTTAGCAATATTTGTGTTTTGAAAAATATATAACTAATTTGTCAAACAATATTTTTTTTTTTAGGAAAATTGAACAATGTTCTTGTCTCAACAACAAACATCAAAGAAATATATGGGTAAATAAATGATGAAAAGCAACTAAAAAAGTACTATTATTTCTATGTGGTCAAAAATGTATTTTTCATTTTTATAAGTTTGTAACAAGTACGGTTGATAAATCTATACATGAAATGAAGAAAAACTTTAGTTATGGTTGTGGCACATCCAAAGGTAATCCTTAATGGATGGAAAACTGAGTTAAAAAAGTGATAAATTTTAAAGGTGACCAACTCCTTTTGAAAATCAGATTTGAAAGAGAGGAGAATGAGATGGTGGGTAATATGCATTTTTTAAAAAAAATAAGTCACCTGGTTGTGGTTGAAAGTTTGTGTTAGTGGTACATGGTGGTGATGAAAAAACAAAAACTAACTAAGGAGGTTAGTTTTTTTTAAGAGAAAAAGCGTGGTCATAAAGAATTTAAAGGAACTCAGCAATTACTGTTATAAAGAAAATATAGCTAAAAAATTCTTTATGAAAAGAACTTTGATATCCAATATCAAATGCCCTTTTTAACAAACCATTAAATCCTTTTTTCGTTTTTCACTATCACATTATCCAAAATCCACTAACCACCTATTAATTTCTATTAGCACAACCCACACATGATTCTTTCAATTCCTGCAGAAAATTGGTGTTATAGATTAAACTTTTTGGAGACCTAATGTAAAGTTTATTTTTTTTTTATTTTTATTTTTTTACAAACGGAGATATAATGTAAAGTTAATAACTTTCAATGTGGATTATATGGGTGTTATCATTATCATTTTGTAAATAAATATGAACAGGTAATTAGTGAACCTTATTGCATGACTAAATTTTTTGACAAATTGTCTACATTATTTTAAGATAGCCACTTATATCATTTCTATAAGCAATATATATATATGTCTCATTTCAAGTTAGGGAATATATATGTCTGATTTCATATTCTTTATTTTTTTGTATGGAATATATACATCATATAGTTAGTTAATGAATCGATTTAGTTTTTTAAAACACTATTGTATTTCATTAAATGTTTCTAATAATATAATCAATTTGATACCTATACATGAAACTCTAATAAATCTGTGCATCGCACGGGTTAGAGTCTAGTTTCTTTAAGAAGAAAAAAGTGTGTGTGGGAAATGGTACTAACTTAGTTTGGTTAAAACATTTATTGATTATTATTAAATAATAATAGATAAAAAATCTATTTTTTTTAGATAAATAGATAAAAAAAAAATCTATGTACAGTTAACGTGTTGTGAGTTATGACTGTGTGAACAATTGATGAATAGATGATGAAAAAGATTATTAATATATATTAAATAATAGAAATTATTAAGTAAAGGTCGCCGGAAAGATAGAGCATCTGGTCGGAAGATGGCCGGTGTTGGTGGTTTGTGGGAAGAAAAAACGGCGGTTTTCAAACAAGAGAGAGAGTGAACGGAAATAGCTACAGAGAGAGTCAAAGATGTTGAAATGAATAGGTTTTGTTAAAATAATTTATTACATATAGCAATAAATAAAAAGTTAATATGTCATTGATGTGGAATTGTAAAAGGACGTGTGAGGCACTACCATAAAAAAAAAAAGTTTTTTTTTTTAAAATAAATGCGAGGATTTAAGTGAAGTGTCATGGTGAAAAAAATAATTTTTTATTAATTGAGTTATTTAATACTTTTTCTAAATGTTGTTTTTGAATAATAACACAAAATTAATAAAGTTTATTTTTGCACATTTTTTTTATTATGCACTCATTTTATTTCATCAATAAATTTATATTTTTCTGCACACACTTTCTCTTTTAAATAAATATAATGTATTATCTTTTATATCATAACAAACAATTGTTAGTTACTTTTTTTTTATATTAATTAAATGTTAAGAAAAATTTAACTTTTTTGGAACTTCTTTAATCAAAGTTAAGGTTTCAACGATGGTCTCAACTAATACTATATTCACACTATCTCACGTTGATTCGATACTTCATTTTAAATCAAACAAATATTTGAATTGTTCCCATCTAATTAGTGAGGAATTATGGACAAAAAATAACGATATTCTGAACCCAGCTCATGTACCGCTTTAATGGGCGAATGTTGAAAATAACAAAAACAAACTTTGTCTTAAAAAAACATGGTTTGAAAAAAAAATTGTTTAAAAATAACAATATTTAGTTTTTGAATAGATAACATTAATTAGTTTCAAATAAATAAAACTAATTAGTTTTTCAAATTGAGAAAAAGTATAATTGACAAATTGTACATTTAAAATCTCAAAACAACAGTTAAATGGAAACACTAAATTCATAGTCAAACAACACTTAAAATAGAACGGAGAGAGTAGTAGAAAAGAGATATGTGTAGAGATTTGAAGCAAGGTAGTAACATGCGATGTATAAATAGTTTAAGAGACAAGTAGTTAAAAAGAGTGACCAAATATATTATACAAGGGTCAAGTCATCACTTATACAAATTTTAAAATAATTGTTATAAACGAGACAAGTTGTCACTACGCAAAATTTTAAAAACATTATTATACATAGGATATGCTGATATAAATTTTAAAATAATTATTAAACATATGATTTGTCATCACTGATATATATTATAAAATAATTATTATATACGGGCAAGAGATACACTGATATATATTTTTAAACATTATTCTCCTTTACTTCAAACCATAATATAAGTGAAAAACCAATTGGCATATATTGAAGTCCACCCAAATTTTATAATCGTCTTTATTAAAACTCATTATCTTCTTAATTTCATTTGCATAATTGTTATTTTGCAACAAAAAAATAAATTAAACTAATCACGGACAATGATCATCACAAGTGTAACTAATTTCCGTTGATAACTATGAAATTAATTAATTTATTTTGATGGACTTCAATTTTTATATATATTATACTGTTAGTAGAATTAGATGCATACTCCATTTTTTAATCATAATATAGGTGAAAAACCAACTTAAAAATTTTAAAAATCAGTATTATACGTGATACATGTTATCGTTGAGTAGAAATTTAAAATAATTATAAAAAAAGAGACAAGTTGTCGATGATATAAATTTCAAGATAATTATTAACCATGTGACATGTCATCAGGGATATATATTATAGAAGATTTATCATACACAAAACAAGTTGTCACTATTAACTTTAAAAAAATTTATTATGCACAGGCGAAGTCGTCACTGATACAAATCTAGTAACATCTACTTCTACTAATAATTACTTTTATACACACTATGTAAATCTAGTAACATCTACTTCTACTAATAATAATAATATATAAAAATCAATGTCCACCAAAATTTCATAATCCTCCTTATTAAAACTCATGATCTCCTTAATTTCATGTGCATAATGGTTATTTTGCAAAATTTAATTTATTTATTTTTTATAAAATTAATTACGGATAATGGTTATCACAAGTGTGACTTTGCAAACTTTCTAACATTCTGGACAACCTCATATTATGTGGAGATAATGGAGAAAACCAAAATTTCTAACATTGTCAATAGTGATAGCAAATTAACTATACAAATTGGACCGAAGTGGAATAACTTCTTCCAAATCAATGAATTCCGACCAAGATGCACTGTCAGATTTAAATTTTCCATCAATAATTGTTATGTTTGTCATGTATTTCTTATAAAATAGGACTATATGTGTTATTTTCTATTAGTATATTTACGACTATTTATTCCTAAAATTGTACCAATGCATTAGCAATTTAGCATTGCATCTCAATTGTCTTTTCTAAATTTTAATTAATATCATGTGTCTTCTACTAATTCAAAAAAGTTTAAATTACTTAATCAATGCAATTTTACTTCATTATACCATCAAACATGTAATACATAAATAATTCGACATTTACTTTACATTGACATAGAACTCAATTATATCAAAACTCTTATTAAAATTTAATGATCTTTTACAAATAACAAACGTTTAATGTACCCGTGCGTCAGCACGGGTTTGTTACTAGTTTCTTTAGAAGAAACCACTATGGCCGAAGTCTCTCCAAATTGTAGGTGCATGATAGGACCATATTTTTTGGATAATTCTCTCATTCTATGGTGGGGTAGGGAGCCAATAAGGTGATGTATGCTTCCAAAAATTGGTAGCTTCCAAGGCCCTGGAGGAAGATTTGAAGTAATTTTTTTTACTTTTGATTCTCTGTCCCACCACGTTTGAGATAAAAAAGATAAGAATCAAAAGGATGGGGAGCCATAACAAAATTTCCTCCATAAGGAAAGGACGGTATTGTTGGATCAATGAGGACTTAGCTCAATCTAAATATTTGCAGGGAGAGTAACTATATTGCTCATTGGAAATCCATATTTATAATACACAACATAATAAAAATAATAGTACAGCCAAGATACCAAATATACTACAAAAAAATGATCACATAAAAACCAATACAAACACATGATAATGACATATATAGAATAAAATAAAATAAACCAATAACTCAGTTTTTTTTAATCAAGTCTTCTAGAAATGAAAATTACACATACATTGAATTATAAATCTATCAACTTCCAAACTTTTTTAAATTAAACCAGCGCAGCTCTGGTTCATATACTCTAGTGTGTATATTAATCTATTATATATGTTAGTTGCAATATAATTAACTTGACAAGGATACTTTAGTTGACTCTTGGATCTCAACACAAATGGATGAATCCTATCGTATTATGTATGAACTTAAAGTATCCTATCTAGGCTGAATTTAAGGTTAAAAATTAGTAAATGCTAAAAAGAATTGGATTTAATGGAAGTGAATAGATTTTCACAATGTGCCGAGTTCAACAAAGTTTGAAATAGGATTGCCTCTAATGGAGTGAACCTATAAGAAGAAGAAAAAAGTAAATACAACATATAGATAGATAGATAGATGACCTTATAAATTTAGCCCTCCAATCATTGATATTTTAAATATTTTTTAAAATCATGAAATGTTAATCATATTTGTGTCTCTATTTGAATATGTTATTAAAAATATCCCTAACAAGGTTCATATAATTTCAATCACATCCCCGACATTACCAACCTAGTGTTACTAATAGCTTTTTGCTAATATTAGTGAAGGAACCTACAAATATTAATAAGGATCATGCTAACCAGTGCATCTGAGACACAAGTTAAGCAATTAAAAATAGAAAAAAGAACACCTTTTTAAGTTTCAAAAAATAAAACACACAATTTTTAAGATAAACATTTCCTTTTATAATACTTTAACTAGTGTCCCAGGCTCCTCCGGAACACTTTTATAATACTTTAACTAGTTAGCACTTAGCATTTCCGTTTTAATAACGTGAATGACTAAATTGATTTGATCGCTTTTTTCATCTCATTTCTTCATTAGACTGGGTTTTCAATCTCATTTATTTACATCACTCATGACGGTAAGTCTTGCATATTTACATTCATAACTAGGTTTATGCACAAGTAGAAAACCAAATTTCAAAAGAAGCTATAATAAAATCCCTTAAAAAAAAAAAGCCATAATAATCTCCCATGGTTATTGACTCATTGTATTTTGATGCTTGAATTGTAATTTGGATGGTTAATCTTTATATTGACAATAATAATAATAATAAAATATATGATTTGGGTCACCAAAATTGATCAAGGTTAACGTATCAAAACTGATGTTTTGGTCTATAGACTAAATACATCGATTAATATAAAAATTTAATTGATTCTTATAATAAAGATCGAATGAAATATTTTTCATTTAAAAAGAAACGCTAACCCTCGATTTATAGTTATATTTCTATTTAGAATATTTATAAAACTTATTCATTATTTAAGGATATGATCTAGGATATATTTTGTATTACTTTAACTCTCTCTATATAAAACGAGAATTAAAAGTTTAGTAAGAGACTCTTCCTTATAAAATATATCTCACATAATTCGACAAAGATAGAAAAAAAAACCTCATTACAAATGCAGAGGCGGAGTTAGGTGAGGACAATGGAGGGTCATGGCCTCTCCAAAGTCTTAAAAATTACATTTTTAATAGGTATATATACACATTTTTAGCTACATGTTATGTTATACTATTTAGTAACGTTTGTATTGTAAATCATGTGTTTACCATCTATCATAGCGCTTTAGAGCCTCGTCTTCTACCGTTAGGTCCTGTGTTTAATTCTTGCTTTGTTCTTATTTAGCCTTTTCACTATATTTTTTGAACAAAAAATGCCATGAAATATTGCAAAATGGATACAAGTTAGTGTAATTTAGATAGACTAAACACTCTACTTGTGAAAGGATGTTTCAGACGTTGGGCTAAATTGTTTGTGTTTTACTTTTACCACCATGTTGCCTTCTCGCGCGTCCTGCAAAATTCCAATAATACCCCTGGTTCGGATTTCGTTTTTCGAACCAGATTGTTAGTGTTTCCGGAAAATAAAATCCAGACAAATATGATATGAATATTTTGTGTCTTTCTTTGATGTCAAAGGTCTTTGTTGACCGTTATACGACCCCCACATAAGCTGCAATGCAATTGCAGGGGTCGTATGAGCGGTCAACAATGACCATGACACCACAAACACTCCTAAAATCTACCTAAAAAACTAAGATAAATTGAAGAAAATGTAAGAAAGGAGGTGAAGAAGAATGAAATAAAATGTTGAAGATCCAAGCCTTTTTATAGCCTTAAATAAGTCATAGGTCTTAATTACAGTCAAATAAAACGTGTTTCACATTCAAAACCGTCAAAAAATGCATTCAAACTTCACTAACCGGCCTAACCTTTGATGAAACGTCACCGACCAAAATGATTATGAGGGTTTCCAGATTTTATAATCCGGAAAGCATGAAGATGGTCCAGATTATAAAGTCCGAACTGCACCAGACCCTTTTGTTTGGATCGTTTTCGTTGCGATTGCCTTGGAAAAAAATAGAACAAAGGTACATAGCATAAATAGAAGCAACATAAGACAAATAAAAATTTTAAAAAAAATGACATATGACATAATAACAGAAATGATGAATCTTTTGAGAAGGTGTTTTCAAGAGGATTTCTTTGAGTTAGATCATGCTGCCTTGCCAAATGACATATTCATCTGGCAGGCAGCAAGATCTAACTCATATCAACCTCTTGATATTTTTGAGTTATCTATCTATCAAGGAGGCAGCAAGGAGTATCTATATATTTTTGAAAGCATGATGAGGATCTTCACCATGCTGGCACATAGAGAGCAATCTATTTGTCACATAGAGAGCAAACTATTTTGCGGCAGCATGACAAAGTTCCTAAGCACAAAGACAAAAATTTGCATGGTCTCTTTGGTGTGTTTGTTTGTATTTTTGACAGCATGCTGAAGATCTTCATCACGCGGTCAAATAGAGAGCTATCTATTTGCGACAGCGTGAGAAAGATCCTCAGCTTAATGACAAAAATTTGCATGATTTTCTTTGGTGTGTTTGTGTGTTTTGCTGGTATTGAAGGTGAAAATCGGAGAGGGTGTATTTATAGAGGTCCTTGGATGTTGTGGACCACATAAACTCTTGGTGCAATGTGGTCCATACAAAAGAATCATATGCTGAACAATTTCGGATTTAGTAATCCAGAATACACTTACGCCCTATGTGAATCTGGATTTCATAATCCGGAATACACATCTTTGGTTATTTTATTGATTAAATGGACATCTTTGACGTAAATTAAAACATAATGAAAGTTTAAATAATATATATATTATTCAAAACATAATTGTGCTCGTGATTTTTGGGTATCAATCCATTGATTGGTATTGCACCTTCAATCTTTGAACTTTCTACTTTTATTTTTGGGAAGGGAAAAAGAGAAAAAAAAACCCTTAGAGATTAGGTCCGGGGGTT
>Ga0228711_1006832_pt1 | contig 16779 bp, 10 predicted proteins | sample MedpolnodulmetaG_2_FD_177996 | JGI IMG/M metagenome (GOLD analysis project Ga0228711, IMG submission 177996) | Root nodule microbial communities from Medicago polymorpha collected in Santa Monica, California, United States - brown nodules | ecosystem: Host-associated > Plants > Roots > Nodule...
ATATAATAACTTGCAATTGAAGTAAAATAATTCTAAAAGGAAATAATATTTAAATAAAACTAAATCAAATATAAATAAAATAGACTTAAATAACATATTAAAAACACTAATTTATTGACTCATCACTAGGGTTCTAAGATGAACCTCTATTTGTTTTGTTGGATAATTATTTAATTTAATTTCGTTTATTTTAGTATATTTTTTGTTCGCTATTAAGTTTTATTAAGATTAGTTTATTCCGCCGAAGTGAAACCCTATATTAGGTACTTAGGTTGTGACATGGCCTAATATTGATATTACTATCTTAATGCTTATATCTTGTATATTAATATCTACCTATCTAGGAAGTACGTAGTTAATAACTAGACGAAAGACATCGAAAGCGAGTTGACCCTAATAGTAAGTACTTACGAGGTGACATTGCTAATACTGAGTAAATATGCTGAACCTAGGATGTATCTAGTTATTAATTAGGAAAACATATACTAAGAGGAGTGAACCAATCCTAGTGAGACCTTTGTCCTCGACCTCTTGGTAAGGTAGACGCTGATAGGACTGCCCATTTGTAGAACTACCAAGGGGAGAAGGAGAGTGTGATATGAGTGTCTTAAGATTCATAGATGGGAAGACCTTCGGGAACCTTGGCCTTCATTACCTTTGGAAACCTAGGAACGCCAATTTAAGTTTATGTTTCAATTACGTTTGAATTAGCAAGACCCTGCACGTAAGGATCACCGTGCGATCGACACTTGCAGTTAGTTATCAGAGGGATATATCTAGATCAACCACTATGGTGTAGACCCCACACGTAAGGATGGCTGTGCAATCAGCAAGTGCAACTTGATAACAGACAAGGTTAGAACGTCTGAACGGCCTCATCACTTGTATAGTCTACCTAAGATAACTAAATGTGACATAAATGTTTTTTAATTCCAACAAAATAAATAGGGGGATTCAAAGAGTCATAACCGCTGCTTACTATTCTGCAACCAAACAGGTAACTTGCTCTGTTGCATTGCAAACAGATAAAAACTGCAATCTCTAACCCTTATCTCTTTTATTTTATATCGTCAACTTAAAATAAGTTACGCGAATTGTTTGGACGAAACGACAATCCCTATGGATACGATACTCTAGTTATCACTTTATTACTTGTTAAACGATTTGGTACATTTGCCTGATCCGACCATCAAGTAAACTTTATGCTATTTTAAAATAAAGAAATATTTTTATAATATATACTAAGTTTGAATCACCATGTAAAAAAATTGTTTCTTTATAATTTAAATGTTAATGATAATTTAATTTAACTTTTTTTTATAAGGCAAGAAATAGGTTGGGCATCAGGGAAAATCAGGAACATCCAAACTAGGTTGGCAACTAACTGACCCCCCATCCTCTACCGCCTACTTCATGAATATTTTTTTAAAAAAGGCAAAATATATATAAAAGGGGGGACTAGGCCAAAATTGTCAAAAAGGATGAAAAGCAAGGAAAGGAAACTAAACAACCTAAGGAAACCAATAGTTAGGTAAGCTATTTATATCTCTGAAGAAATCTAAGTGTAGGAACGAAGGAAGAGCCTCGAACCAAGAAACCCAGGAGAGTGCATAACCATGATTAGCTAATAAATCCGCACAACAATTTCCTTCTCGGTAAAAATGCAAACAAATAGTAGTAAGACCAAGCTTAAGGCAATTATGCCAACAGTTCTACAATCGAAATGGTATCAAATCCTGATTCTTGAAGGCTAACACGACGCCCAAGGAGTCAGTCTCTAACCAAATCATGCGCCAACCAAACTAAGCAGCAAACTCCATTGCTAGGATTAAACCAATACGCTTTGCCTCATACATAGAAACTTCACGTAGATTAGCAGCAAAACAACCCAAAAAGGAGCCTTTATACCCACTCGAAACAAAGTTTTTAATCCAACGATCTAACTTAGACAAGAGTTTGATAGGCCAACGATAGGCATGAAAAGAGTAAACTAACAGGCCATGAATAACCGATTTTACTAACTGAACTCTCGTCATAAACGATAAAAGAGATCCTTTCTAAGTAACAAGCTTAACCTTAATAAAAAGGAATAAAAATAGGCTTACCCTTAAAAATAGGGCAAACCAAGTAATAAAAAGGAATGGAACCAGCCGCAAACCCTGACATATGGGCAAGCATATGTCTGCGCGTAGTAGTCATAGCCCCAAGTAAACAATTTTCTCTTATCAAAATTCACCAACCGACCTAAAGCTTCATAATAAGATGTAAAAACCCGCAGTAAGCAGCATACATTTTTCTTCATCCCAATACAGCAAATAAGCACATCATCAGAATAAAGAATATGTGCAGGCAAAGAAACACCGCAACAATAAGACATTGGAACCAAAGTACCAGAAACACGCTCCAATTCAAGGGCACAACTCAAGACCTCCTCGACAAGACAACAAAGAAGGGGGGAGAGAGGGTCTCCCTGTCGTACACCCCTATTGCAAGAGAAAAACCATCAATATTACCATTCACCAGAATAGAAAGACGGGCAGAGTGCAGAATAGTAGAAATCCATTCACAAAAACGAGTTTCAAATCCAAAACACTTTTAACACTGATAACAAAAAATTCCAATCCAAAGTGTCAAATGTTTTTCTAATATCAACCTTGATAGCTATATTACCTCCGTACTGCTTCTTGGTAAATAAATTAATGGCCTTCGAAGCAAGTATAACACAGTCAAAAATTTGACGATCTCGGATAAAGCCTCTTTGTTGAGGTAAAATAATGCGCATGCAAATAACTACTAACCTATCCGAGAATCTTTGTCACAATTTTGAACTGAAAAATTGGCAAGAGCAATCAGACAGAAATTTTTAATGGTACGAGCACCGGGAACCTTAGGAATAAAAACCCCCGTGTAGAAAAAATCTTGGACTGAGCACACCGCATCACACGCAACGATATTCCAATAAAGTTGAAAGAAATGTCCTCCAAACACATCATGTCCGGGAGCACTGCACCATCCCCATTCAAATCAAACACAGTTGCCTTACCCTCATCAATCGAAGGAACAGAGGTCAGCCAATTATTCTCCTCGGCAGAAACCATTGAATTTAAATATTTTATTATTAATGTTATAATTTGGAGTATAAAACTCATTTTTAAATAACCATACTTAATTGACTTAAGTAATTTTCACATATTTTAATTTTATTTTGGGTTGGTTAATATTTTATAATAGGGTTTAAAACTACATGTTATAAATCGTGAATAAAAAAAGCGAAAAATATGTATTCGAGTTTTGATTATATTAAAATGAACCAGCAATACTATTTTTGTTCGAAGTGGGTACGATTAATTTTTTTGCTAGATTATTTTTATTAAAAAAATTATCGAGGAATAACATGTAGATTTTAACATAAAAGGGGAGGAGAATGTAATTCAAGCTTCTCTCAAGGGAAGGGAGGTGGGTGAAATATTTTCTAATATGTTTTGAATAAGAGGGAAAAAAATGTATAATTTAACATAAAATGAGAGGGAAATGTAATTCAAACATCTTTGGTGGAAGAGAAGTGTGATTTACTCTATTTTATATTTTTATTTATTTTTGAGGGGACAATTTAAATAAAAAATATTCTATATTTTTATTTTTGGACTCAAAAATATATATATTTTTATTTATTATAACATTACTTATTTTATGAATATTATTTATTTATTGTGGTGAGCAAAGAAGAATGCATGTATGTGTGTCAGCAAATGTAATATACCTTAGAATAAATGGCATCTTACTTATCGATTCTAGGCATCTTATTAGAGATCCCACCCACCCTCATTTCTCTCTTCCTCCCACTCCTTATATCTTCACCCTCCTCAATCCCTCTCTCTTATTCAATTCATTCCTCTCAAACACACACACACACCACAAACCTAAACCAAAACAATAAAGATAATGAACCTCTTGTTAGATTCCAACGTTGAGGCTTTAGCCTTCAACTACTTAAACTTTGGTTTAATCACAATTCTCAACAACTTATGGACTTGGCTTGCTATCACCGCCGCTCTCAGCTTCTGGAAGATCCGTTCATCCGGTTGTCCCAAATCACTAGACCCGGTTTTAGTAAAACCGGATCAAGGTGTCTCAGTTTCCGCTGTTACATCTCCGGTGGAAATAAAACCAGACCCGAGTGTCATAATTTCCACCGTTAGAGATGAAAATGTAAAGTTGGAAACTGAGACACCTAGAAAAACATCATCAAATGTTTTTGATGATGTTGACGGTGTGAGGAAGGGGAAGTTTACGTTGTATTACGAAGATGACATGCAATGTGGATTCAACAAGAGTAGTAGTAATTGTTACGGGCTATTGCCGGTTGTTGAAGGGTGGGAACCGGAAGTTGAAGGTGAGTGGTGGAAATGTTGGGAGAAGGTGTTAAGGTTGAGAAATGGAGAGAATGAGAATGGGTGGTACACGTGTCAAGATTTAACGGAGCTTAATGGAAACGTGGTTAAATTTTGGGACGGTGGGTTAACGTTTGTTGGTAGTTGCATCACAAATGAATCATGGTCCAGTTCCAGATGTATGTCCTTTGAATGATAATAATGAGAAGGAAAAAAAAGTAGAAATAGCTTCTTTTTTTTATTAGGTGTAGTTAGGTTTATGTCGTGTTTGTTTGTGTTGGATTAATAATAATCTCTACATTAAGATTTGAGAGAGATTATTTAGATTTGAGAATGTATATATGGTAATTTGGTAGTGCGGTTTGGAAATTTTGGATGATGAAATTAGTCATCTTTGTTGTACAAGCAAGTGATGATTCTCAAATTTGAAATGAAATTGGCCAAAAGCAAAGCTTTGCATATGTCTTTGAATCTTTCCTTCTATCTCATGTCATAATTTTTTTTTTTAGGTTTTCTACCTTATGTCATTATTATCCTTAATTTTTTTTACTTTTTTTTGTTAGAAGAAAAAAGTTTGACCGAAAATAATATTTTTAATAAATTAGTTGAACCTTTGTTTTTTGAGAGGATAGATTAGTTGTATCTGTTTAAAGCTTTTGAAATTAATCCAAAATAAAATAATTAAATAAAAACGAGATACTTCTTTTTGACCGAAAATAAAATGATACTGATTTTGGTTTCTAAAACAAATAATGATAAATGTGATAGAAAACATTTAGTCTCAAATCAAGATGACATATGATAATGAATTTGAAAACAAACATAAGATAATGACATTCTAGCTAACAAATGAGCAACAATTGTTTGAAGATTAAAACAAAAGTTTTATTTTTTTGACAAGAGATCAAAAACAAAATTTAATATCACTAATATAAAGAAACAAACAAATAACCTTTGGCTTTATTTTATCAAATTATCTCTTTTATTTATTTTTAAGAATGAATATTCTAATTAGTCCCCTATTATTCACACAAAAAAAAAAACAAATTAACCAATGACATCAAAACGCGGTTCAGTTTAGCCCTAACAACTGCATACATGGGCATTAAATTGGCCAATCCTTTGATCCATAATTTTTCTTGACCTGGATCGTAAAAACCCAAGTTTGAAGACAACCGGTCCTTTTTGCCTTAAGACCATGTAAAATTTGGTTCGGACGAGTTAACTCGTTGAATGTTTGACCGGAATACTATCAACACATTCATGTGATTTTTGAAAGAAAAAAAATAGTATCAATTTATGTTTAGTGTTTTTTTTAATAGGAATATTAAGTGTTATGTAAAAATAATTGCTCTTGCATCTAATTATATCTTCATAAATAGACAATCGTAAGAAACGAATATTACAAAATAGTATAAAACAATAAAATGACTGAGAAAACTAGAACAGAAAAAAAAATGGATTAGGCTAACAGAATAGCCCACATAACTCATCCTGGTCGAATTTAACTCAATAATGTGTAGTCCAAAACAATCGGATTTGGCCGACATGGTCCATTTATGCAGTTGGACCGAGCCAAATCAGTTCATTTGACGGATCTAACCACATGCGAGAGATACATTAATCTCACGTTAGATTTCACCTCATATTGTTTGCTTCAGCTTCTTGTGACCCATCTCCTTGTTTGTTTTTAAGAAGCTAAATTAACATATTCAAATTGATATCTGAGATAATCGAACATAAGACATTGAGTAAGAGCACACTCCTAAGTTCTAAATCAATACCACCGGACCAAACCCAAGTGGATTGCCATCCATCTCCTTGTCGCCACCATGAACTTGAACAATCTACAACATGTATCATTTGAAACAAATGTCTATATCTTATAATCATGCATCTTCAAATTTTCAATAAAGGAGAGAATGGAGTTTGGAAAGAAGGTCCCAATAAATGAAAGGGTGTGAGAGAGACGGCTATGTAAAGGCAAAAAAAGAAGTGCCCTACTTAATTGGAGGAGTAATAATGCGAGAGTAAGACGCAACAAAAAGCAATAGTACATGATAAGCGTTTAGCTTAGTTGGGTAAAGTGGTACGACTTGTAATGAGTAGTTGTCATATCTGTTGCTAGCCACATATTTAAATTTGGAACTGCAACTTGAAGTGGACAGTGGTTGATTCATGATTCATGTATATTAAGGTCTAAAATTGAGAGACGCAATGTATTGAAGTTGTAATATCAATATCAAAATTGCGGAGGTTTTCATAATCAAATTGTGACACTAATTGTGTTTATATATCATCTTTATTAGTTATTTGGAATTTTGGCAACATAGTCTATGGTAATAGGATAAGGTTGAGTAGAACAACCGGTTTTACTCAAGGGATAATAAAACAAACCCGGATACTTGACCCCAAAAAAAACCCGGATAAATTGTCCAATACAATAGAAACAATATTATACATCTTTCTATACCCTTTTGAGATGAATTTTTCCTTTTCAATTTTACACATTTGTTTATACCATTTTATCATTTTTATTTAAATTATCAATTAAAAAAATTAGTTAAATCTCATTAAAATAACAATTCACATGAGGAATATTGAAAAAAATCTTAATTTGACCTTATCTATTATACTATAGGAATAAGGCATTTTTGGCTGACATTTTCATTATCTCAATTATACTTTAAACAAATTTTCCTATAATAATGTTGTTTTAGGGATTCTATAATAATATTTATTGTTGGTATCATTAAAAAACATAAGAATTTATATTGTATTTTTTATATTGTTGGTGTCAAGAAAATTGATAAACATATTTTGTTCGATTTGTTATGATTTGAAAGTCACAAACATCTATATTTATATTTTGAATCAAAATCAAAATTTTATAAAAAAATAACGTTTGTAATATACAAACTTTAATACAATAAAAAGATTGGAAGAGTCACGTTAATTAACTCGATTTTTTCCTTTTTACCTTTGTAGTTTTTATATTTTGGGTTAATTATGTTGTTGCTCCCTATATATACCAATTTTTTGTTTTAATCCCTCTAAAAAAATTATTTGACATATAGTCCCTACAAAATATTCATTCATCACTTTTTGTCTCTACTTTTAAGACAAATCATGTGTAGAATATTATAATAATCTTACAAATAAATTAGAATTTTTTATTGCAAAAAATATATAAATCCATATTCAATTCATATTTTGTTAAAAAATATATTTTTGTATTTTTGGGAAAGAGATTTTTATAATATTATAATTTTTTCTACAAAATTTTATTCAAAAATATAAATTTTACATATGAGTTTACTTATAAGGAGGGACCAAAAGTGAAGATGGAAAACTTTTAAAGACTAAAAGTCGAAGAAAAATTTTAAAGGGACTAAAACGAAAAATTGGTATATTTATGTTTATGAGGATTAACTTTGCCATCCATAAAGGTCCAGTAGCGTAGCTTGTTGTCTGCTTGTCTTCTATTTATGTGTAAGTAATCCTTGATATATAAAAAAGATATATAGATATAGATATTTTATTTTTTTGATAAATTAAGAGCAATGACATAAAAAAGAATAGAAGACATTCCAACTAGTTGGGATATCTACCATATTTTAGTCCTTGTCAGGTGCTCATACATATTATTAAAAAAAGAAAAAAGAAATACAAAAAATACTGGGGGGACATAGACCTAACCCAGTTAATCCACAACATGTAAGTCAACCCAAACGGGTGATACGAAAAAAGAAAACAACACTAGTGGATGCTTAAAGTACGGTGCATGGATCAAACCGTCAGCACAAAACAAATCCAAGAACAAACAACTTCATGCAACAACAACAACAAGCATAACGTCTCTTTCGAGTCAAACAGTCCAACATCAAACAGTGGATGAACAATGGAACAAAACTTCATCATAGCGATGTAATCTGACCGCCAACACGGTAACGAATCCAATCACCTACACTCTACCGCCTGATAACACGGTAACAAATCCAGTTACCTACAGTCTATCGCCGATAACAGTAAACTCTCGGCCATTTCTAGCCTATCAGACCCTCATGGGTTTTAGAGACCAACCACAAATGAACCAGATCGATACTGCATATCCATAACCACGAAGACCTACCAGGCACCGTCGTTGAGAAACCACAGCCACGATTTTGAAAAACGTAACCAGACCCTGACGGGTGTTAACATAACAGTGGAGTGACGGCAACCCACCACGACTGTGAGTAGAGATAACCAGAAACTACAGATCTGGGTCGAGAAACCACTGATCTTAAGAGAACCAGAGTGGTCCGCGCGACAGAGCAAACAAGCTCGTCGGCGCCCACTTGAAGCAATCTTGGCAGGTGACGCTGAAAAACCATGATAGCCACAGAGCGAGACTGCAACCTGCAACCCCACCCGAGATTCCCAACCGACAACAAGGCCTTCGGTAGCTCTGGTAGGAGGTGGTGCGGGCGGCTACCACCAACCATCGCACCACCTACCGTCATGGCTACATCGGAGAAGCGTTGGAAGAAAGAGAAAGGACGGTGCGGGTTAGTTTTTAGAGAGATGACAGAGCCACTCCGTAGTGACATCTTATTGGTTGAATAGATATATATTATATTTTGAAAAAAAATAATATTTATAGAGATCAAAAACTTATTTAACCCTTCTATTTTACGGGATTTTACGAGTTGTGATCAAAGAGTTCATCAAGGTGTTATTTTTAAATAGAATGGACAACAATTCGAGTGTGAAAATTGACTACTAGTGGTATAATCTCCTTTGATGTCTTGACCGAGTATGAGATTTTAAACCGCTGATAGGTTATAGTATTGATTATATTATGCTCTTAGTAATACACTTTGCTTATAAAAACATCTAAAATATGGGATGTGTATTTATCTGAGGCCATGAATTAAAGCTACTATTATTTATTTTGTCACTGGGACGGATGATGTAGAAGTCCGGAGATGCTCTTGCTCTCTCATCCATGTACCACTAATATTAATTAACAGCGGTTTTCGTCCTCACATTATTTTTGTCTTCCACCACAAATAGTTTATGTCTCTCAATTATGTATATACGAATTTCCACATATCTCTGTGATGACCCTAAGTCACATAAATGATAAATTAAAATTCAATAAAATAACAAAATTATCAGTAATATTCTCAATCATTTGGGAATATGCTAACTAGACTTCTTAATCTGATAGCATATCTTTCCATCTATCTATAAATAAAGAAGGAGAAAATCACAAACCTAAGCCAATGAAATTGTCAAGTTGTTGGCCGCCGTGTATACAAGTGATGTAGACTGCATCATGCATGTGATATATGTACCCGTCACCATCATACATTTGATGATTGTGGTTTGCTTGAAACAATTCGCTGATTCATTTTGTGATGCTGAAAATAACATAGACCTTGGTTAAATATAAAATAATAATTTGTATCAAAATATATAGGATAATATTTGTTTTTAAAACTTGGTTCACCTAATAATATTGATTTAGGATCTTGACGTGTGTTCTTCTTAAGGTCTCATGTTTAATTTTGATGTCAATTTTGATGGATTAGTTTTCTTTTATTAAAAAAATATTTTGAAGTAGAAGTTAAGATAGACCTTGTTAGTAGTTAACTACGTTCAATTTATGAAATAACTTTAATTAAATTGAAATTACTTTAATTAAATAAATATAAGATAATGTAAATGAACAATATTTATTGAGCCGTAATCGGAAAAAATAGGCCATTTTCTGATTATTTTTTTCCAAAACTTTTGGTTTTTGAATGGCCTATTAGAGGGGTATTCAGGAAAAAAATAATTTTACAAGGACGAAAACCAAAACAAAAATTTTACAGGGGGTAAACCCGGAAATGACCTATATTACAGGGGTAAAACATTATTAACCCATTTATATATTATACCATTACTTTATATCTGTCATTTTGAGCATCTCTGTTAAAATAATCCAATAAGATATGATCAAGACCTGTTGTATATTATTTGAGTTCTCTCAATAGAGAAGAATAAAGTCATGTAAGTAAGTTTAGATGTAAAACGTTATTAACCAAATTTATATATTATACCATTACTTTATATCTGTCATTTTGAGCATCTCTGTTAAAATAATCCAATAAGATATGATCAACAGATCAAGACCTGTTGTATATTATTTGAGTTCTCTCAATAGAGAAGAATAAAGTCATGTAAGTAAGTGTTGTGCAAAGTGCTGATGTTCCTTTCTAATTGGTGTGGTCTTTGGTCAAGTCATCAAAATGATTTTAACACATGAAAAGGGAGGATAAAATTCCAAAGTCTTAGAGTCTTTCTTTGAACCTTAGACTTCACATTCAAACATAAAATGTGAAGATGTGATTTACAAGACTTCTAGTGAATCCAAGTATTTACTAACTATTATCATTCTTGATGTTTCTACACTACTAAAAAAACAAAATTTAGTGAGGGATATTTAGTGAGGGAAAACGTGAAATCTCTCTCTAATTTCATCACTAAATTTTGCGACTAAGGAATTTGTGAGGAATTTCATTTTTTCCGTCACTAATTTCCCTCGCTAATTTTGTTTTTTCTAGTAGTGCTAGGCCACATTCTTCTCCTATAAATAGGTGGAAATGTAACGAGTTTCTTCATCCCATCCAAGAGTTGAAATCCAAAAGTGATAGTGAGAAATAGAGTTCTAGCAGTCCTCTTTGAGAGAAAGAGAGTTTTGTTTCAATCATAGATTTGTGAGAGTTGAGAAATATCATCTTGTATCAAAAGAGAAAATGTAATTCTAATTTTTTATAGTGGAGATATTTTACTGGACCAGCTCATGTGGTATTTCCTTTTCAGTGAGAGAATTCGTGAAAATTCTTGGTGATTTTTCTATTTTATTCTTTTTATTTTTTCTTCCGATTAGTGCCAATTTTAAATTCACAGAGGATGGAAATTATGCATGCATTTTCCAATATTGCTATCAAATATATCTTGGAGCATTGGGATGTTAATCCGTCATATTTGCAATAAAAAGATTTTAGTATGCTTTGTAATTGCAACATTGTTTAATCTTCCACATCAAAAAAGAAATATAATTGTTGAACAAAATAGAGTATTTTGTAACTCATGGTGGAAATATGTTCATGCTAAAGTCTGCCAATTACACATATTGGAAGTCGATGGTGGAAGATAACTTATACCAGAAAGACTTGCATGAGCCAATCACCTAGGAAGGTAAACTTTATATTAAGACCGACAAAGATTGGGACCTAAATAAGAAGGTAATATATGTGATTCAAAAATACATTGATTGAAGCTTGTTTGTGCATGTATCAACTTATACCAATGCACATCAACTATGGGCGAAGCTTAAATCCCTTATTCAAAAGAAGACGCCTAGAATCAAGTCCATATTGTTAGACGACTCCTGGAGTTGGAGAATTGATACCGTCATGATATGATTAAACAAATAAATACCTTCAAAGTTACTATAAATTAATTGATAAGAAATAAAATGAAGACATATTACAAGTTACAAATATTTCTACTCCTTAATTCCTTGCTTGATAGTTGTTACACTCTAGTTGATACTCTGAGCATTTAGCTCCAATCAGAAACTTAAAATGGATTGTGTTTGATGACAAATTTGGCAAGTGCACCAACTTGTAACAATTAATAAAGTAGTAAGTTATCGTCTCCATATGGATTGTCCTTCAACTCGGAAATTTAATAAATTTAACGATTTAAAAGCACTAAAAGAGTTTATGGTTTGGAAGTTTGAATTGTATGCACAATGACAGTAGTATGACTTTGGTTCAAATTAATGCAAGGTTCAATACCAATTATTATTAACTGCTTGATAAACGATTGTTGGATTAAGAAACTGTGATGTGTCTATTGAAATGCTTACGGTAATGTACGTAGACAAGGGTGGTATAAAGCAAGTTCTCAAAGGATGAATCATAATCTAACAATCATACTTAAAAACCCTAATTTGATTAAGACGATTAACCAACTTTCAATTTGTTCATGTTCAGTTAAAGCCAGGTAGTTAGTCTTATACCATAACTTATAGGGTTCATAAATAGATAAGTACATTTCTTATTTCTGCCTTAGATCTAATGGATTCATTTATGGCTTATATTTGCCTAAGGTCTAAAAGCATTACGTTCGAAATAATTGAAAATTATATAAGACCTAAATCATAAGTAAAAAAATAAATTGCATTAATACTACCCAAAAACTTAATAGAGGTTCATGTTTGAACCCTAATCAAAAAGTGCTTAGTTGCTCATGGCAACATAAATCATATGAAAACATACTCCAGAAACAAAGAGATTTTCTATAATCATAATATGATATCATAAGGTTCATAACAGCTCTAGATTTTGGAATCAATAGGAACAGCAAGATGAGGGTTTGAGAACCCTCTTCCTCCCTTTTTAAAATTAAAAACTCAAAGATAAAGGATTCACGCCCTTACCTCGAATTCAAAGGAGATTGTAGCTTTATGCTTGATTCCTTAGCTAGTGTCATTCCCTCTTCCTCTCCTCTTTCTCTTAGGTTTCATGTACTCTCTATGCTTCCTTTGCCTCCTTAACCTTAGTTCTTCCTTTGCTCCTCTCAATTTCTTTATTTTTCTTCTAACCTGAATTCTCTAATACTCTTCTATATTTAAAGCTACTATTTGGGCTTAGTTTTCTTACATAATTCTTAGACAGACTTGCTATTTGAACCCTTAGTCTTGTTACTATTCTTTCTGTAACTACACAACCTTGTTGTTTACACTTCCTTCTTCCTAAACCACTAGAACGCTCACAGCTTTCTACTTGCACCCCCTTTCTACCCAGTTTTACTAATGCACTTCTGTTTGCACTCTATTATACTTATTCTTACTAAAACACTATTTTAATCCTAAAATTTATTTTCTCCCATCCTTTAACCAACTAGTTAACTTTCTACTTCCTCATTGTTCATGACATCTATATTATCCAATAATGTCAAGCAACCAATACTAATATTAACAATAATACTAATATTATCCAATAATAATACTAGTATTATCTATTAATAATAGAGTAAATTACACTTCCCTCCCTTCAAAGATGCTTGAATTACACTCTCCTCCCCTCCTCTCTTATTCAAAACATATTAGAAAATATTTCACTCTCATCCCCTACAAGAAGCTTGAATTACATTCCCCTACCCTCTTATGTTAAAATCTACAGCGTACTCCCTCAATAATTTTTTTATCATTTATAATAATCATGCAAAAATAAAAAATAATCTAATGCACTTTAAAAAAATAGTATCGCGGAACCATTTTAATATAATCAAAATTTGAATACATATTTTTCGATATTTTTTATTCACAATTTCATTAACATATAGTTTTAATCCCTATTATAAAATATGAAACAACTCAAAATAAAAATAAATATGTGAAAAATATTTACATTTAATTATCAATGACATTTAAATTATAAAGAAATGAATTAATTTTTCTTAAATGATGGTTCAAAATTAATATATATCATAAAAATATTTATTTATCTTAAAATAGATTAAGTGTAGTACATAGTTAATTGTTAAGGGATGTGGATGTAATTCATGTATCTTATAGGGGAGAGGAGTATAAATTTTACTTTTAAAGGGATTGGAGGGGAATGTAATTCAAGCATCTCTTAGGGAAGGAGAGTGTAATTTACTCTTAATAATAATAACAACAGAGTAACAGATTAATATTAAAAATTGGGTTGTTACAACTCTCTCTTACTTAAAGAATTTTTGTCCTTGAAAATTACCTGAAGAAAAAAAAAGTCATGGATAAGACTCCTTCATCCAACTCGCCTAAGGATATACTTTTCCTCGACATACAATCGGTACCTATTATATACCCCGTCATCAACATTTACTCGTCTCTATAGTAATTCACTTTTGGTCTCGTCATAACACGTTCCGCTAATCCCAATACATACACATTTTGGCGTTTCCATCAAACTTGCCACCTATGAATTAATTAATCTATAGGAAGACTTAAACTATGATGCAAGTCGTCTACACATCATTTTTGCTCTGTAAACTAGGATAATCCAAACCAACCAACACTTATATGACCCAACTGTAAATGAATCCTATCTAATCTATATTCTCCAAAAATATCATTCACATCAACGTCTTATAACTATCTATCTAAAATATGTGCCACCAAATGATTATCATACCGACTCATAACTAATATAAACCATATCCATAATTTTCATATAACTCACTTACTCACAACTAAGCTTAAAAGGTCAAACTAAGAATTCCCAAACCATTTTATCACACTAACTTGCTAAGCACCAATACCAAAACTCATGCTTCCTAATCGTTCAACTTATAGTTAGCACCAATCTAATTCCGAAGGTTGTTATCACAACATTTAATTTCTCATTTCAAGGACTAAATCTACCCTTCCCAAAGTAGACATCCTAGAAGATGAATCACAACTTACCTATCTATCTAATAATTCTAACATAACTATTTAATTCAAAACATTGAATTTCCATTCTTCACTTAAGAATCGAACACGAATACGCTGACAGAATTCAACCAACACAAACAATCAAAGGAACATCATTAATAAAACATGAACCTCAAATCAGTTACATGAGCCTCAGACCTCCACCCTACTCAAGGCAAAAACTTTCCAACCATATTGATCTTTCTTCGGTTTCGGACACTGGGTACTGATGTAACCCAGTTCACCACATTTTTAACAAGTCGAAACAGTACTCTTACACTTTGCAGCACGGTGACCTTTTCTTCCGCACATGAAACACTTCAACCACATGCTCTTGCACTCAGCGGCATGATAACTTGCAGAACCACATGTGAAACATCTCAACAGGGCAGGGGTGTTTCACCCACTTATTTCTTTTCCACTCGCAGCCTCCTGTTGGAACTTTTGCTGCTCCTTATCAGCCAAAACCTCATAAAGCCTACACAATCTTGACTTTTACCCTTCTTATCATTAGTAATCTTGTATTGAGAACACCTCGCTCGACCATCCTCCTCATAAATCCGGCATTTGTTTATCAACAATGAAAACTAATGAATCTTCTAATAACCAATGAATTGCTTAATCTTAGGGCGTAATCCATTCTCAAACTTCACACATTTAGAACTTTCAACTCCTGCTGCATTGTAGTGAAGGCAAAACCTGGAAAACTCCTCAAACATAGTTTCATAGTCAGCCACAAACATATTTCCCTTCTTCAGCTCAAGAAATTCGATCTCTTTCTTATTACGAATATCAGCTGGAAGGTACTTCACCAAAAACTCATTCTTGAAGACTTCCCAAGTGATTTCAGCTCCTAAAGCCTCCAACCTCTAGCGAGCATTCTCCCACCAATATTCAGCCTCTTCATCCAGCTTATGAGTCCGGAACAATACTATTTGCGCATCAGTGCACACCATCATCCTAAAAATATTTTTAATCCCTTGGAGCCAAATTTGAGCACCATCAGGATCGTACCTCTCTTTGAAAGTAGGCGGGTTATTCTTCTGAAATCTTCCCAGCCAACGGAACTCATCGTTTCCCCCCTCCTGATCCAGTTGTGCCTGCAACGCGTCATTCACCTATGCCATGGTATGTGCCATTGCTGCCAAGGCATCATCAATTGCTTGGTCGTTTCTACCTCCAGCCATTCTTTTATGCACCATCAGTAGTTAAATAACCATTAGACGAGTCAGGCATCGACATTGTCTGCACACATGTCGCCTGTAGTGACTTAACAAAATTATAAAACCTAGCTGGATGGACATACTTGCTTTGGTACCAACTATGTAACACCCTACGACCCTGACTTTTATTTATTAATTAAAAAGTATAATTATTCAAATTGGTGTTACACATACTTAACAATCCACCTTTTCATAAAACAAATAATTATAATTAAGGCAGCGGAATAGTTCATCAACGTTGATTAAAAGAAATTAAGGTCTCAACACCATAGCAAAATAAAGTTATAGTTTTCAAAAATCAACTCCAAGAACATAAATAACGACAAAACACCCCAACCCTAGTGTTACGAAATCATAGCAACGAAATCGTATACATAGTTTTCTAAAATAAATAAACACAAAGAGAACTTCCAACGCCACCATCCCAATACCTTGCAGCTAAAGCTCATCAACCTGAGTATCTGTACTCCCACGAGTACAAACACCATAAACACACAACAACAAAATAGGGGTAGGAATACATTCATTAAAATTATATATGGTACATTTAAACGACATTATATAATAGTAAAATTTCCAGTAATCATCATATATATATATATATATATATATATATATATATATATATATATATATATATATATATATATATATATATTTA
>Ga0228711_1006835_pt1 | contig 16772 bp, 5 predicted proteins | sample MedpolnodulmetaG_2_FD_177996 | JGI IMG/M metagenome (GOLD analysis project Ga0228711, IMG submission 177996) | Root nodule microbial communities from Medicago polymorpha collected in Santa Monica, California, United States - brown nodules | ecosystem: Host-associated > Plants > Roots > Nodule...
ATAGGGAATATAATTTACGGTATTGAGTAGTATATAAAGCATAACCAAGTAGCTAGTAAAGAATCAAAGAAAAGAAAAAGGTATGTTAACTAACCAGATGATGTTTTCAATGATTATGTGAAGTAAAACGATTTAGGATTGATGTTGCTTTCAGTATGTCGTGAACCAAGAGTAAACCAAGAAATAAAGCGTTGAAATAAACAATATGTGAAAGCGATTTGTTTTGTTCAAAAAAATAGGACAGATTTGTTTTGTTCAAAAAAATAGGAGATTAGGTGTGATCTGTTGAGAACACTTCAAAAAAATAGGGCCGATTTGTTTTGTTCAAAAAAATAGGAGATTAGGTGTGATCTGTTGAGAACACTTCAAAAAAATAGGGCCGATTTGTTTTGTTCAAAATAATAGGAGATTAGGTGTGATCTGTTGAGAACTCTTCAAAAAATAGGGCCGATTTGATCTATCAAAAAAATAAGGTTAATAATTAAATAGGGGTAATACAGTAAAATTAAGCATTAGGGTTAGGTTAAATCTAGGACAACAATTAGCTTTCGGGTTAACTTTAATAAATAACCGATTTGATCTATAAAAAAATAGGGTTAATAATTAAATAGGGGTAATACAATAAAATTAAGCATTAGGGTTAAGTTAAATCTAGAGCAACAATTAACTTTCGGTTAACTTTAATAAATAAGAGATAATAAAAAAATGATATGTCCATGTGGGACCTGTTTAAGACCTCAAATGTGAGGGTGTTGACCGTTGATGCTCTTACAAACCCATTAGTTATAAAACTAACTTTTCAATTATCATTTACTTTTTTTTTACTAAATAGAGTTGCCTTATTGGACGATGGTGTAAAACTAATTTTACACTTCCATTAAATTAAATTAATATTAAAACAATAGAGGTGTCAATTTCCTCATGATATATGCATGTGTAGGTGCCCATTTCCTAACACTTTACATGTTTGAGAAAATCTCCATTCACTCAAGGTAACCCCACCGTAAGAAACTGAAATCAGTTCCAATAACCCCACAAAATCAATTCAAGAAACAGAAAATGTGGAAACGCGCAACCTCTTCATTCAAATCATCACTTTCCCTTTTTCACATCACACAGGTAACTAACACTATCAATTCTCATTCTCTTTCTCTTCTTCGATTCAGATTTTGAATTTGATTCGTTTCTGATTCTAGGAAGGTTCTAAACTCAACAACGCTTATCATTGCCATAGATTTATCTCAGGATCGCCTTTACACTTTCAGGTACTATATTACACTTTCACGATCGTAATTTTTTTTATTGATTTCAAGATTTTTTTTTGCAGATTTTTGTGAAAAGTAGATATAATTTTGTGTTTGTTTAATCTGAAGAGAATCACTTTTTTTAGAAAAGCATCTATGGAAAATGATTTTACGCAAAGTTACTCATATTCTATTTTAAGTAATTTGGTTCAACTTTATTTCGTGGTTTTGAGCCATGAAGCACAGACACTTCTCAAATGGATTTGATGGATTAGGCGTGTCACTGACACATATAATTACAGAGTTATGTGATTTTCTCAAATTATTAATGGTGTCACCGTATCAGTTCGTGTCCTTTGTCCGTATCTGTGCTTCATAGGTTTTGAGAAGTCGTGGGCGAAACTCACACATTAAATGTTGATAACTGACGAATTACGAGTTGGAACTTGCGCTCACTGTATCAAATGTCACTTCAACCTTTTACCATTTGACATGGACCACCCCTTATCTCCTTTTTATAAGCCTTTTCACTTTTGCATTGTATTAAGAAAAGTGGGTAGTGTAATTAAAGTCTGTATTTTGTATATATTATCTCTGGTCACAAATATATAAGCAAAGATTCTTTTATCAGCTTTATTGAATAATTGATGTATCTGGTCGACTGGCCACATACATTGCTTATAAAAAAGTTGTGACCTAACAAATGGACTCGAAATCCATTCCAATAGCCCTTGAAGTTAGTATATAAAGATTTGTCTTGTTAGTCTCTAGCATCTTTTCAATATATAACAGCAGATATATTTCATATACTTTAGCGACTAAGTAGGAGAGATAGTGATACTTGAAGGACTAAATTGAGATTTTATACTTGAGTTGAGACGTAGTTCTGGATGCTATTTCTCTTCAATTGCATGTTTATATCACTATCAGTATGCTAAAATCAGTTACTTGTTTGATAAACTTTTTGTTCCTTTCTAATTGGTTAGATAAACTTTTTGTGTTAATATCATTATTCACTCTTTGGTTTTTGTTATAATACAATCATGAGTTTGTGGAAATATTCAAATATTAAATTGATTTTAGTCCTAAACTTTTATCGCAGTCACTACATAATAAATAAGCCTAGCCTAGCAAATAATATCACTCTTTATTTGCTAGGCTTTCTTATTGCAGTTTGTGAGTGTCAATGATTTACTATCATATAACTGAAGAGTTTGTCTTTCAAATAATATTGTCTCGGGTATGATACATTAGTGATCTTCTGTCTTTCTTTGTTCCCTTTGATGCAGGAAAAGGAAGTGGTTTCCCCCAAACATATGGATTCGGTTTTAACTTTTGTTTTAGGTAAACAAAGATGCATTTATTGTTTAAAGTATTGACTGAATTGCAGTGAAATCCAAGGTAGCATTTTTGTAATTAAAATGAAAATAAGAAATGGCAATACAAAACAATTTTTTCAATCTAAATAGACCGCAATTTTGTGAATGTCTCAAAGTGTGAGTTTCATGCTGTTCTCTACTTGCATACTCTGTGTTTCTATGTTTGCAATTAACATTATTTATGGATGTAATGTCTTCATATTTATTATTAGAATTGGTAGGTACACCACTGTGGTCGATAAGGTCCTTTTCTTGTAACTTCAAAGATTGACTGCAAAAAAATATATAAGTTTAGCTAATGCATGTTGGTTGTTGGTAATGTCTGTAAATGAATGTTACTATGTTTAAAATAAAGGAATTTGGGAAGTATAGTCAATGATGGTTAATGCTGGAGCTGAGCCATCTAGGTTAATTAGATTATTGACTATCCTTGTTGATAATCCAGAGTAAACGAAAGTTGATAGATCACTAATGGTTTACGAAAGTAGAAACAAGACACAGTCATGGTCTAGCAAGGTCTAATTAGATTATTTTTGCATTTGATGTAGTTGCTCTGTTAGTGGTTATGGCAGTTATGTGGCTGTTTATGCAGTATTTGAAGTACAAAACTCCTTGTTAGGTGGAAACTCTGTGTTGGTATGTTATTGTAATAAGAACTACAATTCTGGTTTATCCTAGAACAATTAGTAGCCGTAATTTTCTAATTCTGTAGTCTAATAGAAGTCGTGTAAAAAAATTTAAAAGTTATTTGAAATGGTTCAAACTAATCACTCAATTGATTGTTCATTTGTTCTCATTATCTATCAGGATATTATTACACAAATGGGCATGACTAAAGGCTAATGATACAATGGCTAAGCTTAACTTATCTTAATCTTGAATTGAAATAAAACCGACTAAAATGAATTAAGGAATACAACTCTTGTTACATACTTCAGATATTTTTATTTTTCATCTTAGAAACAGAGCACCACAAGTTTTTAATGATTCTATTCACTATATTGTTTTTGGTTGGCTTTAAATAAGTCATATTGATAATCAAATACTGTTCTCATGCTCTCAGGGGGCCCTGGTAGTGGAAAAGGTACACAATGTGCAAGAATTGTTGAAACATTTGGATTTAAGCATCTGAGTGCTGGTGATCTTTTGAGGAAGGAAATGGTTTCTGACAGTGAATATGGGTAATTTTGTCATATTCAATTTTTTTTTATATGTTTCCTCGTTACATATTTGAGGGTTTAACAATGAAAACATCAAAACAGCGCGATGATTCTGGAAACAATAAGAGAAGGAAGAATCGTTCCATCAGCGGTGACTGTCAGATTGATTCTAAGAGAGATGCAATATGGTGACAATCGTAAGTTTCTTATTGATGGTTTCCCTAGAAGTGAGGAGAACCGCATAGCTTTTGAACATATTGTAAGTTTGATTTTCTTAACTTGTTATCCCTTAAATTTGGGTTATAGAAAGTAATGTTCTCTCCTCTTTCGCCTCTTTCTAATGTTAATGAGTTGTTATAGTATAGGGTTATTTTTGTGCCAGCTCTGATTTTGTATGCTTTGAATTGACTACAAATTTGCCACGTCCTCTTTATTGTTTATTATACCTTTACAATGCACTATTTTTACGTATTAAACAGATAATGTGTTTAAATAATTTATTCTATTCTACCACATAATCACTCTTTATTATGCAGACTGGAACAGAACCAGATTTTGTTCTTTTCTTTGATTGCCCTGAAGAAGAGATGGTGAAACGGGTGCTGAGCCGTAATCAGGTTAATATCAAATTCTTGATGACGAATTTCAGCAACTGATAGAAACTTCTGTTTGATATATGCTGCTCATTTTACGCAGGGTCGAATTGATGACAACATAGATACAATGAAGAAACGTCTTAAAGTATTCGAGGCATTAAATCTTCCTGTGATTGATCATTATGCAAGAAGAGGGCGACTTCATAGGGTAATTGTTTAGTTCCTGTTTTTATTTGAATTCAGCAGTGTTGACATTATAGAGAGACTTATATGACCTTGACTTGCACAGAAAAAGTGCCTTTTCATAACCTTTTGCTTATAGATATTTTATTAACTAACCTTTAAGGTGTATGTTCCTGTGCTGCTTCAATATTCTGTTTAATTTCTTCCGGTTGGGAAAATTCACAAGCTAGTCTTTTGTGGGTTTGGCTTAAATTAAGATTTGACTTGGGATTTAGATGTATGTTTGTTGTGGTTTATATATAGATATGATTAGGAGTGGACACCGGTTGGTCACGGTCATATTCAGTCAGAATATCATCCACTAGATAAATAACCCAAGTGTATAAACCGGCATCCGTTTCCATCCATTTTTAACTGATAGGACGGATGCTGGTATGGTGGAATTGCGACTCTGGGTATTCCTTGGGATGGGTACTCCAAAAAATGCTTTGACGTTATTGCATTGGACTGGTTCTGATACCGTTGGTATAGATGTTACCGAACTGAAACTGTCCAAGTAAATCTGTCTTTAATTGTTTTCTCTTGTGGGATGACTTGACACCCGTTTGAATCAGACCGTGAAACTAGTCTCTTTCTCAGTTTTATCGGTTTCTGGTTGGGTGTTAAATTGTGATGGTTATGCGATGGATTTTTCTTTTTAAAAAAATATCAGCTTCTTTCACATAATTGTACATTTCTTTCTGGTAAATTATAAGTTAATTATAAGACAAATTAATCTCCGCAGATCAATGCTGTGGGAACAGAGGATGAAATATTTGAGCAAGTTCGGCCAGTTTTTGCGGCATGTGAGGTATACATTCAATTATAACATAATGTTATAAATGCTCAAGATGCTTGTGCCATGTATACAATTAATTGTTGTATAATGAGGGCAGTGATCTTTTTGTCTCTCCCTGTGCACCTAAAATGTTAGGTTAGGACTGGCATTGTTCATTAGTATTACAAGTTATTAAAGTTAAGACTACTAACCCTCTAAAGTGTTTTATTAGCTGAGCAAATCCATACATCCATCAACATGTGTTTTATTAAGCATGCCTTTATTTGCTTCTGCGGGGAAGAAAAGGAATATTCCAAAACACTATTTTTTGGGTAGTTGATAACTTGTAATTCTAAATTATAAGTCCGCCTTGGCTTCCATCTCTGTGTATTAATATTGTATTTTATTATTTAAAACCTCTAATCACTTGTATCACTCTATGCAGCAAAGGGCTGCATGAAAGCTGTGTGAATAGGTTGTTTGTGAGAGCATTGTAAATTTGGGTGATGTTTGGATTTTGTGGGAACTCTATATTTCCTAGTTAACTACAAGATCCAAATTCCTGGCTGATTTGCTCTGGAAATTACCGTAAAACTCATCCACTGAAGAATTTTAAGTTGACTGGTTGGAACGGTTTGAGTTTTATAATGCTGTCAAATCGTATCTCTTGACAGGAATAACAGTAGATGAATGTAAATGTTTGATACACAAGCTAGCATTGTTGAGTTAATACCAACAATATGTTGGTTCTAGTGAAAGGATTTGGATTCTTTTGAATTTGTAATTTTGAATTCGATTTACATTTGCGTATAAAAAAATATATGCAGGGATTTTGCCTTTAGTATCTTATTCTTAAAGATGTGTTAAGTACTTAAAGAAGGGGTATTTATTTGTTGAATTTAAAAGTGCATTGTAATAAAATAACAACAAAAGAATTTTTTTTTTTTGAAAGGAACCAAACTCTTGGCTGAAATCAATCCTATCTCATTCAACAAACTATGAACTTAAGAGCATGTCTAAGGTTGCAGATTTACTTGTTTCTTCTAGTCAAGATTTTATTGTAATAAGCATGATAGTTGGAGGGAAATGAGAGGTGGTAAATACTTGTAACACCCTTTGAAGAATTAGTTCTATACATTAACAAGTAATTTATCCATTGTTACAGATCTAAACGTGTGGTAACTAGTGAGGAAACTAAAGCTATTGGTCCAATTCTTTAAGGAGCTTCATTATTTGAATGTTTTCTGCATGTAAATGAAACTGTTTGGAAGATTGCTGAAGACAAGCTTTTATGTTTTAGAGCCTGACAATTAACACAATTTTGTACTTATGAAGGTATATGAAAATGCAGGATGATTTGGAGAGTTAGAATGATGCTAATTGATAGAGTTTTTTTTTTTTTTGGTTGGGTGGGAATTAATAGAAGGTGGATTTATTAGATAACTAAACATGCAAAGACTTAACACAACATGTATAATACGTGTGTTTCTTGAATAATGAATCACCACACGTGCTTGATGCATGCTCCATTTGAATTCCAGATTGTAGCATAAAATGCGATGATTTTAGTTACAATAAAGATTCTTTGATGTATAGCAGCAGCACCTAACTTGCTTGATCAAATTAAAGAAAATATTATAGTATTATTTTAATATGATTATCTTCACATAGCTAGCTAAGAGAGCTATTTTTATAAGAAAACTCTTCTCACGTAGCTGTTGATTATCTAATACAATTCCTATCCCTCAAAGGCCCAAATATATAAAATTCTGACATTTTCTGTTACTGTTGAAATCAAGGAATTAATAAATACAAGCTTAAACGTAGAACAAAAACAATGGACTAACACCACCACATAAATTGATTCTTCCAGCACATACCCTAAGTAGGTGGTGCACCCAGGGACAAGTATAATAGTAGAGTGAATATGCAAACTGGTTGTTAAAGTATGTTGGCGAGTCGAGAGAAAGATCGGGAGTCAACTACCAACTAATTGATTCAAGACCATTAAGATTGAGTTGAGATACCATTCAAAATTCGAAGACATTAGTAATAGAGTATTACTTTTTCCACCTATAGGATTCTCGTGCGCCCTGTATTTTTTTCAAAAATGCCCTTGTGCAGTCTGGATTTTAAAATCCGGATTGATGTTTACTATTTTGGATTTTATAATCTAGACAATTCTTATGTATGATCAGCCATCAGACTCTCACATTTCAGCAATTTTGAGTTTTGCTTTTAAAAACAACAAAAAAAACTAAGTAAAAAAATGCTAAAAACCTGTCAAATAAAATCATAAAAATATAAAAAATACGACCAAAAAATTCTAAAAATCAAATAAAACTAGTGCAAATTTTTCGGATTTTTATGAGAATATGAATAATTAAAAAAAATGAAAAATGAGTCTAAACGATGAAATTTTGGATTTTGAGGGGCGGAGTCCCGTAAGAAGTCCCTTCTACGGGAGTCATGGTCCTTGTATTTTTTCTGATTTTTTGGGAAAGTTTCAGAGCAATCCGATCAAGTAGCTCGAAAACCCGATTTTTGACTAAGAACAGGTAACAATGACCCAAAACAAAAGGACAAGAGTTAAGAAGATTAATATTGTCCCTAAAATGGCTATACATGTTACAAACATGTTTAGGATTTGTGCTGATATAGTTTAGATTATATAATCCGAACTGTTTTACCTTGAAAAATGGTGTTTAGGGGGTTTCCGGATTATGTAATCCGGAAACATCATGTAACGCGCCCTATTTTTGAAGTTTCCGGATTACAAAATCTGGAAAAATCTGTAACTCCATTTTTCACCCTATAATAAAGGAAAACACCATTCCGGATTATGAAATCCGGAAACCTCAAGTACATTTTTGAAAAAAACGTAGGGCGCGCGAAAATCCTATAGGGTGGGAAAAGTAATACTCCTAGTAATATGGGTCATCTCTGTTATATATCTCACAATTTAGTCCAATTATAATCAACGTGGAACTACCATTGACACTTGAATACCAACAATATCTCACTCAAGTACGAGTATCCCACATCACTAAATTTATTCAAACACTAAGATATCACTCCCTCTCCCCATCAAACTGAATATGGCTTTGATAACAATTGCTGGAGATTCCTTGGAAAACATTGGGAGCAACAACCGACTAATCAATCAACTATCAAGGATCACCAAGTGATCTGGACATTACATCTCCACCTAACATCTCAATGTATAGATAAGATAACCGCCTCTCTTATATATTAAACATTTAGTCTATTCATAGTTGATATCAAACTTCCCATCAAACTTGAATAACATGAAAATTGTTAGCATCAATTAAAATAGTTTATAAATTTTGAGTTGGAAGATATATTTATGATATCAATTAACTACGAGCTTAAGATAACTAACTTTTAGGATAAATCTTCTTCATAACTTTTAATGTCAACGATAATTAATTTTGAAAATTTTGTTATTAATTTTAAGATTTTAAAATATAAAATGCAGTTTTAAGTAGTCATCATTCAGTGGCTTTAGTAATTTTTTAAGATTTTTATTTTGTTTTGGTACATATTTTATAATAGGTTTTAAAACTAAATGTTATTGATATCATAACTAAAGGATACAAAAAAAAACACGGAATACATTTTTTATTATATTTAAATGGACCACCAATAATCCTCTACTCTGACAAAAGTACTAAATGAGTCCCGCTAATAAATAAAGCATGTCAAACAAATATTGCAAAATGATTAATTTATTGAAAAGTACTGTGGGATCCACTTAAGAATGAGATGCTTAAGTGAGACCCCGGTTCCTATAAGACTCCAAAATTTTTCTCCGCAATGGGGGTACCTATTAGATACCGAGTCTTAAATGGTTAAGACCTCACCATTGAAGATGATTACATGAGAGGATTTTTATTTTTTTTTTGAGAAAAAGGAAAGGAAAATGTTATTTTCTCATAATATATATATATATATATATAAAACGAGAGAGAAATATTTATTTTTTTGACAGGAAATAAGCTTCATTAATTGATATGCTAAAATAGCAACAATACAATCAAAAGGATCATAGGTTGGGACATTCCCCATCCATACATTACAAATTATTAAAATAGCTAGAGAGATGCTAAGGGTACAAATTAAACTTTCAGAAGATATTAAGGCAATAACAAAAAAAAAAAAAATCGAAATCCTAACAACCAAGTTAAATCGAGATTCACAGTCTTTGATGTAGTCCAACTTCGGAACAAGATATTTGCTGGTGTTCGCTCAAATAGACTATTTGTGATCTTTGAGATGATAAATTCTGACACATATTGACAAGACATTTGCGTAGTTGAAAGGAAGCTGAATTTAGTGATAGCCGCCATAAACCACTTACTCGAAATATAGCACCTTTGAAGCGAGTCCTTCTCAAGCATTGTAGCAACATATAAGGTGCAAACTTGAAGCAAATTAAGTAATACCAAAATAGAAAAAGAAACAGATCAATGAAACAAATAAAACAACCACAAAGACGTTGAATCTCAAACCCGGTGAAGATAGAGTAACCCATGGGGACTTTCGAGGAGGCCGCTTATACGACTTTTCACTTGACATAGCCATAACAACCAAATATGGAGGAGGTGGTGGACGATCCGTCGGATGAACACTTGAATGAGGCGTGGAGGAATTGATCTCATTGTCGGAGCATAATGAGGGGAAGCACAAACCGATAGTCACAAAGCAGTTAACGGCGAAGCGAGCAACATTGTAAACGGGTTGCGGGTGAAGGCACTTAAGGCCGGAAGTAATTTGAGGTTGAATGAAATTTACGCATAAAAGTGATTTTGGGGTGTAAATGATTTGGGATGGAAATCGAAACGAAGATGAAGATAGAAAGGTGACATAGTGATGATGATTGAGAGGCAGGAAAAATCGATGGAATAGCACGATTCAAACAGATAAAAAAGACACTATACACCATTCTCCTCGAACCCTAGAAGAGGATGGGAGTCGTGGTGCAAGGAATTTTCTCCCTCAAACCCTAGGAGAGAGTGAATGCGGCTACTTCACAGGGACATATTTATTTTAACATAAAAAGAGAGGCAAAAAAGAGAGGGTATATACGCAATGTATTTTAAACATTTATCAAGAGAGAACAATATAGTTTACTTTAAAAAATAGGAATAGAATCACATTGTAAAAGCCACAAATTTTACATTAACCTTAGTATGAAACAACGCTAGTATAAACTACAGTATATCTAAAATAAAAAATGAAAAATTACACGCCCAATTGTCGTATATATGGAAACATATATCATATTCTAACAATTACCAAAAATCAATTTTGACTGTTTAAAAAACAACATATATCATACAATATAATGGTTTCCTTGATTGAATGACTAATAACATGGTTTTAAATATTTCAATTGAAGTAATGCTGCAAATCTTTATATTGCACAAAATGCAGCCATATGCTCGCAATTGCGATGCCATTGCAGAGACTTCAAAATCTTTTATATTCGGACCACAATGGCAGTTGAACACATTTAAAACCATGATTAATAGGTAAGCCTATTAACAAAAGCCAAAGCATTGCTTGTCAAGGAAGTAACTTTACCAACACTTGTGTTAACCATCTTCTTTATTGAAGATCTCACTTCCATTTCATCTAACTCATCCGTACATGTTCCCTCATCAGTTATAGCAGCACTCATCCATGTCTTTATGGTATCCCATTTAAACCTATCATCACTAGTTGTAGTACCATTCAAATGCACAAGCCCGTCTGACGATTGCTCCAGTAGATCCACCGTGTCATCGATGTTTTCTCTACAATCGGCAATGACCAATGTTTCATCATGTGTTAGCTTCTTGGAACTTAATTTCTTCAATGTGGTTGATGCACTCCTTGCTGATTTTAGAGCTAGATAGATAGAGACTTTGGTGAGTGTCATTTGGTCTGTTTTGATTTTTGATGTGTATGGAGAAAGTGACTTGTAACAATCATTTGGGTATGTGGTTGAATTGCATTGAGTCTTTAAGAACTTTTTGTAGGTTGTTGAAGTGGACTTTGTTGTGGAGTTTGATGCACATGTTGCAGATTGAATAAGAGTTGAGAGGAATAGAAGAGTAAAAATTATTATGAAGAGATTATGCAATTGCAATGCCATGTTTTTTTTCTCTTCTTGTTTCAATTGGTTCAATACAAATGCATAAGGGGGCTTTTATACTCAAATTAAATGTGGCAAATTTGATTTGATAACTTGGTATGATAAGTTGATTTTGTACACAAGCAACTCTAAACCGTACAAGAAGGGATTGCACGTGGCACATGTTGATTTCGTAGTATTGTCAAAGTACACGTAATAACAAGAATCTAGATCGCGTTGGATATACTATAAGATCAAATAATAGAGGGGGAGGGAAACAAGGATTGCACATGATCTAATAATTGACTTTGATTGGAATGTGTTGAAATACAAAACAAAAAAAATGGTCAGAATAAATCGTTAATTTAGTTTCTAATATATCATCATCTCTTTAATTTAGTCTATAATATTGAGCTGCTTCTTTTTAGAAATACTATTAAGATTTTTTTTTTTTTTTTAAGAGAAATAGTATTAAGATGTTAGTGACTAAATTGATGAATTTTACATATAACTTAAGGAATGGATGGTTTTGATATACATTCTTCTTAAAAAAGATTTATATATTTTAAGTGAATGCGTATTTCCAAAAGTGTTCAGAAAGGTAGCCCGTGTCGGGCTATTATCTATCGCAACAAGTTAACTCAACTCCAATGAGCCGGTTAATGCGCTTAAGAAAGTTGGGATCTTAAGGTTCTAGCACAAACCATAAACTCCTAATCGTATCATCTAATTATAGCATCTATCAATGAAATAGAGTTTTGAGACATACATGCATATTTTTTTATTGGGAGAAATTGAACTCGTACAATACTTACACCATGTGCATCAGTGCATCAACTATTTGCGTTAAACTCCGATATTTGAAATCTGCGTAAGAATTCACACATCACATTATACTTATGTACCCCCAAAATGCAAGCTAGACAACTCCAAAACCAGACTCAAAACAAAAACTGCCCCACCCTAGGGTAACAGAGAGAGGAACCAACACAAAGGGACAACTGAGGATTGGAAGACACACCACCCAAACCAAACAAGGAATCAAACACATGCACCCCTCATAAAGACTCTATCAAATCTAGCGTATGATGATATTAACTTTCTACTCATAGAAGGAGCAAGCGTTATCGGAGTTAGCGATCAAGATCCTCGTGAGGTACCAATTGCCAACCCAACCAACCAACCAACTATACTATACCACAAAGAAAGGACGTGCCACAAGACATAATTATGTTGTCAGCCAGCTCAATTAGATTACCATAGAAAACACAACAAGAATCCCCATGCCCGAACACCCTACATCTAAGAAGGTTATCCTTAATGGAAACTTGTCTTCGAAGAAGTTGCCATGAGAAAACAATCACGTTAGACTTCCACAACACTTTAGTTTGGTTATTATTGTGTCAATGTGTTTTTTTCACTAATAAGTAAAAAAGTTTTCTCTCAAAAAAAAGTGTCAATGTGTTTATATATTCTTATTTATTTTAAACCTTGAGGTCATAATTTAATTGGTTGAACCGTGGTTATTAGATAAAAAATAAATAAAATTCTAAGATTAGATCATTTGAGTCTTTACAACAAGGTATACTTTATACCACTGCCAACATCAGCCAATAAAAACGAATAGGCTAGCAGAAACAAGATTAGTAATCTACCTACCTTTACCATCCCCTACATACATATCCCAAAAGACTCGTGTATTCCAATAGATTTTCAACCTCTCCCCCTACCACGTTCCCACGTTTATCAACATTATCCCCTCCTTGATATACACCAAACTTGCAACTAATTATCCAACTTTACCCACCAAGACACCATGTGCATGGATTGTTAAGCTTTGAGTAAACGAAGACATATATTGTCTAAAGTCTAAACCACAATAGTTTTGAGAGATAAAAAAAATATAAAACAAACGTGGTTTCAAAAGATAATAATATTGAATTGAATTAAATGAGAAGTGAATTGAATGAAGATGAGGTGTTGTGGAGAGGTTGCGTGACAAAAATGTTACAAGAAATGTCCCACATCGCTCACAATGAAAGTAGTTTTCTCAATTATCTAAAGTAAGAGGTAATAATGTTAGTTCTGTAGTTTGGACTCTAACCCTATCTAATAGCTTGATCGGACGGGCCGGTTTTTAAAACATTGATTTGGAGGGTTTTTGCCGATTTTATTTAGGGTAAAAACGGGTATGAATTTTCTACTCACGGTCTAATTAGTTTGACCAATTGATCTGGTTATGAAAACATTGATACGTTGTCTGACCAATTCTATGGTGCACAAGTAAACATGTTTTACATCGTATACAAGTTAGTTTATATCATTGGATTAATATATATCATCATTAAATTAAATGAAATATGATGTGACTTAAAGATCTTATCATGAAAAATAAACTTATAGACAATATTACAATATCATTTTACAAAGTCATGATGTGCAAACTAATTCTTGGGTGAACACAAGGATTTGGACACTTTATTCGATCACATACACATAAAAATATAAAGTAGTAATTAAATAATCATTAATTTTTTCTTTAAAAAAAATCATTAATTCTTAACAAAAAAATAAGAGAAATGCTAGCAACACACCTTCTAACACACATTTTCCACCACACTCTCTTTGATTGGTTAAAATTCACATGTGACCTACCAAAAATATATAGGATCCACATGATTTGGTGGGACCTATGTGAATTTTAATCAATCAAAGAGAGTGTGTTGAAAAGTGTGTGTTAAAGAGTGTGTTGGTAGCATTCCTCAAAAAATAATCATTAATTTTCAAAGGATTATAGTATGTGCATTTTTTTTCTTTCATATATGTGACGAAATGGAATGTCCAAATTTTTATCACCACCCAAGAATTATTCATGTTGTGCAACGGTTTGATACACACTTGTTTACAACTAGGAAAAAACAATCAACAAGAAAATTGAGAAACAAATAAAATGAAATTTGTAACTAATTTCTTGGTCAACGGGATTAAATAAGGGAATTAGAAATAAATTTCACATTATCTCTCTCTAAATTTTAGTCATTTATTTAAAAAAAATTAAAACCAGTATGCTGTTGAAGTTGGTAAACCCTTCGTTTGTATTATACATTGTTGTATCACTCTTCTGCTGGATTCAAAAGCAAAAATGTCAGTTGAGCAACCACCTTGTGGCGGGCTAAACATGCCTTTCCTTGAATGAAAATATTGTGATTTTTTAATGGCATATACATGTGTGTCAATCTCTTTAGAAATTCTCTTTAATATTCACTATTTTATTAAGCTAAATTTATGTGTCATACACTTTAAAAATGGATCCCATATAAAGCGATGAGACTCCCATGAATTTCACTCAGTCAAAGAGCGAGTGTTAGAAAGAGAGTATTCCTAACATCACTCTCTCTCTCTCTCTCTATATATATATATATATATATATATAATCAAACAAAAATAATAGTCTGAGCACAGAGGTAGCCAACTCAGAGAAGACAAACAAAAACAAACGAACACAAACAAGAAACAAATGAAAAGACACCAACAGGCCCCCTACCTTGGAAGAGAAACACCATAACCCGATTCTGATTCTATTGATTACAACACAAGACGGGTTGTGTCTCTCACTCATAGAAGCAACCATTGTTCTTACTTATGAACCACTTCCACGAAGAGAATTCAACCTTACTAAAAGCTCGATTAATATAAGTCCCTCAACAAAATATTAGATAACTGCGGAAGTTTCTGATAGTCCAGACCACAACATGTCAAATAAGAAAACAAGACCATGATGGAGCACAAACTACTAAATTTGACACCTAACTATATTGTACCACATTGAAAGATTGGCACTAGCTACATGAAATAAACAAGTGTTCCGCTGACTCCGTCACGTTACCACATAAGACACAGCGGGTGCCCCCATGAACCACTGAGATGCGTCTAAGAAGATTCTCCCTAGTTGATCCCCTATTGTTAAGAAGTTTTCGAGAGAAAACCAACGACATAGAAGCAACCTAAGACTTTCACACCCTAGCCAAAGAATTCTGCCATGCAGATGGCATTACCATGTTGGCCCTCATCTTCCTAATAAGGATCAAGTACACCGACTTCACAGAGAAAACCCCTGCCTAATCATGCTTCCCCAACAAAGCATTTTACCTGTCATGGGAGCCTATGTGAGGTTAAGCATTAAGAAGACCCTAGAGGAGCTCCACTTCCCAAACACACAACGACCTTCTTCACTAAGATTCTACACCCACTTTTTACCCTCCTAGTGGACAATCTCCCCAACCCTACAATTATGTTGCCCTAAGACCTAAAACAACTGTCAATGCCCCATCCCCAACGGCACGCCCCCCAACCCCAATGATTATAGGAGAAAGATATTTTATTATTTTATGAATTAAGAATGAGGTCAAAAGAGTGTTATCAACTTTCCTTTCCATCCTCTTGAAAAAAAATCTGAAGTGGAATCCAAAGTAAAACCCAATAAGGAAATATATTTTCGCCAATGAGAAGCCGCCTAAAGACCATCAGGATGACCCCAAGAGGGGGAGAAGATGTAACAACCCGATTTTTCGTTAGATTTGTTTTTAATTATTTAATATGTGTTTATATGTGCTTATATGTGATTAATTGCCTCTGTGTGTATTTTGGGTTAGGATTAGTGGATTTCGGTGGTAGAAGGGTATTATAGTCATGTTAGACTCAAGGGTATTTTGGTCATTTTGTGAGCAAGGGTAAATTAGTAAATTCATGGTGAGGGTTATTTTTTTTTAGTGTTTCAAGTGAGAACCATTATTTTACTAAGTTACTATTCGGTGGTGGTAATTAGTTTTGAACCGGTAATTATTCAGTAACTTTTAACCGTAAGTGGATAGAAACTTTGGGAGTTAGTTTATAAGAGTTTTGAGCCCATTAGATTTTTAAGGGTTAAGCCCATTAGTGTGAACACTATTTAAGCTTTAGTCTTTGTAGAAAAATAGGGTTAACATTCATTTCAGAAGAATTTTGACAGAGGTAGAGAGAGAAAGTCCAAGAGGAGAAGAAAAAGGGTTTGAAGAGAGAAGCTTGAGGAACCAAGAGGTGATAGAGATTCTAGGAGCTAAATTAAAGCTTTTGCTATGATTATTGTGAATTGAGGTAAGGGGGTTAGATTTCATTCATAATCTCTTAGTTTAATTTCTTCTCTAATTCTATGCATAAGTGCTTATTTGAATAAGTGATTATTTTGAACTTAGTTGTTGAAATTCGTGCTCTTGTT
>Ga0228711_1006839_pt1 | contig 16769 bp, 11 predicted proteins | sample MedpolnodulmetaG_2_FD_177996 | JGI IMG/M metagenome (GOLD analysis project Ga0228711, IMG submission 177996) | Root nodule microbial communities from Medicago polymorpha collected in Santa Monica, California, United States - brown nodules | ecosystem: Host-associated > Plants > Roots > Nodule...
AAGTTTTTTAAGTTTTTTTTTTTTTTTTAAGTAATTAGTTTGATGATTTTGAGTTTTTTTATCCATTTTTTGGGGAAAAAAATTCTGGGTTTGTTTGATGAAGTTGATGAAGATAACGATGATAGTGATGAAGAAGAGAATAAAGAGAAGGGGAAGAAGATGAAGAAAGATAAATAAATTAGGTGCTGGTGATTTACTATTAATTTCAATAGACCTTTAAGATCAAAGAGTTTCATTTTTGACAAATAAATCAAGGCTAAAATGCACTTTTGACCACCTATGTTTGCCATGATAGCAATTTTGGTCCCCTATTAAAAAAAACCACTTTCCAGCCCCCTAACTTCACCCTTTTTGCAACTCATAGGCCCCCTCTGATTTTGACTGGGTCAAAGTTCAAGTGGCCACTCAATGGACGCCACGTGGCAATTTTTTGAATTAAAAATAAAAAAAAAGCCACATATTTTTTATTGAAATTAAATAATTAAAATAAATTAAACAAAAAAACTCAAATTATAGAAAGCATTTATGTGCAAGATCTGGAAATATTAAAAAACGCCACATGAATTGTGCAAGATCTGGAAACGGAAACGGCCTACATGTTCTTCCCCAAAACCACCATATCTGCAAAAGAATGAACCCAAATATCATGTTTATGTGATCTAGAAACAACATATCTTCATCAATATTTTTCAACACATGTCTCTTCTCATCTCTTCTCCGTTTTGCTTTCGTCGGTGCTCCGAAGAGTACTTTCGGCTTTGATTTAAGTGATTCTGGTGCACAACAAACTGTTTTTCGTCTGGTTCCGATTCTTTTGGTAAGGGTAACTACATCAGAGCCAGAACCGGTGACGATGTCGAAGGAAGCGAAGGAGGATGACGGTCCTTTAACTTCGCTGTCGCTTTCTCTTCTAGGTGAGGATGTTGCGGTTCTTGTTAGTCCTTCGTCGGCAAGTGCTGTAACGACGAAAGCTTTTGAAGAGGTTGGGATTGGAGTTGTGAATTTGAGTGGTGAATTTCTCTCGTTTTTTCAAAAAAGAAAATTTGTATTTAAATGTTGTTTCTTTGCATTCAAAAAACAAAATTTGTATTTGAATGTTGTATTTGAGGTTGGGATTGGAGTTGTGAATTTGAGTTGTGAATGTTGTTTGCATTTGATTTTTGTATTTTCTGGGTTTGATTCTATGAGATCTTCATCTTCATGGGTTGATTTGGCTGCATATTTCGCCGTTGAAAATACACCATCACTGCCTTCTGTTGTGCTATTGTTATCGTTGCCTTCATGAGATCTTCATCTTCATGGGTTTGATACTTTGAGATCTTCATCTTCATGTGACCAGAGGTGTTGTTGTTGTGTTTTTGGAATTAGTTGTGTTGTGTTTTTGGGAGAAGAGAGTGGAGGAGGTAGTTATCTTATGTTTATGGAATTTTTAGTGGAAGAATGATAAATATGTTATTGAAGGGGATGAATATGTTGTTGAATGATGAATATGTTGTTCCTGGAATTAGTCACGTGCCATCCTTTACCCTTACCTTTTTTTTAATTTTTAAAATACACATGTGGCTTTGCTTTTTTAAATTTTTGAGTTTTTTGCTTTTTTCTTTTAGTTTTTGGATGTTTTTTTTTAATTTATTTTAATTATTTAATTTCAATAAAAAAATATGTGACTTTTTTTATTTTTAATTCAAAAAATTGCCACGTGGCGTCCATTGAGTGGCCACTTAAACTTTGACCCGGTCAAAATCAGAGAGGCCTATGAGTTGCAAAAGGGGATGAAGTTACGGGGCTGGAAAGTGGTTTTTTTTAATAGGGGACCAAAATTGCTACCATGGCAAACCTAGGGGGCCAAAAGTGCATTTTCGCCATAAATCAAATAGTTAGAATTAAAAAGATTTATGAGGTCTATGGTGAACCACTTATAAAGTTGGTTCATCTTAAATGAAGATTTATGAGACCAAATTGAGACACTTTATAGTTAAGGGACCAAAGTGAAAACAAAAAATAAGTTAAGAGCCCAAATGATACATTAAGCCAAAAATATATTACTTTTCTTGGTTTATTTATTCATGAACTTAGGCACAATCCCATACAGGGATGTTAGTTTTTTCCCATGAGTGGGGATATTTATTTATTGAAAGGTGTGATGGTATTTAGATACTTGACATTGTTTATTGACAAAATATGAGTGAGGTGAAACAAACAATTATACAAATTGTATTGGAATTAAGTTTCATTACTAACTAATATCTTGCCTTGATCGACTCTAAACCCCTTTTATTTTAATTAAACCTTAACCTACCCCCTTCATAGATCTCAATGTCTCGCATATAACCGGAGATCATCTCTAGTCTCTTACCTATGATGTCTCACTCAATTAACTAAAAGAGAAACATTATATTCAGATGTCTAGCTTGATGTCTCGCAACTAGCATTTACAAGTGAACTTACCCATGCCCCTTACATCAGACTAACAGAGCAATAGAAGATAAAAATCAATTCAAAGCCAAAACTATAAAACTAATATACATCAACCCAACTAAATTCACAATGCCATGAAAGGACCACAAACAGACATGTTGTAGTTTCTTATAGCAACTCCTGGCTGAAAAGTTGCAACACGCAATTAGTTTATCAGTTATTACAAACATATTTTACCATTAATATAACTATATTTAGTTTAAAAGAAATAGTTGGCCGAATTCCAGATTCAGTAACAAAAGATTACCAACATCACCTGTATACAAGGAAAATACACGTGACAAACGATCCATTTGTACACAGGCTGATATATGTAGGAATCCACTCGATTGAATAATAATGGATTAGAAATACACACTAATTTCTTATATGTTATGAAATTTGGTTCTAAAACCATATACTCAGTAAATGCTGTGAAGGTAAGCCTGAAAGTAACAAAGAAACTTACTTTCTAGCTCAGAAAAATGCCTTAGTTCCATAAACATGAGAAACATGTGAAAGCTTAAAGGTTTTCTTATCCCTTTCCTAGTCTTGGAATCCTCCCCATTTAAAACGTCCGTTTTGGATCTCGTTGTCCATTGTCGCGACATTTAAAGATGCTATGGTGGTCGCTTCATCACTATCATTCTTTAAATCAAAACATGGAACATACAACACAACATGGGTAGGGGATATGGTTTGTTGTAACAGAATATTGCAACCAAAAATAAAAAATGGCGCAACGATGGGGAGAGATGTGTGAGTGTTCAAGTGTTGGCAATGCATAAGATACACAACCCAAATGCATGTTCCCAAACCAAACCAAAATTTTCAAATGACAATGTGATTAATATTTGTAACTGAATTAAAATTCTACTGTAAAAATTATCAAAGTTGAACTCTAAGGATTAATAAAACCTAACGTGTGAACTCCATTATCCGTTTAGCTTTGTTAAATCCTTAAATCAAAGATATCATTCTCATATTTCTAAAGACTATTCTCTTATTTAAGAGAGTCACATCTTTCAACAAATGTTTTTTGGCTTAATTGCACTTTTGGCCCCCTATCTTTCCAAAAGTTGTGATTTTGGCCTCCTAACTAATTAAAATACAAAACATCCCCTATGTATTGGATCTTTGGCAGTTTTGGCCCCCAAGGCCATTTTTGACTTAGTCTTCGCTGACGTGGCACCCACATCCCTTGAGTGAGGTGTCACGTGTAATTAGTTAGGGGGTGCCACGTCAGCGATGACTAAGTCAAAAGTGGCCTTGGGGCTAAAACTGCCAAAGATCCAATACATAGGGGGTTGTTTTGTATTTTAATTAGTTAAGGGGCCAAAATCGCAACTTTTGAAAAGATAAGGGACCAAAAGTGCAATTAAACCATGTTTTTTCACATAGGCTCGAGACCATATTAATGTTATTTATTATTAGTAATCAATAGTAATTTTATTGTACTGCACCGATGCTTTGCCAAAGAATTGTTATTCACATAATTAAGGAGAATAAAATTTAAATGAGACAGACAATTGCCTAATTCAATAAAAGGATGGGGACATTGAACATGATAGTATATAGTATTTTTTTTTAAATCGGGATTGCTCAATTGTGAATGAATGTGATTAGATTTTTATATAGTAATAATACATATAATCCAAATAAGTATAAAACCATTATAGATTTAAACAGATAGAAACTAATGACTAAATAATATCTCAATTTTTCCCCAAAAAAAAAAAAGAATTAGATCAATTTCAAACCTCAACTGCCTCATGCAACATTAATTTCCATGTGTGACTTCAATGCCTTCACATGTCCTTCACACGTCTACCATCACCACAAAGCTTCTTAGGAAATATTTCTTCACATGTCTCCATGAACGCTTCAACAATGATATGATGGTGACACTTTGCATTAAGCTGAAGAAAACACTCAAGCAGTTCTTGAAGATCATTTTCTGAACAAATCTCTCTCTCCAATATCATTTGAAGTATAGAGTTTCGAAAATCTTCATACGGCTCCTTCGATTCCTTCTCAACGGCAATGCTATCTATGAGTTTTGTACCCGGCTTTAAGATCCTATAATTATTATTGTTGTTGCCGTTGTCATTCAAGATAGTGGTGGAAGTGAAATCTTTGTCGTTGGTGTTGTTGGCGTTGGCGTCGTGAGAAGTGAGGCTATTAGGGTTTGTGTTTTCGTAAACGGAGATTTTTGGTTTTTGAGAGGGTTCAAGTACATTAGAGGGTTTTATTTTGATGCAACCACAAGATTTGTTTGAGGAGAAAAGGGTTTTCACGAGGCTTTTCCTGTTGAAATTGAAAGACATAATTAAAGGACTATGGTTTTGGTTTTGAGAGGAGTACAGGTATACATGGGAGGTATAAATGATGATGATGTTGTTGGTAAGATTCGTTTTCTAATTGAGAATAGGGAAAAGGGGAACAAGTTAAAATGTGAATGAAAGAGGAAGAAAGAAGGTAGGGTTTGTGGTTGGAAGTTTTATTATCGTGATAGTGAAGGTAGAGTCGTAGAATGTGGATAGTAGTTACATAGTTACATTGCACCGTTGCCGTCTAAAAAACAATTCATAAAAGGACGACGTCATATCCAAGTAACTCAATGTTTTGATTTGTTTTTAATTTTATTTTTTATTATATAGAAAGAGGGCATAAGCTCAAACAAGAAGAAATTACTTCTTCCTTTAAAAAAAAAAAATTACTTCTAATTTAGAATTGAGTAATCAATCCAACTAAGTCGTATCCGACTTAGAGATAATCCAAACAATGTTATTAGTCTCACATGCCTTATTCGTCAAAATATGGACACACATTTGCTTCATAATGGGTACTCAAATTTTTATTTTTTTTATAGGCAAAAAGATTTCAATAAAAAAGAGAGTTCAATGGGTACTCAGACCCCATCTTAAAAAAATAATATTGGGTACTCTAACCTCCACCAAGTTTTGGTGTCGTAAAATTAGCACACAATTTTCAATCTCAACTGTTCATCTCAGATCAAATGGTTGAGATCGAAAATTATGTGTTTTTAGTTAAAACAATCCTGACATTTCAATTGTAATCAGACGACCGTAATTGATTACAGCACCCTATTGTAACAGCAGGGAATCTTGTTCCCACCATCAGTTAGGTTCACTGTTATAAACAAAAACTTACTTTTTATATTCATTGAATACTTCATGTATATGATTTATAATATAGACGAAACATATCACTTATTCAATCAATATACAAAGTGATTATCTGCTTATAACAATGATTAAAAAGTGTATCATAAATCACGAATTACAATTTAAGCAACTTATTAGACAAGAACAATGATTTAAAGTCATCTCGATGAATGTTTGAATACGCAAAATAAGACTCTACTCGATCATATTCTTTTTTTTCTTTCAAAGGAAAAGAAAGAAAATACACTGGTCATATTCCTTGTTGTACTCTATTTAACACACAATTTTAAGATAAGAGGATAGTATCTCAATCCAAAACATACTTAAAATTTAAGGCAAATGTTAATTTGTACTCTCAATGACCCATGTCAAAGAACTTATTATAGAAATATACATATCAAAAGTCGTGCATTCAACTTGTAAAAGTTAAAATGTTATGTTTTCCAATTTAAAGTTACTCTTTTTAGGTTCCACGTGTCTAAGAGCATAAGTTAGCATGACCCAAAGTTTAAAGATATAGTTCGTGAAAATCCAAATTCTATTTTTAGATGAAACAATTCTTATCTTAATCACAATCAAACTTCGGATTACGAACTCTCTTCCCTTTTAACACCAAAAATTTCAAATATATGACAATGAAAAACATTTTATGTTATTATGTTAATATCTTAATGAGAAATGTTAACTTATGCTCTTAGGACACATTTTAAGGATTTCATTAATAGAAATTTTGTATCGGAAATTGTGTTAATTTATTACTTAAAAAATTTAATATTAATTTTTTTCAATTAATAGTTATCATTAATGGCAAAAATTTAATGCTTAACATGTGTCCTAAGTACACAAGTTAACATGAATGCTCCGAGATGGATAAAAAGTTGAAATCAATGAAGAATGTAAAACATTTTATATCGATGGAGTGTAAAAATGAAGTTGAAAGTGAAATGTGAATGTGATTTGTTAAATAAGTCAAATTAAATATCTTTCCTTCCCTGTCTCTTTGATTCATTCATGATTCATCATCTATCTCTACCCAAAACCGCAACGTTACTTCATTCTTTCTACACATTCAATCCCAACCCCTCTCAGATTTTCATTTTCCCCAGAAACTCATTCTTTTCCGGTAAAATCTCTCTCTACCCAATTTTCATCTACTTCGCTTAATTTCCATTTTCTCTTCTTCAATTTTCCAATTTCAGATTCAAGGAAGAGCAACTCGAGGAATTCGTCAATGGCGCCTCCGATTCTTTCCTTAGCTCTTCCTTCCGAAACCGGTCGAGTACTCAGCATTCAATCTCACACTGTTCAGGTATATCTTTTTTCAATCTGTGAAGTAGCTATTCAGATTGGTTCTATTGAATATAACTTTTTCAACTTGCATTTTTGTATGCTATTTTTTCTTCTGAATTCTCATGAATCCTGAAATGTTACAGTTAAGTTAATTTTTTGAATCACATTCAAAAGCTGTAACTTGTGAATAATTCGGTTGAATATATGGTTAATTTAAATCACCAGTTGAATAATGAATTAACCACAATTTTGAATTAACCATTCACTTAACTGAGTTAACTACATTTGTGAACCTGATCAACTAGATGATGTTCTAGGTGTAGGAAAAAATGGGTTTGCAAATATCATTACTCTTACTGTTACACGTACATTGGAGCTTTATTTGTTGTTATTACTCTCAGGGTTATGTTGGAAATAAATCTGCTGTTTTTCCTCTGCAACTTTTGGGCTATGATGTCGATCCAATTAATTCCGTGCAGTTTTCAAACCACACAGGCAAGCAAGCAAGCATCTTTTCAGTTTTATATAGACAATTGTTAGTTGTTACTTGTTAGTATGTACGTTAGTAGCATTTGTGGATAGAAAAAATAATTCTTTAGTTTATGATATTTCTAGAGAAGAAAAATAATCCCATGGCAAAATGTCTATCAACTTGAGAGTGAGGTGGGCTCACTTCCATTTGGCTATTTTACTGTGCAGGGTATCCGTCTTTTAAGGGCCAGGTTTTAAATGGACAGCAACTCTGGGATCTAATTGAAGGCCTTGAAGCCAATGATTTATTGTACTATACTCACTTATTAACAGGTACTATTGTATATGATGACAAAGAGTTTTCCGTCTGTATAATTTAATTGTCAAATGTATCACATTCCCTCGCGATTCGTGAAGTCAACCGAAAATTGTGCGCGTGTGTGTTTGACAAACTTTAAATAAGTATATTTCTTTCAGAATTATTGTTACTTATTGTTGTTTTAGTTTTTGAAGTTTCAATTAGTGTAGTCAAATAGCGGCGTTATAGCATAGCTAATTTTGATGAACCTGCCATAAAAACCGCAACACTATCCTAGTTTTGCCATTAGGGCAATAGTGGTCTCTATTCTTGTTTCTGCTAGCTGATATAGCGACAATAGCGGAAAAAAGATAATTTTAGGATTTTTTGTATAAATGATACAGCTAAAGATTCTGCATGTGTGGGCCAAACATGAGCTATTTTTATAATAAAAAATTGGAAGAGTTGGTGAGGATTTCTTCTATATTCTCCACGAGTTCAGCTTTGCTCCATTTATGAGAGAGATAGACACGTGTGATTGCGTAGTGGGATCCATCAAATCGTTATTCTATTCCTTGTGTCTCTCTCTTATAAATGGACAATAAATGAAGCAAAGCTAAACTCACTCCATAATACGTAATCTTTTCCATATATAAGCTGTGTTCAGCTTCCATTCCCTTCTTGTTTGTATGCACAGTGCTTTTTATATTTTTTAAATACAATTGACTTATTTCAACCACTATGTGGCTTCTTCTATTTGTCCACAACACTATTCAGTTATTTCACATAGCTGCTTTTTGGCATTTTTCTATTTTCCGCAAGCCGCTATTATGACACTGGTTACCTTCCTGCAAATATATCTCCTTTGGTATTAGAAACTATATGTTCAAATCTTGGAAATAGTCTTTCCACTTGGTGGGTAAGGCTGTGTTCATTTACCTTCCCTGGACACCACCTGGTGGGAGCGCCACACACTTGGCCACCCTATTAGAAATTATATGTTACGTGCTATTCTTATATGTTGTCGCTAAACTGTGAATTTTTGTGTTTTAAATTTGGTCCTTATTTTGATTATTCTGACTTTGAATCTAACTAATGCATTTCCAGGTTATATTGGTTCAGTTTCTTTTCTCAACACAGTATTGGATGTTGTCTCCAAGCTTCGCTCAATAAACCCCAAGCTTACATATGGTGAGATTACTGATTCACGGGGTTTGTTAAATTCTATTTAAGACATAGATTTGGTTTAAGACATAAATTCTATTTAGGATCGTAGGATCATAGGCTTCAAGGTCATGGTTTCGTGCTGCGTGGGGTTGTGTGCACGAAGAAGCATTGTAATGAATTTTTTTTATCCGGGTCAGGTTTTGTTTGAATGGCCTTTTTTTTTAAACGAAAATTTCTGATCACGTGGAGCAACTCCTCCTTGCGTCACCGTCTGTGACTCTCTCTTCCCTTCTTTGTTTTTTTCTACATGCCAATTGGTTTGTTACAGTGTAAGGAGAGTTCAGTGGTGGCTGCATTCCCTTTTACCCAGTACAACTTGGGTTTTTTTATGAAGGGAAAAAAACTTGGGCCTGGCCCAACTCATTTTATTTATTTTTGGTTTAGACTCTATGTTTGAGAGAATGGAGAAATTTGGCTGTATGACCTAAACACTCTTTTATTTTTTAGCCAGATTATTTCTCTGGTATTTTTAAAGTTTAATAATAAAGTATAACAAAAACTATTCTAAAATACTATGATAAAGTAAGTAATTATTATTATTATTATAATAGTAATGAGTGCAAATAATGATAAAAAGAATGTAAGATGCAGCCTAAATTTCATGTTATTTTTCTTTTCTATGCTATTTTTATCCATACGTATATGCATAGATATATTTTTTTTCTTTTGCTATTGGCTTAGTGGCCAACACGCACTCAAATAAATGCAAACGGGGAGGGGAAGTGTTGAGAGTCGGGAGGGGCACCCACATAAAATGTCCTCGCAGCCAAACCACAAGGCTGTAACAATGGGGAAGTGTATAGATATTTTTTTATGTTCGGTAGGATCTTACAAGTCGTGTCACTATCATCAAGTTATGCTATTTCACCCCCTCCCGATCCTATGCAGGATCTCATGTTTGACTACATTGGCTTGAATTGAACCATCAGGGCCCTGTTTGGATAAACAGCTGAATCTGTAGCTTATAGCATAGACACTTATCATATAATCGCTTATGAAGAAAACTATTTCTATCACACAAAATAAAAGAAAGCCTAATTGTTTTTGTATAAGCCATAAGCTGTTTTCATCCACTATCTTGGAGAGCTTATGAAAATAATCTAAAACAGCTCAGGAACATGTCATAAACTGTTTTCATAAGTTCTTCCAGACAGTCTCGCAAGTGTTTATGTCAGTAGATTAGCTCAAATAAGTCAATCCAAATAGATCCCCAAATCCAGTTAAGTTTAGTTTCAACCCTTATTCCTCATTGTTATTTTTATTGTCAGCATTGACACTTAAAGCCTGGGGAACATGATTTATACCTTTTGTATGTTGGATGTCAATCTTTAAAGAAATTTTTCTTTATTTTGTATTGAAAATATAAATTACCTATACACATGTGTGGTTTGTTTCCTTGTCAGTATGTGATCCAGTATTGGGTGATGAAGGAAAGCTTTATGTTCCACAAGAGCTGGTGACAGTGTACCGTGAGAGGGTAAGACTGATCCACAAAGATGTTTCTGCAAGTGTCCATATGTAATAATATACATGATGTAACAAGTTTACAATACATGAACTTCTCTGACTAAGTTATCATATGCAACTCAAATTTGTTTTATCCATAACTGAAATTAGATGTTGATCCGTGCTTATTGGGTTCTTATTTACGAGATGACACAAACATACTTTTCTTTCGCCTGGCCCATTTAAATGTCACCTTTACTTGTTTTGACATCTCAGTAACACACATTTCATCAGGTTGTTCCAATCGCTTCAATGTTGACTCCCAACCAGTTTGAAGCAGAATTACTGACAGGACTCAGGTAATTATACCATGATCAATATTACTTAACAATTTTTCTGTTCGGAAATTGCTATCGTATGATGTGCATATATTCTAAGAAAAATCTATATGTTGACATGTAAGTGAGTAGCTTCAATCACTTTCACAGCATATTACTTTTATTTTTCTCTTGTACACCAAAGTTGTGGGGTTAAATATGTTTATAGTCCCTATACAACTGGAAACATGTTGATTTTAGTCTCTACTAAAATTTCAAATGTTCTAGTCCAAAATATTACAACAGTCAAGTACTTTTAGTCCCTCAATAAGTGTAGTGACTTTAAACATATAAATGTTTTACAGGGACCAGAATTAACATATTTCCATTTTCATGAGGACTAAAAAAGTGTTTAACCCAATATTGCAATTTGAAAAATTGTATGAATGCACTGCAGAAAAAGAGCAAATTATTTGAAGTACGTGCAATGTCTATCTCTTATATTTTTTAAGGGGGTTTCGGCTTATAAATATTAACGGCCCCTTTCATATATAGATACCTTGTTTTATGCATGGGCTGAGAAGTATTAAAGGCCCCGTCTCAAATGTATATGATATTTTTGTTTTATGCTTGTTGAGTGCATGTGTAAATTTGGGAGTTTTGTTACAACCCACACTGAGAAAAAAGCTCTTGTTAGTTTTTAGCTGGATGTTGCTTTTGGCCGATGTTTTTGAACATTTGTTGTTATGGAACTAATTGAGGTCGAAGCTAACATTATAACCACAGGTTATTCTGATCTTTAGAAGGCAACACATGATTGAAATATTATTTTCGATATATAATTACGACATATTAGGCGCAGAAGCTATTTTTGTTCTTTAGTGTTATTTTATATTTTCCTCTTGCGGCTGGGATTTTCCGATTCCTGTCTATTCTGTCTGTTGGACGTCCACTATGTATTTCCTCTGAAGGTTTCATATCACAGGATTCAGTCTGAAGAAGATGGTCGAGAAGCTTGTAACTCAATTCATGCAGCTGGACCTTCAAAGGTTTGCTTTAAATCTTTTGTTCTACCATGTGCATTCGTTTGCTGAATGATAAAACATAATCTGAAAACAAATCCGATCTTTCTGGATTACAGGCTCTAACTTTCTTTATAAACTCAACTGTTTTATTATGTTTTGAACTTAATTTTCTTGCATGTTTTCATAAATACTTGTTTGATTACAGCAACAGAAAGATAGTAAAATTTCTTTTTGTATACTTTAATTTTCTTTTTAAACCCGGCCTATTTGATTATTTAGCCAATAAAATTCTGCTGGGCTCTTGGCTCCATGAAAATCGTGGATTTTACTTTGTACAACATATGGGTGGGGGATAGCAATTGTCTAAAGTGATACACACTATTGTACAAACATTTGCACACACAAGAAACAAGAAAGTTGGAATCTGAGGTACACACATGGCAGCACCAGGAGGAGTTGACCCATGTCCATGTCTTCTCAAATTATATTTTCTAAATGTTTTTTGTTTTTGACTATGCTAAGAAACTGTCTAAACCTAATTTCACGATGAACTCGTCTATAATCACTAATGTTTGCTTATGCTCTGTTTCTCTCAACCATTTAGCTAATCTATGTTCATCCTCAGGTTGTAATTACAAGTATAAATGTAGATGGGAATCTTCTCCTCATTGGAAGCCATCTAAAGGAAAAGGTGGGATAAATGTCACGTATAATGTTGTTACCACTGGTAATATATTTTTATTTTTATTTTTTTCTTTCTAATTTTAGATATATGATTAATATTGTAAATCAATATTGTTGAATTTTCATAATTTACTTGCATGATATGTCTTCTTGTTCCTTGAGTTATTACAATGATTTGTAAAATTTCTGTTTTCCATGATTCCACACTTCTGAAAACCAAACGACTAGGCTCAATCTTATTTGACCAAAAAATGGGTGAACCGGCCAATCTTATTTGGTTGGCAGATTATAATTTAGAATCTTGACAATGAGGGTAAACCAAACCAGCTGGCCTAGAGTCAAATTAGGTTTGAACTGCTGAAATGCTGCACATTATTGTAATGTGACCCTATGTGATTGGGTCATTGGAAATATCACATGGAATCTATTTATCTATTTTAAGAAAAGTCTTCGTCTTGACTACATATGGTGGGATTTCACGCTCTTGCATGAACTCTTTGCGAGTTATTACAATCTAATCAAAAGAATTCATTATTATAAATATTAAAACATTAACTAGTGAGCTATTTTTCATTGGGTATAGCAATAGGTAATTGAAAAATAATTTTCTGCTTTCAGATCATTGTTTGATATGTCTTCAAAAATTTCCTTTGATTGTATACCTAATGTTTAACAGTATTTCATTTGAACAAAAAATAAATTTCTATTTGTTTTCTAGAGACACCTATGTCTACAAGTTATGAATTTTATAAACACACATGATAACCATGGCGGAAACACTGAAGTATGAAGTGCCACAGTCTATACTAACAGACCACACTCTTCACTGACATTTTTAATTTTATATACTCAATGGTTTATATTCATAAACTATCTACTCATCTTAGTAACATAAATTTTTATTACCTTGTGTGCAGGGAAATCCACCCAAACAATTTAAGATTGCAATTCCCAAAATACCAGCATATTTTACGGTATGAATATACAATAAATTTATTGTTTGGTTTTTGCGATGTTATCCAAGAAAAAAATCCGAGTGGCTAGCGTTCATTTGGAGCCATAAAGGGTTAAAATTCCACTTGAAGCAATGTCTGTGTGGCAAGTGTAATATACTCGTACTCATCAGTGTGTACCTTTCAAATAAACACTGTTGCTTTCATTTCATTGCAAAAAATACAAGGGTCAAGGGCGACAAGTTTCCCTTGACCTCAAATCTCGAGTATTGCGTAGTGGAGTTTTAACAATCCGCTATCCGCGATTGACAACATTAGTATAAATTATTAAAATAAGTTTGATGCTCTTGTTCTGTTTAGAACTACCTCCAAACAGTTAATAACTGTAGCTTTGATTACACAATTTGTTTTCATGCTGGTAGGGAACAGGAGATCTCATGACTGCACTTCTTCTTGGTTGGAGCAATGTAATGTCAATTTACTTATTAGTCTTCCTTGTCATTTACTTATTAGTCTTCCTTGTCATTGCACGCATAATATTTACCTCAAATGTGTTTTCATTTGTTTCAGAAACACCCGGACAACCTTGAGAAGGCTGCAGAACTCGCGGTATCAAGCTTACAGGTATTTTCTTTTTACGTGTTCTTTTCTTCCTCCTTCCAATATTGTGGAATCATTATTTATCTTGGACTGATCCTATGTCTTGCTTGTAAATGTGAGGATGTTGATTGTAAGATTTAAAAAATTTGATATTCATTTTGGTGAATGAATGATTTAATGATCACAATATATGTAGGCACTTTTGCAAAGAACACTTGATGATTACAAAAGTGCTGGACATGATCCCAAATCATCCAGTTTAGAGATCAGATTAATTCAGAGCCAAGATGATATCCGCAGTCCACAAATCACATTCAAAGCTGAAATATACAGCTAAACGGTGATATGATTTGAAGCCGGATGCCTATCTCTTAATCAATTATAGAAATTGAAGCTACAATGTTCAATTATAGCACTGCAGGCCTTTGAAAGCCAAAAGTTTATTTTTTTTTATAAGCATGACATACAAGTCAATTGTTTTTCATAAGCATGACAGATTAGTCAAATAAGAAATAAAGAATATCGGCTGTAAATTTAATTTTAGTTTCATTACTGGAATATTAGGCATAAATATAATTGTGCATATATCTTTTTAATGCTACTTAAAGCACTGTGTTTTTTTTAATAGCCAAAATAGTTTCGATAGCAAACTTAATTGTTTTTGTCTAGTACGTGAGAAAAGTTGTAACAATATATTTGCTCCGATCTAAATCAAATATAAGCAAAAAATAACATAATGTGGTGGTGTCAAATATAAGCAAAATTTTGCTATAAAAATATCTCTCCTTAATTATCTTAATTTTCAAGATGAGTGCATAGTTCATTGTCAAAAAAAAAAGTGCATAGTCTCGATACAAATTTAACGTGATAATTATTATTGTGAAAGATAATTTAATAGTCATAACAAATTTCTTAATATATGTGAAGCAATATAATTTTGCTTATAAATAAGGAGAGTACAAGCTTATGAAAATCCAACTTTTAGGCCGTGAGGCATTTGTTCATTTTTAAATGCCCTCTAAAATTGACAAGCAGCTAGAAGATGTTTACTTCGTTTGATTACTAATAAGTGCCTAGATTCTTCTAAGTGAAACGAGTAGTTTGTAAAGATCATAGGTTTTAATTCTGAGGAAACCCCCAATTTAGTCACTGAATTTTGATTATCAGAGACAAATGAGTTGATAAAATTACCATTCATATCATCCACTTGCTTGCTGATGTTGAATTATGGTGAAGGATCATACTTGGGATATCTAAAGCCAGTTGATTTAAGACACCTCTGAGTCCACCAAACCAAGTTTTATGAGCCTATTTAGGCCATAGAAGCTTTGTGCACTAACACACCAAAAATTCACCAGCCAATTCAAAATGAAAGTGAAGTGCAAATTTTGTTTGAATTATATGACACACCAAAATGTTTTCTGTTTTCACCCCAACACACTAAATTTTAGAGTAGTGGTAGGGAGCCTATTGAACAAGTAGGTACAAGTTAGGAAAATATTTGTTTGTGCTGGTGTTTTCTTTCAGCCACACCAAATGATGTGTGCTAGGTTTATCCTAATGTAAAATGACATTTATGTAAAAGGGCCCAAAGTTCAAGCGTTGGCAATGCATAAGATATTGCATGTACATTTAAGCTAACAACAACAACAATACACAAAGAACTTATTCCATTAGTGATATCAACTATAAGAATCGATCAACGTTATAATGTTAAATAGAATAAAGATGCTAAAATACGGTCTATGGTGACCAATTCGTACCACTTGTCCACCTTATAGTTGTCTTATAATGATACAGGCAAATGCTCTCTAAATCTATTAAATTGTGACTCAAAAGAACAATAAAAGACGTGAATAAAATAAATGCCGCCCTCATTTGTGTTATACCAAATGGTAAGATATTGAAACTAGAAAAATTAAATTGTAGCTGCAACTTAAACTCGACAGTCAAGACGTCTAGTACTCTAGCTCGCCATGTACTTCAAAGTTACACAAACCAAACCAAATTTTTCAAATGATGATGTGATTAATATTCGTAACTGAATTGAAATTCTACTGTAAAATTGATCAAAGTTGAATTTTAAGGATTATGAAAACCTAACATGTGAACTGCTTCCTTTGTTTAATCCTTAACCCCATCAAGCAAATTCTATTCATTTTTTATTTTAAATCAAAGGTATCATTCACACATCTCTAAAGACTATTCTCTTATTTAAGAAACAATAATGCTAGTTATCCCGAATTTTAGTTTCACGACATGTGTTTCCCACCAAGCTAGTTTTGTTGACTTTCATATTTGCATAATAACTCCCCCATGATTTCTGCCAGTCCTGCCTTTTCATTGGTGGATTGTTGATTCGCGGTGCATACAGCCTTCGCCGTATATAGCATTACTGTTTAAGAAATTCACATCTTTCAACAAATGTTTTTTCACACATGCTCTAAACCACATTAATGTTATTTATTGCTATTAGTACTAACCAATAGAAGTTTTTATTGTAGTGCACCCATGCTTTGCCAAACAAAATTGTTATTCACATAATTAAGGAGAATAAAATTTAAATGAGACAGACAATTGTGAATGAATGTGATTAGTTTTTTATATAATAATGAATACATATAATCCAAATAAGTATCAAACCATTATAGATTTCCATATACCAATTAAATAGATAAGAAACTATGACATTAAATAATATCTCAATTTTTCCCCAAAAAAAAAAAAGAATTAGATCAATTTCAAACCTCAACTGCCTCATGCAACATTAATTTCCATGTGTGACTTCAATGCCTTCACATGTCCTTCACACG
>Ga0228711_1006840_pt1 | contig 16768 bp, 12 predicted proteins | sample MedpolnodulmetaG_2_FD_177996 | JGI IMG/M metagenome (GOLD analysis project Ga0228711, IMG submission 177996) | Root nodule microbial communities from Medicago polymorpha collected in Santa Monica, California, United States - brown nodules | ecosystem: Host-associated > Plants > Roots > Nodule...
AAAGATGTTTCTTAGCATCATGTTTGTAGTTGGCTCATTCCAACTACAAACCAACATGTCCCTTTTCTGGGTTTTGATTTTGTGGGACATAGTGTTATCAACATCATCATTGATCTATATAAAACATGGACAACATAATTAGATTTGAATTCAATATTATATGATTGTAAACATATCAATCATTATTAAATATTTTCCTTATTAAACTTTTGACAAGTTTTTCTCTTTTCTCCAACATAAAGATTCATGTAGAGCATTTTGTTTGGGCTTATAAAACTTTTGTTGTTTTAATATTTGCTTACTTTTATCTTTTGCATTATAGTTGATATCAAGCCTTTAAATAATTCTAGCTTTCTTCTGTCTCATGTCCTTCGTCATGAAATTGTCGTTCTAGTTTCTATTCTCCTATTTTCATCGGTCAGTAGCATTGTAGCTATGGTGGGATTTCCTCGCCCCATTCTAGCTCCTCCAACTGCACCAGCAGCAAACAATGCCCTCACATTGACCTTCCCTACTACAAACTTCAAAGACCTCATCGCCCACCAACACAAGAAGCCTTTTCCATGGAAGGTGGTTGCCTTCCTACTTATGGTTGCTTTGGTAGTATTTCTGGTGAAGAAATATCTTCACCAGACTTCCCTTCAGGTTCCAGCCCCATCTACCAATCAAGTTTCAAGCTTAGCTGGTCTGTGTGTGTGTGTGTGTGAGAGTGCGCACGTGCGTGCGTGTTTATTTCATTTTTGGTTAATGAGTAATTTTTATCAAAATTGTTGGGTGCATCCTTTTCTTTTGTTGCTTTTGGTGTTTCTAGTTTTTTTCATTTATCTCTATGTGTATTTTCAACCTTTGCCACTACAAGGCCAATACCCAGTGATGGTTTCCATACATCGTTAATCATTATTTGTTCTCTTGTTCAGTTAAAATGTTCAGTATTACTACAATACGGGTTATTGCTTTGTCCGTTGTAACATATCATTAAACAACACAAGTCAATACTAAGGCTTTTATTGCGAGTTTTGAGGGGAATGAAAGGAAAGGCTAAGGAGGGGAAGGGAAGGGAGGGGAGGGGAGGGGAAAGGAGGGGAAATCTTTCTCTTGTTTGAGAGTTAAGAAACCAACAAAAAAGGAAAAAGGAGGGCTTATGTGATATTTTTACCATTTTACCTTCTTTTTTTTCTTTTTAAAATCAATAATTTAGTACACAAAGGTGGCTAGCTAGCTATACACACACAAGAATAACATGTCAAACAAAGGTACATAAAGGTGGCTAGCTATAAACAGAAACTATCACACAATGAGAGATTTTATTTAGTACCCTAACCTCTTTAGTACCAAATTTGTGAAACCAACCATGCATACTTGGTATCACTTCATCAATGCATATATTTCTTCTGAGTTTATAAGAGCTAGTGCATTAACATACGTCATAAAAGGGGAGCTAGTTTATAAGAGAACAAATAATGGCTAACGATTTATGGAGGGGGTGTATATAGAAATGTTTGATTTATTGGGGGTTTATATAGCAAAGTTCACTGAAAGTCCCCAATATTTACATAAAGGAGGGTTGGGCTCAAGTCAGTTAATATTTTAGGTCCTTTTGGCAAGATTTGCTATATATACACTCGTATAACACAAAGATTTCTATATACACCCTCCCTATAAAAAAAAATAGTTTTTCTTAACAATGTGCAAAAAAAATTATTATGGGATAAATTGATGGTATTTTTTTGGGCCCTTTGTTCTTAATAATGTGTCTCACTAATAGTAAAAATATTGGTGATATTTATTATCCAAGAAATTGGGATAATTTTCATAACAAAACAAAGTATATTTTAGTTGAAAATGAGCCTACGAAATTAATCTTAATCTTGTCTTTCTAAGATTCCAAAGAAATAAATTATATCAATATTGTAATGTCAACTTTCTTGAATTGATTGAAAGGATTGCAAAATTGAATATGATATTGCAAGATCATGCGAGACGTGTTCAAGATCGTGAAACCGATGTGAGACGCATTCTTGTTCATTTCACAGGTGCTATTGTTCTTTTCTACGGTATTTTCAGATGTTGCCTAAAAAAAATTTATTTGGTAGTGAAAAACGGGAAAAAAAGCTAATAAAATCACAACAATGAACTAAAAAAAATTATGACGTGTTATATAAGGGGCCCTTTTCTCATATTATGCCTAAGGTCCGTAAAACTCTGTGAACGGCCATAGCACATGTATTTAACATATTATTTCGCATTATTTAATGAGTATGATATTTGATATTTATGTTTCATTTTATATGTATGGTGATTAAATAAGTTGATTAATCCAGAAGTCTTAGTTCAATTGGCAAAATGCCAAAATTGTTAGGTCGGATGCCATGACTGGGGTTCGAACCCCGATACCTCCTAAAAATAAAATAAAAAGTTGATTAATTTGATTAAAACTCTTTGGACATGCACGTGCAGTGTTTATTAATTGATTTTGACCATTTTTGCATTATGAACGTGAAGAATGTTCTTCTAATTCATTGTAATTTATGTTTTGATAAATATTCGGCCCATATCTCACATGGAACTAATGCTACTTTGTTGCTTTAGAAGTTTATTTACCGAATTTTTCAATGCTATGATTAATTTAACGTTTTTTTTTTTAGCAAAATTAATTTAAAGTTAAAACTATAGCTTTCTTGCTAATGTGTCTTTCTATCGGCATTTTGGTCGTTTTATCGGCATTTTTTAACGTCTATTTGTTCATTTATTAAATAGGAGTGTATAAGCCGGTTACAATTAAAATAACACTCCTTCATAAAAATTAGTTACTTCATTCTAGCATTCCATTATTAATAGGGTTAAAATATTTTTTTTAATCCCTGTAATATATGCATTTTTTATTTATTTTGGTCCATATACAAGTTTTTTATTTATTTTGGTCCATATAAAAGTGCATTTATGTTTTTTGTCTCTTCAAAGGGTTTGATACGAACTAAATTTTAAAACTACGTAATTCTAGAGACAAAAACCTTTTTAGCCCTGCTAGTACATTAACTATAAATTGGATGACAAACATATTTTAATGCCCAGGCATCACCAAATGTTACTATTTATATCTTGTAACATTTGATAAATGTTAGGTAAAGCCCGTGTTACTAAAATAGTAACCCTTGAGGTAACAATCAAAAATCAAAAACTGTTACATTTTTAGTAGCTAATTCTAGCAAACGATTTTGGATACAATTATATATATTTCTGGGTTTAAATGTTACTAAATTTTTGCTAAAATTTTAGTTAATTCTGCTGTGATAAAAAAAACAAAGATTGAATGTATCATTCACCAATCACCAACTAGATTTTCTACAGTAAACATAAAAAAGCTGGAAGTTCTAAAATAATAAAATGACAGTAATAAAACTAAGAATCACAAAAAATGTATCGTGTCATCTCTAGTATCCCCCTTGCAGCATTTACATACAAGTTTAGGTGCTTCATATTACAAGAAGTACAAAACACCATGCTCAATTTAACAACGTTTCTAACTTCATGTGTGTAGTAGTGTAATAGGATCCTGAAAAAGAAAGTTTCAGGAAAAAAAATCAGCTTCACACAACCTAATGGTAGTTATTTTTTCTTTGAAAACAACACCTTATGATCTGTCACAACCATATGATCTAGCACTTAATACAACAACACACCAAGCTCAATTTAGCAATGTTTCTAACTCCATTTTCCACAGAACAGAATCTGCACCCGTTTGTGTCCACTAGTTTCTCTTTTGGCAAGAGTACTACAGGGAACCTTTTCATCTTCCCATCTTCAGCAACACAAACAGGATCTGCACCCAGTGTAATGGCGGTTATCCGATTGCGTGTTCTACATGCCTTTGACCATTGAGAAATCTCTAAAGTTATCTCGTCCACATTATCAGTCTAGCAGATGAGACATAAAAGCAACATATTAACATTCAATGTTTCATTTTTCTGATCCTGTCACTTGCCATAATGAAACTGTAGTAGTACAAAAGGATACATCAAAAGTTCAACAAGATAAATAAAAACAAAGCAGACCTCTACACACAACATTCCTGCTCAAATGAGTATACCACGTGCAGAAAAATTGCAGAACAGAGAATCTCAACATGCCAAATCATCGAAAACCACCAACCTTTGAGTAACTCTGATTGGACTTCACAAACTACAACCAAGTCAGCCCTAAAATGAAGCAAACAAGTAAAGCAAAGAGAAAAATGCACATAAAAGATATTGCAGAAAATCAGACATCCTCCATTAACTTATAAAAAAACATGGGAGTAGACAATTTCATGTTTAATAGTTCCCAAAACCATCAACATTGGCACAACATGAACATTAAAAACTAACTAATAAACTGAGGCATTTGGTAGATATAACCAATTAACTGAGGACCTTATCTCTGAGAAGGGATTAGATGGGACTGAATGTATTGATTGTTTTTCTTTCTCATTCTCATTTTTTTTCCATTGTATATATTACAGTGCTGGAACTAACAATTCATAGGAAAAAAAATGAGGTGGAAGGAGCTAAGTACCTGGCAGTTTAAAGGGTGTGCGGCACGAATATGTTATATACAAGCTAATCAGTAATTCCCATGAAAAAGGTGATGGTAGATTGCTTCAACCATTCCCCTGAAGTCAGTGCCTTCAAATCAGTCAAAAATAGCAATTAACCTTAAAGCTGATTCCTAATCCTGATCACCAAAAACGGTAATATAATAGAAATTAACCTTAAATATTTACCCAATTCTGTTCAAATAAAAAAATTAACCTTAAAAACTGGAAGTTAATGCCCAATTCTGTTCACCGGAAATATCAATATTTACCATAAAAAAATTGAAATTAACCTTAAATCATCAGCCGTAAAAAATAGAAGAGTAAATGTGATGCATAAGTATATCAGAAATATTAAGTAACATGTTGAGCTTGGCCTGAACCAATAGATTCAAAAAAGAAGCAACCAAAACCAGAGAAGAACAAAAGAAACAGAACAACCTAGAAACAGAAAACAGTGAAGAAATAGTAGTCAAACAAAACCATCAATTTGAAGTTTTATATTTTGAAATGAAAAGGGTTCGATAAGCCTATTCAGTCATACACACATCACTGGCCTGTTTTTCAGTGCTAACACAATAAATCAATTAAACCATCAAGTAAAACCCTCAGGTCAAAAATGGTATTAGTTTAACAAGTACAATACACACAGGTCAATATTAAAGGACGAGTTTCATCAATAACTACTTCCTTAAATGAATTAGTTATTTATTACTCCCTCCGTTTCAAAATGAGTGTCACTTTAGCCAGAAAAAATTGTTTCAAAATGAATGTCACTTTACATTTCCAATACAACTTTAATTTTTTTCTTCAAACTTTAACCTCAATAAATACTCCAACTTTTCTCTCACACAATTTTCAATGTAATTTTAAGTTTGTCTTTTTCTTATAAAGTAAGGGCAGTTTAGTAAAAGTGTTACGTCTAATGATTATTTTATTCCATTTCTTAATCTGTGTGCCAAAACCTTAAATGACACTCATTGTGAAATGGAGGGAGTAGTTAATTTTTATTTTGCGCAAGGCTCTCATCATTGCAGGAGGAAGAAGGTCGGATGTACACAAACATACTTGGCAGAGGTAGTTTCCATTATCAGAATCCCCTTGACCATCAGTCACAATTTCACAAAGATAGAAACATACAGTTGTATCAAGGCTTTTGTGTGCATCAATTTAATCAGCACCGACTAAATTTACATTTAACAATGGTTTAATATATCGGAAACAGCGAAAGAATTGTTAAACAAATAATGTTATGTCTGATGTTTGAGGAAAAATGAAGCAAAGCAACAAAATGTTAAATTCCTCAAACCAGAGCCTGAATTAGGGAACCATTTAGTCTCCCTTCCCGTTTCACTACATATCATAGCAAAATGGAACACAACAACAACAACGACGACGACGACAATAATAATAATAAAATATAGAACTGAGTTCAAATAAAAACTCGCAATTGTGGATAGTAAACTTCAAACTGTAGTCAATGACCACAACCAACTAATGTTGTTTTGGTTAACATATGAATATGCGTGCAATTTGCACAAGAAAAATTAAGCAAATATCTCACCCCTCCAGCACCAGCAGCCATTGCAGGAGCAACAAGAACATTAGCTTTCCTCGGAACTTGAACTGCATCAGTGGTACTGGGCATGTTTGAACCTAAGATTCAAATTATAAGAGCAGATTTCATTAGTGTATATGTACACACACACACACAAGAGGAAAAAGACAAGTACATATCACATCTCAGAAAGACAACTACCTTCTATTAGTATATGACAACCTGAATTAACCAAATTCATGGCATCAGATTGATCAATCTCATTCTGTGTTGCACACGCAAATGCAAGATCGCACCTTTCTGTCCATGGTTTTGCTTCATCATAATATTTGGACCGAGCATAGGCTTTGAATAGTCTCTGCATACGCCAATTTATGAACAAGGACCATAAAATCATATATAACTGCTAGCATGAAACATAAATGAAAGACAGATGTGATAGTTTGATACCAACCGCAAACTTCTACGCTGAGCTTTGATGTCTCTCAAAAATTGTACTTTCATGTAGTCAAATCAATCTTCATCAACCAAATATCCCCTAGAATCTGATTAATGCTTTAGTTAAAAATAATTCACATTCTGTGAAAAGATCAGGGTACATAAAGGAGGTGAAAATGTCACTGGCAATCCTATATTTAGTTACCAATATTCTTAATGATGATTAATGTTATTGAGATGAAATCCAACATGCAATAATGAAGTGCAATAGCCTCAACATATTCATCAAAGAAAAACAAATTACCTGATACCGAAATGGGAAGAGCGCCATATGCAATTAGCTTCTCTAAAACATGCATTGCAATCTTTCCAGAACCACTCACCACACATCTGCAGGAAATTTTAAATTAGAAGAGCATTCCAGGATCGCGAATGTGTGAAATAAATTTAGGAGACAGCAAATTTCACACTAGATAACTGGTTTTGAAAGAATCTAAGACATTCAGAAAAGGAAATTGTGGAAAATGGGAGCTTCCAAGTTTCTAATCTTGATGGAATTTTGAAGTCAAGAAAAATTATATTGAATACAGAAAAGGAATAATCAATAATGACAAACAAGGGTCGGAAAAGTAGCAACTAACAACAATCTTCTTTATATAGTGGTCTAAAAATTAAAACTTCAAATTGAAACTATGATCATAAATTGATGTGTGCATTGTGAAAGTGGAAATGCGGAATGAACTGTTTAATTTTTATTCAACTATCGAGATCTGGGTGCATTAACTGCATGGTATTTTGACTGCAGATAACATGGGTCTGCAGGAAGGCTCATTAATGATCTTATTAAATCTCCTAGTTATGCTTATCAACCATTACCCTATTAAGCGTCTTGTTTGGATAAACCGCTTAGTTAAGTGTTTTTCATATAATTACTTATGTATAAGCTATTTCTTTATAAAAGATAAATTAAAGTCAAACTTCTTTTACATAAGGCTATCTAGAGAGCTTATGAAAATAAGCTGAAAACAGTTTGTGAACATGTCATGAGTTGATTCCATAAACTTTTTCAAACAGTATCACGAGTGTTTATGCTAGTATATTAGTTGAAATAAGTCATTCCAAACAGGTCATAGAGAGCAGTCTTCTCTCATCCCTAACTATGAAAGCACAAGAAGTATTCACTCATCTAAACATACTTGACTCATCTAGACATGCTGTGACATCAAGGTTTTTGATGTCTGTGCAATCATGATCAAGGTTTTCATAATAAACATTCATGTGTACAATGCAAAAGTAACTTATAAACACATAATAACTCACAACCAAAACATTATCACATTTAAATTCAACATGTATGTATATCGTAAAGTAGAATGAGAATTACCATTTTTAAAACTAAGCATTTCACCAATCCCGTTGGAGCCATCCTATTCAATGAACTGCACGAAAAGAATAGGCAAATGGAACTCATACAAAAAGAATTATTAGAATTTGATTTCAATAACACAAAATCAATAATATTCAATCTCACATTCTCATTAATATTAACTCTGATACAATATTCAGATCATTAAACACAAATTGAATCGAATTTCTAGTGAGATACTGACGAAGGCAGTAGAGAAAGTAATAGTTAATTCACCACTTTCCTAAAGAAGCACAGCATTGCAAAAACATAGTCAAATTTCACTGAGACAAATTATCAAACACCTCATATGCAGCATTGCGAGAGAAAAAGTAAGAAGAATAAGAGAGACTCACAAAGTTTGATGCGGCCGCATTGTTAGACTCGGACGGTGGTTGTTGCGGAAATTAATGATTGCTAAGATTCACCAAAAGCATAAGCATAAACAAATGAAGAAACAAAAACAGAAATGATCATGTATACTCAAATTGAATGAAGTTCGAGCATAGATATGAACGATAAATATGCCTAACCCAATTCAGTTAAATAATGCAAGTCATTGTGAATTGAAACCATTGAATGAAGATCAAACAGTTTACGTTTCAACTTTAACAAATTTGGTTCAATCCAAGACACGATTCATTCTTCCTTCAAGTTCAAATCTATGGCGAATGTGCACAATTTTATAAACTGAAGAATGCATAGTATCAGTATGTGATGTTGATTATAAGGAAATGTTTAAGCTTGTGAAAGAAGAAATTTTATATGGCTATAAGCCTTTTAAATATTTTCGTATTTCATTGCACAAAAGTAATGAACCTTGCAATTGAGAAAATATTTTGTCTCCGAAAAAAAAGTGTAGTAATAGTGTGGCAATACTATTTTTTATTCAAAAATTGTTATTTTATTTTATGTATTTAAAGACTTCATATGCACAAAAACACAGTCCATTGTAATAACAATTCAATGACCAATGTCGGAAATAAAAAATACAAAAGAGGATGATTGTTTCTTTTTTCACCCAACTGATTTCTCACGCATTCTACAGATTTCACTATTTTAGACTAAATAGTTTGAAAAACCCTCCGAGATCATCCATTTTTTCAGAATCCAAAATAGCATGCACAGGAAAATTGGAGGGTGGGAAAAAGAAACACTCAAAGAGGATCAGGTAGAGTGGGGCGAATAAGACAGGCCCAAGACTGACCAAAAAAATTCATTGGTCAAATCACAACAGCCCTGCACCTACAACAAATTAAGATTATCGCTATACAGACCCCCTAAATTACTCAATCTATCAAAACGTAACTTTTGATATATTTTTTACTTTTGCTTACAAGCCTAATCGAATTATAGCTTCCAATAGGTGTTTTCATCAAATTTTAAGCAATTCTGGGAATCTCTTCAGCAATTTCAACAAATTTAATGGGATTGTGCCTCACAATCGTTATCGTGGACCGAATGGGAAAAAAAAAAAGATTTTCCAAAAAAAAAAGTAGACCGAGCTTGTTACCATTGAAAAAGGAAATATGAATTTTACTGTGGAAAAAATGGTGGCAGCGAGTAGTGTCATATAGGCAGAAAGCTCGAGCTCGAAGACATTGAAATTATTGTTGTTTCTTGAAGACATTAAACTAATGTTCGCCATCCTCTCAAGCTTATGTATCTTTGAAGAGCATTCAAATTTGTTTGCACGAAAAATAGAATGGATGTTGTTGCTCGCAAGGTCATTCAAATTTGTTTGCACGAAAAATAGTGTCGAAAGCTCATGGTTTCGCTAATGATATTTGGCTACTCTAGAATAGAACAAATTTACAATTTGAGCTTTCATATAATAATTTTCATTTCATTCATGTTCGTGTTAAGAGAGAAAAACATTGACTATTGGTTCTTGACTATTGTTTACAACGCCGACGCAAGGGCTAAACAACTCTAAACCAATGTTTTAGGGTAGATTCTAAGGTGAGGGAGCAATTAAGTCCCTACCGGTGTACCACCAATAATATGCCATAAGATCTTTTTAAGGGTCTAGATTATTTTTTTTGAAAAGAGCAACATCTATGCCTTGCCCCCACCCAATCCATGCCCTTTTTTCAGCAATAACTTCTTGTTCATCGGCGGTTGGGTGGGACTTCAGTGACTTTGTGTTGGGTGACTTTGGTGACTTTAGTGTATTTTAGAGGAAAGAGAGTGATGATGGAATGATTAAAATAAATTATTTTGATGAGAGAGAAATATTGGTTAGGAGAGAGATAGAGACAAAGGCACCGAAGCCAAAGGTATCCAAGTGCTACCCTCGGCGGTTCCACCATGAGAGGGTTATGACCTAAACAAAAGGGGGAATATTATGAACCTTGGAAGCAGACTTGTGCAAAGAAAGGCATGAAAAACTCTTTTTCTATGACCTGGACAAGACCCGTTATTTAGGTTACAAAATGATGAGTTGGGTGTATGAAGTCTTCTATATCATGATTTTCTCTTACTTCTATGATTTGGGTGTATGTAAAAATCTGTTTTAATCAACTTAAATTTTGCATTCAAATTTTCGTATTGCATGAAATTCATGGATTTTAGGGATTTATATCAGTTTCGTATTTGATGTTTTGGGTAATTCTTTTATCAATCCTCAACAAAATTTGTTTGGAAATGAATAGATAAAAAAATAATAAAAGACGACGGAGGTGGTGAGGATGCAGATGCGGATGCAAACATAAATCCCTCAACAACAACCAGTGCAGAAAATGATCAGGACATAAAGTCTCCTTCTGAAGAGGACATTTGGAGTCCTATTCGCGATTAGTTTGTGCAAAGATTCAGGAAATGATTCCAAAAGACATCAATGTTTTCTTTTCTTTTCTTTTCTTGTAATTGAATTTAATTCCCATGCCATGATGCATTTACTGTCACCTATTAAGATGGTCATATTTCAGTTCTGAGTAATTCTGACACTTTAGCCATGGATGATGTGAAACTTGTAACATGGAATATTGTGAATGAAAATTCTGTGGCTTTTATGATTATGCTACCCTAGTATACAGTGAACAGATTTGTTATAGTAGCAATTTTATGTGATTTCAATTTTAATATAATTTATTCTGAATTTATTTGGAAAATAGTTCATTTGAATGAAGTACGCATAAACCATTGAATAAACACTATCTGATTGTTTGTTTGAGGACTACTTCGATTGCATAGGGGCTCCACTTTTTGAAATCATTTTTGGTACAGGTCTCACCATTGGTAGAGCAACCTGCATTGGTGTGACGAAATGGAAATATCCATTGAAAACTCACACACAATTCCAGCTTAATCATAATTTCTATTAGCAATTATATTTAGAACCAACATAAGTGGCTCATGTGGTTATTCCGTTCCTACAAGAATACAACATCAACATAAGTGGCACTTTATCTTCGAAAATAGTGGGGCTCACCAAATACAACAGATACACCTTGATTGTGACCTGTGAATGTCTCTTGCGGCATCATTGTCCTCTATGCCATGTGATATGGTCAGCTGCTTCTGGTACTCGTCACTGAGCTAACTGAATCTCACGTGAGCACCTCTCGTGCTATGACATTTCTGTTTAGCTTCCTTGGGATCATTTGCAATATATTTCACCAATAGTTCAACCTCCTCTCCTCTGTTGTTTGGAATATGGTCCAACATACGACATGTGATGGGAAAATGCAACAAACATGTCACATCAACTAACGTGTGTCATCTTACCAATCGAGAGATGGAAACTGTTGGGACGCCCTCCTGGTTTTGGTGGAGGAAGATTCACCCCTCATATGATGAATTTGAATGCTGGCCAGGTAGCATAACATTAATTAACCAATCTTCATGTTCCATATGCAATTTATATTTCATTTATTAAATATATGGTTTTTGAATTAAAAATTGTTTTGTAGGATTTAGTTGACGCTATATACAATCTCTCTGAAGCATTTCCTCGTCGATCTGTTATCATAAACTCTGCAATCGGTTCTGTATCAGAGGTTGGCATTCTTGATCCAAATGGTCCTCCTAACACGCGCCAGGTAATTAAAGGCCCAAAATCTGATAAAGTTTTGCATCATATCGTATATATGTAAAGCCCTTAATTTTTCTCTCATATCTTATAATTTATGCGCGTGTATGCTTGCAGGGAAAATTTCAGATACTTACTTTAGCTGTAAAATGTCTCGTTGATGATGGTGGTCGTCATTGTCGTGCAAAGGCAACACGTGGAGTTATATTGACCGATGATAAGGGAATTACTTTCGGAAGTACTGTTGTGAAGTCCCTCAAAGCAACTAGAACTGTTGAGTAAGCAAATTAAAGTTTATGGAATGATTAGTGATATTAACAATCTTTGCTTTAATTTCTTCACTAGTAATTGAAATTCTTGTGAGACTTATATTCCAAATGGTAGAACTTATATAAATTTCAATCAGTAGTGTTAAAAAGAGAGTGTAACACCGCACTCGTTTGTTTTATTAAAGTGAATGACTTGAATTAACAATCCTTATCTTCTGGTTAATCAGATTGTTGCGTCCAGTTTTGTGATAGGCATTGCTAAGGAATCAACTGCATGAATTTTGGTTGCTGCAGCTGCTGCTCGAAATGGTAATTCAGATTCACAAAAGGTTGTTGAAGAGTTAGAAGCTCGTAGAATGTTAGAAGGACAGTCAAGTCGCCTTTCACCAACAATTGGACTTTTGCCACCAACTCCACCGGCTGCAGATGGAAACATAAATCCCACAACAACAACAACTAGTATTGTGAATGATCAGGACATGAAGTCTCCTTTTGCAGAGGACACTTGAAATTCGGTGTCTAATTTTCAATTGTCCTCTGCAAAAGGAGACTTCATGTCCTGATCATTCATGATACTAGTTGTTGATGTGGGATTTATGTTTCCATCTGCAGCCGGTGGAGTTGGTGGCAAAAGTCCAGTTGTTGGTGAAAGGCGACTTGACTGTCCTTCTAACATTCTACAAGCTTCTAACTCTTCAACAACCTTTTGTGAATTTGAATTACCATTTCGAGCAACAGCAGTAGCCAAAATTCTTGCAGTTGATTCCTTAGCGATATCTGTCACAGAACTGGATGCAACAATCTGATTAACCTGAAGATAAAGATTGTTAATTCAAGTCACTCACTTTAATAAAACAAATGAGTGCGGCTTTACACTCTCTTTTTAACACTACTGATTGGAATTTATATAAGTTCTATCATTTGGAATATAAGTCTCACATGGATTTCAGTTACTAGTAAAGAAATTACAGCAAAGATTGTTAATATCACTAATCATTCCATAAACTATGATTTGCTTACTCAACAGGTTCGGCTTCTTTGAGGGAATTCGCAGCAATACTTCCGAAAGTAATTCTGTTATCATCGATCAATATAACTCCACACGTTGCCTTTGCACGACAATGACGACCATCATCATCAACGAAACATTTTACAGCTAAAGTAAGTACGTGAATATTTCCCTGCAAGCATACGCGCGCACAAATTATAAGATATAAGAGAAAAATTAAGGGCTTTACATATATACGATATGATGCAAAATTTTATCAGATCTTGGACCTTTAATTACCTGGCGCGTGTTAGTAGGACCATTTGGATCAAGAATGCCAACCTCTGATACAGAACCGGTTGCAGAATCTATGATAACAGATCGACGAGGAAATGCTTCAGATAGATTGTCTATAGCATCCACCAAATCCTACAAAACAATTATTAATTCAAAAACCATATATTTAATAAATGAAATATAAAATTGTATATGGAACATGAAGATTGGTTAATTAATGTTATGCTACCTGGCCAGCATTCAAATTCATCATATGAGGGGTGAATCTTCCCCCACCCGAATCAGGAGGGCGTCCCATGAGTTTGTCATCTGGAAAATGTTCTAATCCCATTGGAGGAGCAGCAGCATTTCCAGAAGTTACGATTGATCCAACCCATCCCACTTGATCAGCTTTGTCCATGTTGGAGAATAAAAAACGTGCCGGAAAATATCCTATAGGATGATCTACCAAACTCAACCACCAATTTTAGTGGTTAGTATTTCTATTTTATTTTTTAAGGAAGATTAGTTAGCATTTTGTATAATGTGAAATTTATACACCTCTTTCTTTCAAAAAAAAAAATATAATGTGAAATTTATTTAAATTATAAAACTATATTTATATGCATGTTTTTAGGATAAAAGAAGATTGACATAAAAAGGTAAATTAAAACTCACATGCCATCCGACGGAAATTTTATTAACGCCATTCTCAACATATAAATGACTAGAGCTATCTTGGCCAAAAAAACTTCTGGTTTATAAACATTAGTAGTTCCATTTACTAAGTAGTATGGACCACCCGAACTTATAAAAAACACTTCGCGGACTACAAAATCAATGCATTCACATATGAATTCAATAATGAATCATTGTATTTTATTGATACAAACAAACTATGAAATTGGATTTTTCAGGTATAAATGAGATAACTTACATAACTATGAGCACTATTCTGAGTTAGGTTATGATCATTAAATAGAGATTTGCCTCGAATAAAACCATCTTTGGCTGTCCTTCGGATAGGGAAAGTTTCTTTTGGACTCTTACTTTCTCAAGTGTGTAAATGGGTTTGGTTGGAGAATTTCTTTCAAAACTTGGTTTTGTCTACCACACAAAAGAGGGGAAAAAAACATGAACATTGAAAGAGAAAGAAGTAACAACTTTTTATTTAATTAACCGAAATAAAATATTTTACCTGCAATTTATGATTCTATAGTAAAGGATGATCGAAAACAGGTTGTTTGTTGATATCGACACAATCAATTATGTATCCCGATTTTGTCTATAAAAACCACCAAAATCAATCAAAGACAAAACTATTAAACTGGAAGATAAAATTATAAGCTACCAATAATTGATATGTGTGTTACATGTATAATCTTGATAGGAGACTTGTTAATGACATTTAGTTGTCTCTCCAATTCCAAATCTTCTTTTAACGTAATATGCAGACCATCAACTCTGATCAATACTACTAGTCACCAAACACAGAACAAATAACAATGTATTCATCTCTTTTTTTTTAGGGAATAACAATGTATTCATCATTTTCACAATTTCCCTGTTTGATGATGAATCATATTTTAGTATACCGTTTATTTATATATCAATGCTCCAGGAAAAATGGAATATTTTAGGTCAATAATATGAATTCATTATATGTTTTGACTAAATTCAATACCGTCTTTATATGCTTTTTTGACAGAAAGACTGGTTTTTTTTTTCCACACGTAAAATAAAATAAATACTTATTTTTTACTTTTACCGAAATTAATCGTTTTCCCCTATAATAATTTTATTTATCATTAGCAATCTGCAATAAATATTTTAGGTTAAAGAGTTAGGATGCAATCGAAAATTAAACAAGACTTTATTAATAATGATGAAAGACAGTTATGATTTTCTGAATTCCCTATATGTTCTTGTTTGGTGTTCTGGACCAAGCAAACACTTCCAGATCCATTGGCATAGGCCCAATCCAAAGCAACCCAAATGCAACATTTGGACCATCTTACTCACAACACACCTCCTCCCCACAAGGGATGTGCTCGGAGCAAACGGAGACCCACTCAAACATGAATGGCAACGTCTTTGCTCATGCTCCCGCGAATCTCGCTCGACTGTTACGATTCCCCTGAATTCGTAATCGCTAAGCCACATGTGTGCCCCACTGACGAGACGTGCACCTCCACACTATATAAAGGGGATTATGAGTCATCTCCAAGGTTAGACTTTTCTATCTCTACTAACCCACATTCTTATACTCAATACTGACTTAAGCGTCAGAGTGTGTGCATGTATACCCCCACCGTTCCAGTCGTTGCAACCACAATCAACCCTAATAAAAAAAACGCATTGACAATTTGCATTTATTTTTTTATGAAGAAATCGAAAAAAATTGAATAACTTAGACTATTTTTTCCAAAAAAGTTACAAGGACCAAATTGTCCTAAAAAATAAGTAAGGACCTAGATGTCTCTTATTTTTTAAAACAATACACGTGGCAATCAATAACACATCTGGACGTATGTATAGTCACAGTTCAAAGATAAGAAAACAGATCGGTTGACAAAAAATATTGATGGACTAAATTAATTTTTTTTTGTCGATGACTAATTTAAAAACTGCACCTTTTATCTTAGACAAATTGAATCTTCACACACAGCTCAAGTATACACACTTGGGAGTGACGCCCGTCCCAAATTCAACATGTCTAGATCCTTCCTTAAGTAGCATGCATGAGGTTGTATGTTCAAATCACATTAAATAATCTATTGAATTGAGATTCTTTGTATGCAAGGAATCTAAATGGGAAGATAGGATGGATAACTTGTAAAGTATTCATCTCACAAATAATATGTCGAATTGAGACTTGAATGACCAACATCCAACTAAAATAAACACTAAATAACTCAACAAAAAAGCATATTCCATCACTTATTTCATTCCACGTCGTTGATTTTAAAATATGAGAATAGTTAAGAAGTATCCGGGAAAACTTGTTAAAAATCATAAATAATAATTCATCCGTTTTAAAATAAGTGTCGTTTTAACAACAAAAAAAAAAGTTTTAAAATGAATATCACTTTCATTTTCCATTGCAACGATAACTTTTTCTTTTCAATTGGACACTTCAATTAATACTATACACACTACTTCCAAAATAAGTACTCCCTCCGTCCCATATTATAAAAAAAAAAAAAAAAAAAACACTTATTAAGAAAACTA
>Ga0228711_1006843_pt1 | contig 16760 bp, 9 predicted proteins | sample MedpolnodulmetaG_2_FD_177996 | JGI IMG/M metagenome (GOLD analysis project Ga0228711, IMG submission 177996) | Root nodule microbial communities from Medicago polymorpha collected in Santa Monica, California, United States - brown nodules | ecosystem: Host-associated > Plants > Roots > Nodule...
TAGTATCAAATTTGGAACTTGATGATAGACACAAGTTAATGTGCATCATATAAATATATATTAAATTTTTGGGAGAATTTTTAAACTTGCATTAAATTTATTTGTGACAGAATATTTTATATAATTTTGTCCCAAAAGATATATTAAAAAATAAATCAGATTTACATTAATGTCATTTTGTCCCAAACTCCATCACAATATTGGGACGGAATAAAAGTATTCTGTCACAACCTTGGGACGGAAACAAAATGTGTTAAAAAAACAAATAATTTCATTCCGTCCCACATTCCGTCCCAAATATGTGACAGACGAAATAATTCTGTCCCCAACTGATTGCGACAACACTAATTGTGATGAAAGCAAATTGTCGCAAATTCCGTCCTAGATTTCAATTGGGACGGATATTTACACTATTGTGCGACGAAATATTCCGTCCCAGATCAGTGTTTTTCTTGTAGTGATCGTCTCGTTACTCGATCTCAACCACTCTCTCGGTCCCCAATTTTTTCCTAACCCCTTTCAATCTAAAACCCATTTCACCGTGAATAACATCGACGACGGCAGAGACAGAGAACTACTCGAACAGAACACGTTCATTTAATCACCTGAATCGCCGGATCTGGAACGAAACTACCTTTGCGGGTTTTGAAAAATCATTCGAGCACCTCATCGCACCACCATAATCCGAAATCACATCGCTGGAAAAAGCTGTTTGGATTCAGTAAGGGAAGAGTCATTGAAATGTTGGAGAGAGGTCAGAGAGTTTGAGGTTCTAGAGAGAGGATGAGTGTATTTTCTAAATCTAAAAAAAACCGAGAAGAACATAGGATGAGGAATGGTAGTTATGTTGAAGAACATAGCATGAAGAATACAAATTTATCCCTTTTGTATTTATGTTGTTAATTAAGTAATTGAAAAAATATTTTCTGTTTTACCTATTATTTTATAAATGTTAATATAATTTGTAAATGCCACGTGTACAACCTATGCACAGTCAACAATTGCCACATAGACTAAAATGTGCCAAATAATCAATAAAGTGGGGCCAAGGACTATTTTAGACAACAAAAAAATTGCAGGGATGGATTTCAATTATTTTCTTTACCAGGGACCAAAACCCAAACTTGTCATATTTACAGGACCAAAATCATATTTTAGCCTTAAAGATTTATTGAGAATTTGAGGGTTTTGATTTTTGTCTTTAGAAGAAGATTTGAGGTAAATATAACATAGATTCATGACATTTGGAGATATAACTGAGTAGAATTTTTTTGATTCAAAGATGAAGATTATGTAAATATAACATAGATGATGAAGATTCAAAGAAAGAAGATGAAGATAATGAACATGTTCATCTTATTTTTAGATTTTTTTATATTTTTAATAAAAATATATTAATAAAATTATGTTTCCTTCATTGCAAAGTGGCGAGCATTATTTGGGGAGAGGTAATGAAGTAGTTCGACTTCAATTTCATTATTCCTCCTAACTTGTGTGTCCATTGGGTGTGTTGAAATGCAGATGTGGGAGTAAGAAAACTCGTAATGGTTTTCGACTAATTTAGCATACAACAATTTGGGTGATTTGACAATCTAGGAATGAAATCATTTTCAAAAAAGACCGTGAAAGGGGTTAACGATATGGTGGAGGAAATCAAAGTGTTATCTTGGTATTGAAGTTTGACGATATGGTGATTTAACAAACATATTTCAAAACACTCTACTTGATTGGTTAAAATTCAGATGGATCCCACCAAATTTATATGACCCCACATGATTTGGTGGGACCCATGTGAATTTTAACCAATCGAAGAGGATGTGTTGAAAGGTGTGCGTGTTAAAATATGAGTTGTCAGCATTCCTTTTTAGTGTGTTGGGTTGTGGGTTTAAACATTGATTTTCCACTTCTTTACGTTTAATGTATGTGGTCCTTGCTACTAGACTATTTGAAAGGAAAAAAAAATGAAAAATCTTACCCAAACAAGAAAAGTTACATACAATTTTATAATGAACAAATATGAAATTATACCAGTAACTAGTAATACATACTCTAAAACAATTTTTTTGACATAAATTATTTTAATATTGATTGGTTTTTTATGTATAAAAATAGTATTTATTCTCATCTTTTCCAACCATGTCATCTAAATTTTTGGATCTGTCTATGTTAAAATCTCAAGTGTAATTGTTAGTACTTCAAATAAAATAAAATGCTTTCTTGCATTTCATCAATGCTCCCTTAAGAATTGTTCATCATCATTACTCGGTTACAAACAACCTTCATTTCCTACTCTTCCCCAATCCAACACCAAATTCTTGTAAAGTTGACATGGCTACCATACACAAAAAGGCATGTTACAATACAATCCGCCAAATCAAAATTAGTCGCTATAAGATCCTCATACTTCTTTAACCTTGCAAAAATAATAAATAAAATTATAAATAAACTTGAGGACTTCAATATATTGCACAAGACTCACAAGGTTGGTCAATTGACTCAATGACGTCATGCTAAATTTACAAATAGAAATATTACATACTCAAATGCTTTTTATTTTACTCAATATAGTGCTCAAATACTTCTTAGTGAGAAGTTTCTCATTTAATTTACTGGGGAAAAGTAAATTATTGCATGAGAAATTCTATAGTCATTGCTCTTAGTTTCAATCTTTTAATCCTTTGTAACCGAGTTTATAATGCAGTCAATTAAGACTATTAAATTAAGAAAAAATGATTATGTACAACAGTTATTTTGGGGTATCCTTTAAAAAAAAGTTACTCTGGGTATGTTTAGTTAAAATGAGGTGATGTACTTGGTTAAATTTGTTCTTTTTACAAAAAAAAAAAGAAGGTGATTTAACATAAGGTTGATAAAAAAAATTGATTCTCCACACCTCCCTCTACTCCACAACTGGTCCTTTATATTCATAAGTATTTCTTAGTCTATGTTTTGTTGCAATATCTTTAGTACATGCCAATTAGTGTGTTTCTTTTAAGCAAGTCAATTATGAGAAAGACCAAATATGAATATTAATGAATGAAGGATAGTAATTGAGAGTTTCTTTTCTCAACCTACGATTCTTAAAAACTGCAAAAACACCATTTATTTTGTTGTTGTTGTTGTTTAGATATCTAAATGTAATGAACTGGTGTTTTTTTCATCTGAATTGGTTAATTCGAAGGAGTTTGATTTTTACAAAAAAAATTGAGAAAGAATTGACAAAGGTAAAAGTAACTCTCATGATAGATGAGTATTTCAATTTGAGCTGTAAAGAGCTGTTTGAAATTATAACCAAGCAATAAAGCCCAAAAAAGTAGAAAATTTCTACCTACGCCCCCCAATGGCTACACAAACCATGCCCTATTTTTTTTTTAACTATGTCCATGCTTTTGTAGGAATCCTATTTTGAATTTGAGAATTTCATTAATTTTAAGTTATTTATTTGGATCCAAATTTTGCTTGATTATTTAAAAAGTTAATATCACGGTTTACTATTAAATATGATGGAATTTTATTAGAAAAAAAAAGGGATTTCGTATAATGCTCTATGATAATTGACTCTCATTTCATTCGATCAGGTGTACAAAAATTTACCCATTAACCCGTATCGGCCCTAAAATTAGAGGCCACGTTTGAACTTAACTCGAAAAAATTAGGGAAAAATGTGTCAAAGGATTTGGTCCAACCAAGAGAGGGATTGTGCTCGAATTCACCCCCAGGTAACACGTCATATCCCTTTAGGTAGATTATACATGGTGTTATCAATTCACTACTCACTTACACATAATCAGCTTCCTTCAACTCACAATCTTGATCGTATGCTTCCTCGATATCTTTGTCTTGCCAATAAAGACTTCCAACTAAAAGCTGAGACCGACCTACAACCTTTTGAACTTTACTATTTCTTAGTCAAAGATGTTGATACGTCAACTAACTTCCTTTCTTCCTTATCCACCGTGGGAAGAACTTTTGCTTCTTGTTTGCCTATAAAAGAATTTCAAAGTAAAGAGTTTAGGACAAAATCAACAAGCCAAAATATAGATAACTCAAAGTAGAGAGTTGAACTTTTTGATAAATTTTTGTATGCTAAGATAGAAATTTGTGGTAAATGTCTTTTTAGTCATTTGACACACACGACCAATCAAACTCAATTTATCTAGTGTTATTTCAATTTATCTTTACTTTATACATCACATAGTTTAATAGCTTTAAAAACATAAAAGCACTGCAACTAACACTCGTTGGAATATTTAATTAACTTATAGCCGAGGGATAAAATTCCTTCATCAACATAATCACTTGAAGAAAGAGAATCATAGTTGAGAGCTATCAACCGAAACCTCATCTAATTTTATAATTCGACAACAATAATATTGAAATAAATAGCAAAAAAATATTTTAATATATACTAGAAAGTATAATTTAAGGGAAAATTCATATGCCCTACAAAACGGAGTAAAGAGGGAAGATATTCATATAATTTTCCATGAAAAAATTGTCTCAATAAACATTCAAATATTAAAGTTGGTCATCCAGAGCCGTGCAGCATGGAAGGTCATTGAGGCTCAATTTATAAATATAAACATGAGTAGCTAAAAGTTTGATTCTGCCTTTTTTCATTGATATATTTTATATTTATATTTATTATCTTAAGCTATTTTTGTACTTGTAGTTGTTCTTGTACTTTGATAAACGATTTCCTAGCTAAAAGAATTAGAAGAGTAATATGAAAAATATAGTATTAAGTCTCGTTATAAATTGTGCCTTAGACCTCAAATTTCTTAGACACGGTCCATACACATTATTAATCTTAACGTGGGATATCTCTAAGCCGTGGCGTGTGTCCGGTATTCAAAATTCATATTCATAATTTGAATGTCTATTCATACTATCACTACAAAAAATCTCTCTATTTTTCAGAGATATTTGGCAGGGCCTTGAACCCCTGGCAAATTTCCGTGTGTCAAAGTCAGGAAAAACCCTGGGAAATCGAGTTTGGGAATGGCCAAAACGATTTGAAGAAAATTGGGGTTTGCCCCTTGCAAATAACACTAGCCCCCGACAAATCCGATAGTGGGAAAATCAAATTCAAAAAGGGAGACACCATCACGTGGAATGGCAGGGTGTTGGCACCATTTGCCAGGGATTATCCGAGGGGCTTCCCCGCACTTTTATGGGTGCATGTGCATTTTCAGACGATTTGAGAATTGGTCTACAAAATCTCTAATAAAGTTGCAAAGTGAGGGGCTAACCCCTGTTAAAATAGAAAATGCCCCTGAAATTTTAAATTAAACAGACTTTCATATCTTATATCATCAAATGTAATACTCTTAATTGAAATTTTAACACATCCCTTATGCTTAAGTGAGACTTGTCTCGACTAAACATCTTGAGTGTTATCTAATCGAGTGGTACGTTAGTGATGACCTCGAGAGGTGGCATATCAAATCTTGAATAATACTTTGATAACATCTTAGAATTGAAACGTTAACATTGCACCTAGTTATAAATACATTTTCAAACGTTAACAATGTTCTACATTTTTTTGAACAAGTAAACATTTGTTACTATAATTTTGATATGCCCTACATACATACTTTACCTATTTGATTTATTTATTAAAAAAAAAAGTGTCTAGACAGGGCAAAATATGTATATCGGGAGTGAAGAAAACGCAAACAGCCAAACAAAGACAATTAAAATGAAGACATAATTCTCTATATATAATGAATATTTATTGCCAGAATGATAAATTGACGATTTTAAATGACTTTCCCAGAATATACCTAACTCCACTGATTATGACTGACACAATTCTAATTGAACGAAGATGTTTACAGAATCGATGTTTAAATTTAAAATTGATTATTGATTTGAGAAATCTATGGACTCAATTTTAATATTTAACGAACGACATATAGTGGTTAGGTTTAAATTTTGTCGATTATATTTCCCTTTCTATATATATGCTTATATGCTCAGTGACAAAAGAAAAATAAAAGCACTTTTTTTTTGTGGTCTAGTATAAAAGCACTTTTTAAAAAATAGAAAAGAAAATTTAACCAAAAAATAAATAAAATAAAAGTATATATATAAAAAATAAAAGATAAAAGTGAGAATGAAATTGTAAAATCTCAATAGAAAAGTTTTATTATAATTTTTTAAAGGAGAAAAATTCCATTTTTTTGAGGGATTCATTATAATAGTATTTTATGATTCAATAGTCAACTATATTATTTTTCTATCAAAATTAGTCTTTTTTTATTTTAGAGTGTACAAATAAGTTTGAATTAAAAATTGGACATGCATGATATGTATAATGTATATATACTTCTAATTTAATTTCCAGCCTGCACAATTTGTAAACATCGGTAATTCAAGAATTGATCTTGAGCTATTTTTACCATTTAACTCTATTTATATATAGCTACACAAATTTATCGAAAGAAAGAGACAAAGCTATAAAATGAAACAACCCCAAGTGAGGCAAACCAACGGCAAAAATGCTATCTACCCAAACAAAAGGAGGGTTATGATGCCCTACTCAAAGTGTAAGGAAATCCGTATAACTTACCTAAAAACCACTTTGAATGAGAGAATTTAATATGATTCACCAATTATTTAACATTGACAACCTAAAAAATAGCGTCATTTTGCGATTTAGAAATCATTTACAAAATGGAATGTCAAACACAGAGATGGATGAATAGCTCAATTTGTTTGAGTTAAATGATAAGGAGTTTGAGGTGTGAGTTCAAACTCGGACGAAGAAATACTACTAACATTTACGATTAAGAAAAAATTGCTATATTATGGAGATATTTGTGAAGATATATTTTATGATGTCGTGAGTATATATAATCAAAGTAAAGTTACTAAGCTAATTTTATTGATTAGTTGGATTACGTCTTTGATTAGAGCATGCGACCTCTCATGTTAAAAAATTGAACTTAAAGTCATATGTCACTTTACATTGATATTGGATAATGTCACTATCTAACTATTGCTGTTAATCCAAAACCAATCACCTTCTAACTAAAATATATAGGAATTAATGAAGCTCTGCGCTTTAGTTTGATTAAAGATGATAAATCTTTCTCCACGAATAGTATTATGTATTTTTTGTGGTATTCAACTGAAATGATATAAATATTTTAGAAAAAAAGCTAAATTACATATTTGGTCCCTAAATAATTATGGAGTTTCATTTTGGTCCTCTAAATAATAAAAGGTTCGTATTGGTCCCTTAATTCTATCTCTGTTTGCCAATTTAGTCCTTTTCATCAAATTTTAACCTTTAATATCTAATGTGGACCAATATTGTAGATGGTCTATCCTGGCAAAACTGGCTTGTGTAATAGCTTTTCCTTTGGGTATGAAGTGGGTCCCAGACTTATTAATTTTAACTGTTAGATCTTTTTTCAAATCATTTAATTTCCTTCCAACAATTTAATATAGCATTTTTTTTTTGGGAATCAGGTTTGATATATGACATTAATTAAGGAAATAATTTTTCTGGATTTTTTTATGGAAATAATTTTTATGATATAATTTTAATCAACTTTTCTAGATTGATATTTACGAAGTTGACGAAGATGAAGAGAAAGGATAAAGACATGTAGGAAAAAATTAGGTATTGATGGTTCACAGTTTCATAGAATAGACCTTCAATCAAATGGCTAAAATTATATCATAAATATTAGACGTTAAAAAACTAATAGATAGGACCAAATTGACAAACAGAGATAGAATTAAGGGACCAATACAGATATTTTATTATTTAGGGGATCAAAACGAAACTCCATAATTATTTAAGGGAATATATATGTAATTTTGCAAAAAAAGTACGTAATACATACACACTCGCACTGTACATATCTTTTATGTCACCAATAAATCATAACCGTCAAATTATGAAAGTGTAAAAATAAACTCTAACTAAAACATTGTTTCAATGATGTTACACAGGTTTATATACCATTTATTCGATCGAAAAAATTAACCAGAGAGAAAGCGTGATTTCAGAAATTACGAAAACACTTAATTGATCGACCTGCTTGATTTTATTTTGTTTTTAACCCTTTGATTCTCATAAAAGGATGTGTTAATCTTAAGTTTGGTCGAAATATAAGTAAAATTTGAACAATTGTTTTTGTCAAGGAATCAAATTTGAATTCTCACAAACGATTTGCTCAATTGAAATAAATTCTACATTAAAGACCAACCACTTAATTGTTTTTATTTTGAATGACAAATCACACATATATATATATATATATATATATATATATATAGAGAGAGAGAGTGTTACCCATTACAAGGTTAAAAGATACAAAAGGAGGTATAATAAAACAAAAACAAAAGCAAAAAGAAAACTAATCCAGCTTAGGACCCAACAAATCTTCCAAAAATATCTTAGAGGGAGACCAACATTCGATAACTTCACTATTATTTTTTTTTTTTGAAGGATCTTCACTATTATTTTTCTTTCTTCTTCTTCTTCTTAAAAAAGCAAACTTAACTATTATTGTTGGCATCTACTATTTTGCTAAAAGGATATACTATATGGCATATGCAAAGCAACGTACTTCAACATGCCTATTTTTTACGAGAATTAAGTATTTCAAGTCAATTAATATTATGTCATCGGAATATTCCTTTTACTTTTATTTTTTCCGTAGCGTCATTTTGATGAATAAAATAATTCATATATCTGTATAGGAAAGAGATTTGGAATCTGCATCAAACCCTTGCGTCGTTGTGTTGCATGATGAATGAAAACCATAATATAAAATTACGAAACCTTAACTAGAGGAAACGAATCAATATATATATTAGAACATCACTAACCACAAAAATTCATAAATTCCACACTATAGAATTACTGAAAAATTAATACACTTCTAGTAATATTTTATATATAATATTCTATTTTTATTTTGATGAAAATTTTACATAATTAGTACTATAATCGATAGTTTCAAAAAAACAATGACAACCATATGGCATCAATATTTTCCAAAACCTTACTCTTTTTCCCCAAAAAAGCACCCTCCCCCACTTTACCTAATCTTAATTTATCTACCTTTAATAATTTACACATACAAATTAAAACAAGTTATATTTAACGGAGACCCTTTATAAATTAATTAACGTTTGTTAATGAAGAACATCATCAAAGTTTATTTATTCAGCTGTGACAATATTGCATGGCCATGCAGATGAGAAAGGTTGAAAAACCATATTTTGACTTATGTTTGACAACTTTTGACCCAGCATGGTTCGTTCCAACCGGAGCCACTCATTTTCGGTTCGTAGACGATTGCATTGATACAGTAAAAACTGCAACCCGTTGTTCAATTCCCGGTTTTCAACTCTGAACCGGTTCACATGGTTCCGTAAATTCTCTAGATGTCTTTGTTTTCTCATACGTGATCTTCTTGCTGATTCCCGGTTTGATATCATTCTCCTCCGCTTTCGGTCCTCCATATTCCGGTTCGAGCCATCCATGACCGGGTTTTCGTTTGGTTCGCCTGAACCGGAGCTTGAAGTGAGCTTAGGGCTGGTGGGATTGAAGGGTGACAGAATGTTAGAAAAATCCCACGGCGTTAAACTTTCATCTAACGCCGTGAAATCGGAAGCATAGAGAGAAGAGAGCATGGTTATTGCTAAGTAAAGAGTGGTGAAAGGAAAGAAGGAGAAAGGGAAGAAACGCTGCTTAAGGGACTCGTATTTAAGGGCATATTGTAGGGGGTACTACAAGGAAATAATGATATTTTTGGGGGTATTTTGGTCTAATAATGTATAGCTTTTGAGTCAGTTGTCACTATATGGTGGTGGTGGGGTGTAATTTAAGGGTCATATTCACTTTTTTTACAGTGACATCAGCAAGTGGGTCCTAGAAAAAGATTGGATTTTAATCTTCTTCCTGAAGGTAAAAATAGAAGATGGGGTCCACAATGACACGTGTAAGATTTCTTGGCTAGGTCAGTGTGTGAGTATCCAATGATTGAAATGTTGATGACGTGGCAATATGCTAGCAGCAGGAGGTAATTAACAGCTGTTGAACACTGCTTGATGAACTAAAATGCAACGTATAAGATTGTTGTTCATTGATTCATGACATCAATGGTTAAAGTTCGATTAGCACAATAAGGATAAGTGATGTCCAATTAACATGTTTTTATATTCCAAATAAATTGAAAACACCCCAATAGTTTAATTTAAACATCTTAATTTAATTACTAGTGGCCAGATTTGATTATGGATCGTCGGGACGTACAGTACTAGTGTGAGAGTAAAAATACAGTAAAATCATCATTTTATATAACTTATAAGTAATCATTAATTTAAAGTTTCTTTTTATAATAAATGAATGAATTTTATTATATCTATGATGTATCCATCCCAATAATTTACTCAAATATATAAGTGGTACAAATGTTGATTTGATGTCTTAGAGATAAAGAAGTGGAATGATGAGAAAATCAAAGTTTGATGGTCATATTCTCAGCAAAATATCAATAACAATTAATGTTATTAACACCTCTTTCAGAAAAAAATAATAATGATATTAACACCGTCAAAAAATATATGTTTGTAATATAGACATATATAAATTTTGTCATGTGAGTGTAGGAGTTGGGGTTCAAACCTTAAACACTTTATTTATTTATATTCAAAAGATGAAATTTTAGTTATTAGGCTACTTTTTTTTAGTTATTAAACTACTTAACAAAGAAAAAAACAGAGAAATTTCGATTTATTTATTAAGTAAAGGAAATTCGATTTTTGTTCCTTTTAAGTTTTATTTTTGCCTTTTCATAATATCAATTGAATTCTCAAAAAACATATATGATAAATGGAGTTAGATACATATCATCATTTTTCCTTTAAAAAAAAACATACCATAATTTTTATGTAGGATGATAACTTTATGTCTCATATTACCAAAAAAAATAAAAAATTATGTTTGAGTGCCCGCATTAAATGATGATGCATTGTGTTAACTTACTACGTCCTCACGTTGAAATTGGGATAGCTTTCTCCTTCTTATCTTCCCATGTAGCTTCTTGTAGCAGCCCATTATCCACTGCAGTAGAATTTGTGGAACATGGTTCTCTCCCCTAATAATAGTGTTATTTGCTAGCACCTCAATTGGTTAGCACAGGGCCTAATTCCAAAATTGTCAAGGGTAGTGAGATGTAAGGATCTGCAAATTCTCCTCTCAAATGCTTGAGCTGAGACACATGATCATGAAACATTTGATGAATCTTAGCAGTAGCTGGAAACTTAGTCTATAAGCCACTGAAACAATCTTAGCTTGACCATTTTTTATTCTTTCTAAAGTTGCAGCATGTTGCCTATAAGGTTGTAGTTTTACTAGAACATCATCGTCAATATGTAAAATCATCTCATGTCTCTTTTTATCTGCTTGATGTTTCATCACATGTTATGCCAAAGTCAAATTTTGCTATAACTGATTTAATAATTCATCTTTATTAGTAAGTTGATACCTTATCACCTCTGGATCAATAGCCATGCATGGTTTCCTTATAAGAGTTAGATTAGAGGGTCTCTTCCATATAGTGCCTTGAATTCTGTCAGTGGCAAAGCCTTAAACCAAGACTCATGATTACTAAAAGTAAAGCATCCGAGATACATTTCTAAGCACTTGTTTAATATCTTTGATTGTCCATCGGATTAGGGATAAGCCGAGCTCCCAACTAAAGTTGTTCCCTGCAACCTGAACAATTGTTTCCAAAAATTATCCAAGTGCGAGTTACTTTAATATACTACAATTCACAAAGGTTGTGAGGGTGTCGGAATCAATAAAAACTTGGGGGAACTTGACAATTTAGCATTTTATTCGTGTTACATGTTTGCAATGCCATTAACCAAAGTAGATATGAGCACGTTAGTACCTCCTGAGGAGGTTGCGCATGTATGGATAGAAGAAACGTGAAATTCCATAAAAAAAGGAAGATCAAGTCAAACATGGGGCATCACGCATCCTCACCACCAAGGGAATTCATGCTTTATTAGCCGATGAAGGCTAAATTCTCTAAGACATGTCAATTTTGGCCAATAGGACTAATGTTTGACTATAAAAACTGGACTTTTAATTTTTTTGGCACAAATTATCAAATAAGATTTTTACACAATTTATTCTCTTATCATTTTGTTTTACATTACACTATATGCATTTCTTAGTTCAGTAGTTCAAAACACTCAAACCTTGTACTAAACAGTACTCTTTGGAATATTTAAAGAATTCATAGATGAGGGACAAAATTTCTTCCTCAGCGTAATCGCTTGAAGAAAAAAGAAACACAGTTGAGACTTATTAGTTGAAATCTCGATTAACTTTCAAGTTTAGCAACATAGGGATTCTTCGATTGGATTCACTAATCTTTGGAAGGTAAATAATTACAGTGAGCTAAGATGATCCACAATCATTGAAACCCACTTCCATAAAATGGATTGAGTCCTCTAGATTGGTTGTCCCCCTTTGCGATCAGTGGACTCCTAAGAATCAATTAATATAAGGCTTAAATGCACTTTTGGCCCCCTATGTTTGTCGTCGTAGTGATTTTGACCCCCTAACAAAAAAAAATGCAATTTTGACCCCTAACAAAAAAAAATGCAATTTTGACCCCCTAATTTTCGCAACTATGCTGAGAAGCCGTCACGTGTCCCAAATAAGGGGCCAAAATCGCAACTTTTTTGTAAAGATAAGGGGCCAAAAGAGCATATTTCCCTAAACATGACAAAATTAGGGGGTTAAAATTGCATTTTTTTTGTTAGGGGGCCAAAATTGCTACGCTGATAAACATAGGGGGCCAAAAGTGCATTTAAGCCGTAATATAATCGAGAATTGAAAGAGAAAGTGCTTCCAAAGGATGGAATCGTCAAATTGGAAATGAATGAGACTTATCCATTTGAAGAACTAACACAGTGAATAATTCTTAGGGTGAGATTTCTAATGCCTAATAATGATATAATCAATCAAAAATCAATAGAAGAATGAATGTTAGGGTTTCCCTTTAATTTTTGTGCTAAGGTTTGAGGAGAATGGATAAAATTTGATATGAAAATCCTTAAATATTGTCATGTTCTACAATGGGTTACATAGGCCAGTCGTTGTGTCTCATGCGTAAGCTAGAACAAATGTACCTAGGCAAGCTTGTCGCACCACAACGAGATCGCCTCGAATCACACAAGTTAACGCCAGGGTTATGTATAGATGTCTTCATAAAAATTGTAGGTATGGATTTTAGGGATTCAATGGCTTTGATTTCACTGTGTGGCTCAAGAAATTATCCAAATCCTGAGCAAATGTCAAAGAGAAAATTCAATACAAAAATTTCACATTCATCACTAATTTAGACATGGAAGATGGACAATTTAGACTTTGGCCTTAACGTAAGAGTTGTAATTATTTGAATTGGCTTTCTAAGGGTACAAAAATCAAATTTGATTGGATGAATACAATTCAAGAAATGATATGGACACAATGCATACATCACTAACAAAACTCAAGAATGAAAAAGACATATAAAGGTCTAAAACAAGATAATATCCTCAAAGACAGACATTAACACTAAAATGAGACTACCAATACTTATTTTTCCAAAAATACAAGACATCTCTCTGTTGGACACTTAAAATTAAATTTTTTTTGGAATGTTACAATTCCTCCCTTATGTCTGGAAACACATGCCTCCCTAAATTAAAATTCTGGCAAATTCTTATATTTCACCGTTGAATACACATGTATATATACATTATTTCAAAAAAATGTATATATGCATTAATACCATTCACACGTATAGTTGTTTAGTTAATTACATGGAAATCCATGCAGGTATATACGTTAGTAAGAATACCAATTTCCGTGAGCATAAAGCTACTAAAAGTTAGAACTAGGGGAATCTGCAGGTTACTAGAATAATATCAAAGAGTTGGCGAAGAAAGTTGGAAAAGAATATATTATCGCTAAAAGCCAAAAACGAAAAGCACGAAAGTGAATACTCAGTATTACTCCATTGCATATGCTTTTAGTTGCCTAGGGCAAACTTACAATTTAAATCATAAATAATATGTATATAAAAAAAGATAAATCAAACAGTTGAAGAAGAGTCACTCTATCTAAGGATAACAAATGGATGGGTAAAAGATAAATCATGATTAATCAATTTAACACGATAAAAACTTTTTTCTTATAGACGAGGTCAATCAAATGGATCCAATAAACATCAAAATATCCTCTCATAAAACATGTCTAATGATAGATAACCCTCAATTGTTTAGCCTACAACTTTTCCAAATAAGAGGTGTGGAATGGTTTCTTTTGATTTTGACGGACGAGTTTGGGGTGGTAGAAGGCTAGGGTTTGAATTTCCTTTATAACATCACAATAAGTTATAAATGAATCAACAAAGAACTAAGCTAATTACTAACAACCACACTTTCCTTTAGAATTTAAGTAATTTTTTTACGGCCTAATGAACCTCTATTTTTTTTGTTATGACCCAAATTTTATAATTATTTTTTGGATCTAGAACGGTCGCTCTGCTCATCCTGCGTTTTAAACATTTTGTTCATTAGAACAACTCTAATTTTTTAATTGTACACGACAATATGAGTTTATTTTTTCTGTTTTTAGGGAGCACCCGTGGCATCCCATCGAGCACTAGAACAAATTGTTAGTTGATATTCTGTGCAGTCACATAGTACAATTGTCTGTTTGCATTGCATGATTGTTTCACATACTAATAGTCTAATACTTATTGTGAACTTGTGATTGAAATTGAACACACATATCCTGTTATATATTTATTTTAAAAATACTAATAAATTTAAGTATTATGCTTATTTTAATTATAGTGTTTGTGATTGACACTTACAAAGCTTGAGTGGTCATTATATAAAGGAAAATGCACGAACATTAGCCATAAACATGGCCAACAATTCTATACCGATTCAATGTGTTCTTAAAAGCAATAAGAGGGGTCATCAGCCATAAGTTCAAGCGGCAAATAGTGATATCTAATGCAAACAATGTGATTGTGACATGGTTATTAAGCAAACAACAAGTTTCAAGAGAATTGGCCTCACAACGATTTTGTGGCATACTTTACTTTGGCGGGAGTACAATAATTGCTGAAATTTAGGGTAAAAGAATGAGCACAGTAAGCAAAGCCATGTGAACAGGAAGGAGATATGAAATAAAGTAAAGAAATAAGCAAGAAATTCATCAAAGAGAAAAGGAGGATATTAAAGGACCAACACGATATATGTTTTTTAATTTTTTAATGTGTCGACAGGGACAAGACTGGTAGAAAAAAGAGATTTTCTAACAAGGTTTAATTTTATTTTTTTTCCTTTCAGTTATCATGTTCTAGATAGGAATGTTTTAGCTGTTTATTGATGACTAATTAATCTCTATTAGAGAATTTGTTTGACATGTTGGGACGGGAGTCCGGGACAATAATGTTCAATAGTAAATGAGAGTTTAAACAAATTTTAATATAAAGCCATTTTTATCTGCATATGAGACCCTTTTAATGATAAAATCTAATGATAAATATTTTTTGTTAGTAGATAGTAGAGATTTTAATAGTCTTACCATTGAGTTGACCCTAAGTCGTCACGTAAGTAACACTCTTTCCTTACAAGTGAATTTTCTTCATACATTGTAATTGAAATCGAACTCCAAAACACTTGTTCAAGGAGTTCAAATTAATATCTTAGAACTTGAATCAATATCCATTGTTTGTTTAACAAGTTGCTTTGGCCAGAACTTTAATTTGCTTTTGGTTCGATAGCCCCACTCATGGTTTGTTTGAGGAAATGCATATGAAGCACGAGGAAGTTCTGAATACATAAAGTTATTTCATCTTGTAATTATCCAAGCTTTTGAATATAATTATCCAAATAGCTGGTATTTTTTTTTACAAAATGATAAGTGATTTTGTATTTTAATCATATTCTAAGTTCAAAAGACATTTCATGTCGGGTGTGTTAATTTTGTGGATATGATGATCGTCTTTCTAAGGTTTGAGCAGCCTCCCATCATTTTAGACTTTTTCAGTTTAGAAAAAGGAGAAAAGATTAATAAAGCAAAGAATTGTGTCATTTTCATAGAGAGATTTGATGAAGTCTCTAGAAAAGAGAAATAACATAAAGTTCTATGATATGATGGTCCGATGCAACATTTTACCAATTTGCTAGTATGCATGCATTCTTTGGTCTACCAGATCTTATGCCAATTGGGCACTTTATTAATTGTAACGCAGCTTCCATTTGCAAGTGAAGTGTCTCACATTTGTGGTTCTTCTTGATATGTCTCTATATTCCTCATTTGGATATGAGGTTGATAGACCAAAGGTTTAAGATTTTGCTTTCTTGCGAGTTTTCTTTTCCATGCTATCTTTGCAACAACTTTAGAGTCAACAATATGTATGCTAATTGAGATTCACATTCTACTATTGAAAGTTTTGACTCCGCCCAACTGTGTCCCTTCACCCATATTGGCACATACTTTCAGAATTTATCTCTGTTTGATTCATTTACAGTTTAATTGCTGATATATTTTTGAAGTGATAAACCAAGGTAGGTTGAATATAACCGTAGAATCTTGACTCTCACATCAACAAAATAGTTTCGAAACTAGATATCTTCATTTAACACCCGACATGCCGACACGCCTGGAATAAAATTATCTTCGGCAAAGAGAATCTAGGAAAAATAACAAA
>Ga0228711_1006844_pt1 | contig 16759 bp, 6 predicted proteins | sample MedpolnodulmetaG_2_FD_177996 | JGI IMG/M metagenome (GOLD analysis project Ga0228711, IMG submission 177996) | Root nodule microbial communities from Medicago polymorpha collected in Santa Monica, California, United States - brown nodules | ecosystem: Host-associated > Plants > Roots > Nodule...
GAGATTCTTATAATATTCTAAACATTCTTGACAATTTTCATTAAAAAATATACATGAATTGACTTAAAAAAAAAATTTAGAGAAATTAAAACAAAAAATTAACATTTTTTTTTGAGGAATAAAAAAATTAATATATGGGTTAAATATGTTTTTGATCCCTATAAAATTTGAAACTTCTAAGTTTAGTCCTTACTTAATTTTAATAGTTTTTTTAGTCCTTATAAAATAATTTACATGCAGTTTTAATCCCTACTAAAACAAAGTTTCTCTAATTTTTCTTAAACTCTTAAATTTTTGAACAATTTTTTTGAGGCAAGTTTAGAACATAACAAAAGGTTCGTTTACTAAAATTTAGAATTTTTTAACATGAAATGAATTAAATATGAATTTTTTAAAACACAAAAGTTCAAGATAAAATTAACAAAAATCTTAATGTAGAAATAAAATTTTCAGATAATTTTCTACATTTGAACTTTTAGTAACCTTCTTAACACTTCTGAAAAAATTGTTCAAAATCTCAAAAGTTTAAGCATATTTAAACAAATTTAGATCTAGTATGAACTAAAACTGAGTGCAAATTTATTTCATAGGGACTAAAAACACTATTAAAATTAAGTAAGGATTAAACTGAGAAAATCTCAATTTTATAGGGACTAAAAACATATTTAACCCTTAATATATTTATAGAAGCAATGATTGCTTCAAAAACACACGTGTACATCAATGGTTACTAAAAAAAATGTGTACATCCGTATATTTTTTAAGAGTGGTGATACATACACACCCATAGGTGGCATACACACTTAAACCTCCACATAAACATGTGACACGTGGCCTAAACCCCACAAACACTTTGTCTCTCTTCACTTTCATCCATCTCTCTTCTCTTAAATATGTGAAGATGTATGGGTGGTATGAAAATATTAGTGGTCTACCAATCATTTTCCATTTTTTAACCAAACATATATATTCTTAGCATGTGAGTAGGTCCCCTTACCTGTTGAAGGTTTAAATGACAACAAACATATCACTTGTCTTTATCTCTTAAGTTCGTACCTTCACATCGCATCATCTAATTAGTGCTATGGATTTTAAACTCAAACTCATTTTTTTTTTTTTTAGAATAAAATTAAACTCAAACTGTTGAACACTAAGACATTGGTTTTGGGTGCAAATGCAATTAAATACTATCTTCTTAAGGTAAATTAAAACATGAATTTAAATAGGTTAGTATGCAGGGACATGCAACTTGTCCTCCCATAAATGGGAGGCTCACAACTTGGTTCCTTATTTGGTCTAGTCTTTGCTCATGCGTAAGGAACTCATAGCCCAAAACATGTTTTAATAACAGAAATCATTTTACAACTTGTGTGAAAATATAAACAATATGGTATGCATACTTTAATTATTGATCATTTTCTCACATTTTTCTGCATTTTATCATAAACTTCATCGATTACATTAAAATAGAAAATGGTGTCAGAATTAAGAAAATATAAGGTTCAGTTTTCATGGGCAAGCTTAAGGTAAAGGGACAGATTTTGTTTAGTTAGCATGTAGTCTATTTTAAAGTATAAAATATAAATGCTTCAAACATAGACAAAATCGGGATTCACGTTCTCTACACCAAAATACACCTAACTCATATTTAGTCCATATATAAAACTTAACAAGTTTTTAAGGGAGTATTATTAAGTTCAATCGAATATAAAATCATATAATTATCCCAAAATAACCTTGGAACACAAGTCTTCGATCTTTAAGCGTTGAACTTGAACATAAACAAAATAACTTTTGTAAACTTGAATATAAGAGATAAACCTTGAAAATTTTATTAAAATTCATGTTAAAAGATCTCCACCAATCATGAGCTCTTATACATGAACCATCTTAGCTGGCATACACCATTTTACACCCACACACATTTGTGATATGTGGCAAAAACAATGAAAGAAGATATGAAAATAGATGATGATGTGATGTGAAATTAGTAAAATACCCCTAATACACGGAGTGTACATGAGAGGTGTATAAAAAAGGGTGTCTACCTATCTTTTTCCATACTTAAAACATCTTTAATAGTAATAAACTGTTGGATACAAACATAATAGTGTCCTTCTTGGACCTATTTAAGCCTGTCATCACATGCCAAACGATAAGTTGGTATTGCATGCAAGTGTTGAGCTCTTGGTATAGAGAGTCCAAATTTCTCCTTCATGTTCAAATTGGAAGGACTAATATTATATGGAAGTTCCCAATCATAACAATGCATCAATTGAGCAATAACAAACTTAACGGTAACTAAACCCGATTGAATTCCAGGACAGCGTCTACGACCTGAACCAAATGGTATAGATTCAAGCTCTTGCCCTTGATAATTCATTTTCTTGTCAATAAATCTCTCTGGGTAAAATTCTTCGGAATTTTCTGACCATACATTTGAATCTCTACCTATAGCCCATGCATTTACTATAACTCGTGTCTTTTCCTTGATAAAATATCCATCGATTGTTATGCTCTCTCTACATTCACGAGGGAGTAATAAAGGTGCAACGGGGTAAAGTCTTAAAGTTTCATGAACCACCATGTCTAAGTAATTTAACTTCTCTAAATCTTTCTCTTCAACCAATCTTTTATTTCCTACTTCATTTTGTATCTCATCTTGAAGCTTTTTCTTTACCCTTGGATGTCTTAGAAGTTCAGATAAAGCCCATTCAATCACAGTAGCAGATGTATCAACCGCTGCTACAGTCAACTCTAGTAATATTGCCTTGATGTTAGTTCGATCAATGAAATGATTTTCTTCATTTTCTAGATCAATGGTTTGGTGCATAAATGAAAGAAGTATGTCAACAAAGTCTTCATGACGAGTTTTGTCTACATTAGTGGTTTGTTCATGCTCTGTTATTATCACTTCCAGCACCTCATCAATTGCTTTACCCGTTTCCTTGCATGCTTGTGTTAATCCCTAACAAAGTGTTCAATTAAAAATGTCAATTGCTAATTTAATATTTTCACATAATTTTTTTTTTTGTGGTGGCCGGGTTCGAACCCCTAACATTGCATATATTATGCATTGTTTATATCGACTGAGCTAAGCTCACGAGGACATATTTTCACATAATTTCACGGAACCATAAGTGCATACGAAAATTGAAAACACACGAAAATATAATAATGGTGACACTAATAGTCATTTTACCACTATGTCTGATGAAATTTGAACCACGTTTTTTGAGATTACAAAACCAAACTCTACAAAACTCACACCACTTAGACAATATTTTATCCATTAAAATATATCAATTTTTGCTTTTTTCATGTCAAAAGTTTTATTTATTTTTTATTCCCCTAAAATGTTTAAAAAATTACTTTTGTTCCTTGTTGTTTTGGTTTTAATTTTGATAATATCATTTTTGTTTTGAATTTAGTCCTATCATATGTGAATCATATTGATGTTACTCTCTAAAATAGATGATATATAGATTGATTCGAACATTAAAAATATAATAATGAAACAATATAAACTAGAAAGATCAAATTTTTTCCCCCCAGTATTTTAGACACCGAAAAGAGCAAACTATTTTCTTATGAACTTGTTGACCTCAATATTTGGCAAAGAACATGATGGGAAAGTTGCTATATAACCAATCATAATCTAAGAAACACCGACTCCGATATGACATCTTATAAAACACGGATATAGACACATCATCACTATTAATATAAAAAATTTAAGATACTGACACCGCTACACATATATTAATTTATTTATTATAATAAAATAAAATATTAATATTATTTATAAAAGATCTAAACTGAGAATCAAAGTATATACAAATGCATATAAATTGAACAGATTATTTTGTTTAAAAAACAAAACACGATAATATTTAACTTTTATTTATTCAACCATCTACTATCGCAAAAGCTAATAATGTTGTAATCGCATTTAATATATGAGCATTGCTATATCTCACGATAAATTTTTTCGCGAGAATTTCACAAATACATTGTTTTGCTATCTTTCATTATTATTTTTCTCTTTTAGATAGGTTATATATCTTTCTTTCTCTCCTGCACTATTGATAAATAGAAAAGGGAAAAAAAGAGACCATGTGTGCTTCAAAAAAGACAAAGTCACCGCTACAGTCACTTTCCTACGTAAAGTTACTAGTCACCTTATAAACCATCGTCACTAGCATACTACATTGCAAGCATGTCATCATATATTATTAGTTCAATCTAGTTAGATGTAGCTTAAAAGCATAAATGAAATTGTTACAATTATGTTGTCATGAACAATGAGTTCAGTGTAATTCGTGAAATACTCGTGATATAAGTGTCACGATATTTAGCATTATTGTTAATATATTTAACCTCTCATTGATCAGCATAGCTTCACCACATCTTAATGTAACTCTTGAAGATGTGTTTGATATTTGTAAATAGAGCAAAGAAAAAAAAACTTTTTTTGGGGAGATCTATCTTAGTTTGTCCAACATGTGTTGTGCAAGTGTTATACAAGTGTCGAAGACCCATCAAAGCAAATATAAAACATATTATTTTAAGACATCGGTCTGGAATTTCTGACACGTGTCATACGAGTGTCAGACGTCGATATGTGTCGGACATCACACCATACTTAATGATAGAGGTGTCTTTGCTTCCTAGATTATAATTATCCATGATGGTTATTAGTCTCGTGCAATTTACCATTTTCCCCTTTCAATTACAAACAACAAACAACCATGATGTTTGATGATGCTTAAGATTAAAAGTGGAGACTAATATCTCACAACAATAAAAGTCATGGGCATTTGAGATAAAATTACAAAACAAAGTCGTATAATTAAAAAGATCACGACTAAAATTGCACATTCGATATTTAATCTTTATTTTTGATTTTATACTTGAAAAAATTACCTGAAGATCAAATACACCTAGCCAAGGAACATAATCAGCTAGATTAAAAGCCCCAACCAAAGTCATTGCTTCTCGAACAGACTTCTTCAAGTCAAATTGTTCATACTTACTTCGACCCAATATCATTTTAAACACAATATTCTCAATAAGATTCTCTACAACCTCACTAACATTCACAACCTCACCCACCAAAGCAGCTTTATTCAAAGTGTTGACCAAAACACCCAACTCCTCCCTCCTAATGGGACCAAACATCTCAACTTTCGAAGCACTAAGAAGTTTTAAAGTGCAAAGTTTCCTCACATTACGCCAATAAGGACCATACTTAGAAAAAGCCAACCCTTTTGAACCATATGTTATGAGTTCAGCTCCTTGAATCTTTGGTCGGCTTGCAAAATTGATGTCATGAGTTTTGAGAAATGATTCTGCAGCTTTTGAAGATGAAATCACAATAGTTGGAACTTGACCAAGTTGTAAGGACATGATTGGACCATATTTTTTTGAGAGTGATTGAAGTGTTCTATGTGGAAGTTTACCTAATATGTGAAGGTTTCCTATTATTGGTATTGTTGGAGGACCAGGTGGCTTTTCATGGATAATGGTATTTTGTTTTGGATGTAAGAAGAGTTTGAATAAAAAGCATGTGAAAGTGAAGAGAAGGAAATAAAGTAATGTAGTTATTATTTCTGCAGAAGACATGTCTACAATTGAAGTTTTGGTTCAGATCAAGACCGAGGGGTTGGGACTATAAGAACTGATATCATATCTAAACTAGTGGTGTGTTTGTGGATGACTGGATGGTATGAATGCTGGTTGTGGTGGGATATTTTTTAGTGAAAAGATAAATAAGCTAGGTAATAATATTGGAATTATCACCTAAGAATTAAACATCAACAAAAACGTGAGTATATAAAAGTTGAGAAATAATATTTTAACAGCCTTTGTAACAAATTTGATGATAATTTTCTCTCTCATATTCACATTGTGGTTTTTTTTTTTTCTCTCTCTATTGCTTTGGTTTTTATGTCAATGTCTATTTTTTTGTTGTATATTTTAATTGTTCCATAAGTTGTCTCAAAAAATAGTTGTTCAAATAAGATTGCGGATAAAAGTTGTATTCTTACCCTAAAAAAAGAGCTGTATGATTGAATGGAGCCAGAACCGACAATTGTGGTTGGGCAAATCCCGGTCACAAAAAATCATCCATATCATTTTCTTAACATGACTTCTGTGTACAAATAAATTAAAATGCTAAACACCGAAAACCGATATTTATCTTGTCGCAATAACTGCTCAAAAAAACAACCTTCTTGCAGTAACAACAATCATAATTTATAGCTCTCAAAGAAAAAACAATCATAATTTATATAATTTTTTTTTTTAAATAATTTATATCATTGTACACACAAAAAATATGTAAATGATTTGTAAGAAAGTGGGTGATGTAGCGGCAAACACTTTAATGATCAAGTAAGAGTATTTCAAATATGTGAAGTTTCAGGGTAGAAGGTGTGTGTACCTCAATGGAGGTTATGAGTTAGCGTTTATAGTAGTGAGCTAGGGTTCTAAACCCTACTTTGGGCAGTTGTCTTAAGGGACATGTGAGCATAATAGAGCAAGTCACATAAACCCTAGTTTGGGCAGTTGTCTTAAGGGACATGCGAGCATAATAGAGCAAGTCGGCCTTGGACCCAAAATGGATGATCCAAATTCGATTGAGCGGCCCATATTCAGTGTTTGTAAGGAAAATCCATGTGATGGTTCGTTCATGAGCTAGTGATTTGATGGGACCCAATATGTTAAGGAAATGAGTTTTGGCCAAGTTTGAAAATGTTGCCTCCTATGAGTCTTTAGCTAACAAAGTCAAATAATGGCTTATATATGGTCTGGGTTTAGACCAGGAGTTGGTAAAAAGGTGGTGGTTACTCATATATGGTCTTGAATGGAATTCGACCTTGTTTAGTTCTTCTGACTTTATGGCGTTGGCTTCTACCTGACCCTTGAGGGGATTAGTGAAAAATTTGATCGATTGAGTGTGCTATTGATGATAAGTCATCTCACGTTATTTTCAGTATGTTTTTCAGTCATTTTAGTAGTGATTTGAGTCAATAAAGAGAAGTTTTAGAGAAGTTGCTCACGGTTTAAGGGACATTTTGTAATTTTTCCATATCGAGTCATGTATTTCAATTTATTTCCAAAACCAAGCAATTACATAGGTGTTTTTGAGTATTATATTGAAAAATCATGTAATTCGGCAAAGCAAGACACCTCATGAAGATATGGAAGACATGAAATGAAGATTCAAGAGGCCTCTGAAAACATTACAAGTTGGAGAAATTATGTCCCAAGTCCCAAGATCAATTTGAAAGAAGAAAACACTAAAAAAAAACAAAGAAAAAGGCAAAAACGACACAGAGGGTCGAGGCCACGCACCCAGGTGTATATGTCCCAAGATCAATGATTCATTCAGAACTTGGCAGTTCAATATGAAGGCAAATGTTGTGAGTGAGTCTCTCCTTAACTAAATGACCCTTTGGATGAAGAAGTATAAATATAGCAATCTCCTTGATTCAATGTGAAAAATCAGGAAACAAAAGTGTAGAAGCTAATGAAAGCACTTTTTGGGCTCAAGCAAGGACCAAGATCATGCAACAAGAGGATAAACAAGTTCTTTAATGACATCGGTTTCACAAAGTGCATCACTTAGTATGGTTATATGTGATAAGAGTTCTTGATAAAGGAATAATAATGTTGTGCCTTTATGTTGATGACTTGTTAATTACTAGAAGCAATGAAAAACTCATTCATGAATTCAAAAAGGATATGAAGAAAGAGTTTGAGATGACTGACTTAGGCTTATTAACATATTTTTTGGGAATACAATTTATGAGAACAAGTAGACAAATTATAATGCATCAAATCAGGCATGCCAGAGAAATATTGAAGAAGTTTGAGATGGAACACTAATAGTGCAGTGTCACATGTTGAACCCAGGTTGCAGCTCATCAAAGATACAAATGAGAAGGATATTAATCCTACATTATATAGGAAACTTATAGGATCATTAAGGTACTTGTCCAATACAAGACATGACTTAACTTACAATGTTAGTATAGTTAGCAGATTTATGGAAAGACAAAAATCATCACACCTAGTTGCTGCAAAGAGTGTCTTGAGGTACATCAGAGGTGCAAAATATATGCAATTTTATTTCAATCTGGGAACAAAGGTACATAAGATCGAAGAGGTCCAGAGGATCACAGAGGTACATAGGATCATGGTACAAAGGATCATTGATCCATACATCCATCTTGGGCCAAAGGGAAGAAATTCAAACTGATTGCTTACACATATGCTAATGATTTCTGCTCTTCCCCCATCACAAAACACTCGCGCCCTGCAGCCATGACGAAAATGCCCTTGCGCTAGTTAAGTAACGCAAGTGTTAAACTCTGCGTTACTTAACTAACGCTGCGTGAGTTAACTAACGCTACGTGTTGTCTTAAACAAGGCTGAACACCTCATTTCCTCATTTCCCATCTAAAATCTCAAAAAAAAAACTTAAAAACCTCTCTCAAATCACCCAAAACCAAAATTCCTTCAAGTTCAAATCAAACAACACTCCAATAACAAGTAAGTTTTCATAATCAAACACCAATAACCTTTTATGTTTATATGTTAGATTTTTTTCTCTTAAATTAGAAATATTTTAGATTTAGGGTTTGTTTAAATTTTGGTTTTTTTGGCAAGAAATCATACAATGTTTACATGAAAATGACTTGTTTTGCTTAATTGTTTAGATGTTTGCATGTTTATGTTGTAGTTTTGAGTTTTAGAGAATTTTTTTAGATTTAGGGTTTCTTTAAATTTTGAATTTTTTTGCAAGAAATGACTATATTTACATGTAAATAACTTATATTGCTTAAATGTTTAGATGTTTGAATGTTTATGTTGTAGTTATGAGTTTTAGGGTTTATATATAATTTATACTCCAAGTGTTTGATGGAATGTTTGAATGAGTTTTTCATTGATTATTTTTAATTTCTTATTGTGTAGATTTTGAAACAATGGTCAGGTGGATCGACGTTCATGCACAATTCAACGGCGGAGAACCTCAGAGGTTGAAGGTTCGGTGCCTTCGTGTAACGTTAAGAGGTCTCAAGGATGAACTGAATGAATTCAACCGAGGAGTCAACCCCGGAGACACAAGGGGGGTGGAATACATTCGGTATAAACGTTTAACGCTCGACGAGGGGAGAGTATCATTCAGTTGGGTGGAATTAACGAACGACGTAAACGTGACGAGCATGCTTTGGGAGCACAACATGTTCCAGTGGATCGATATGCGGGTAACGTTGCTGAGATCAACTAAAGATATTATCAACAGTCTGATTCCACTAGAAGATCGTGATTGGGTAGGGAAATGCACCTTCCAACTAAAACAATTGTCTTCCTCTGAATGGGGTAATTCAAACTTGTTAAACGCCAGGACTCCAGCATTCGACCGACATTTCTACTGTTCCATTCAAAAGATTAAATTCTTGTTAGATTGGTTTAAATGAAGTTATTGAAGTGTCGAGGAATGCACCTCATTCTTTTGACACTTGAATACTGTCATTTAAACCAAGAATAACAAGAATTTAATCACTTGAATGGAACAGTAGAAATGTCGGTCGAATGTTGGAGTCATGCTGCTTAGCAAGTTTGAATTTACCTCATTCAGGGGTAAGATAATTGTTGTAGTTGGAAGGTGTATTTCCGAATGTAATGTAATGTAATGAATTTACCACTTTTCGAATTTATTTATTCATTACGCAACTTTTATTTGAATTCACGTTGGACTTAATTATTGTTTATTCGAATACGCAATTTTTAATCGAAATATGCGACTTTAATCAAAATTATTCAATACGCGACTTCGCTTCAAATTTAATCAATACGCAATTTCGCTTCAAATTTAATCTAATCAATACACAAATTTAATCAATACACAATTTCGCTTCAAATTTATTGAAAATCTTCAACTTTATTCAATAACCAAATTATTCAATAACAAAATGTTTCAAGATTATTCAAGATTATTACAAGCCATTACATTATTTAATCATTTCCCTCATCGTCGATTAATCAACTTTATTCGAATTCACACTGAGTTTAATTAGCACTTTTTCATTTTTCTTAATACGCAACTTTATTCGAATTTATTCAATACGCAATTTTTACTCTAATTCATGCTGAATTTATTCACCCTGAGTTAAGTGGCGCATAGTGGCTACTTTTTTTTAATTTATTTACTATATTCAAATTATTTTATTTACTTTATTCTAAATTATTTTATTTACTTTATTCTAAATTATTTGTTCACTTTATTCTAAATTATTTATTTTCTAAATTATTTGTTCACTTTATTTTAAATTATTTATATGCTATATTCTAATTTATTTATGCAGTTAAAATAAATTCAAAATTAGAAAATAAATTTGATTTTATTTATTCAATATTTATTTATTCAATACATAATCATAAACATAAAATAAATGCAAATATAAATACAAATAAAAAAATAAAATTAATAAATATAACTCTCGTTTTATTAATATTATTCATACATTACAATAGATGATACATATAATTTATTTGAATTCAGTAATCTACTTATTTTCTTTTTACCCTCTTGGGATAAAAAGTTATTTTTACCCTCTTGGGTATATAGCAATAGCTCTTGGGAAAAATAGTGATCAGTCATGTTGGGGAAAAAGACATCAAGATCCCTTGAGGTAAATTTAAATTCGGTTCCTTTTATACCCCATGATGATTCTTTTTACCCACGGTAAAAAGATTTTGGGAGTAAAAGGAAGCAAACCTAATTTTACCTCAAGGGATGATGTCTTTTTTCCCAACCCGACTGACCACTATTTCCCCCAACAGCTATTACTATATACCTAAAGGGGTAAAAAGAGCCTAGAGACTATAGAAGAAAAAAAGAAGAAGAGAAAGAGGGGGAGAGAGTGGGAGGAGAGTGACAATATCATGTCGCGGAAGGGACTAACTTATTCCAATGTGAGTAAGATTTTGGACCAACTTAAAACCTTTAAAACATAAGGAACCGACTTAAAACTTTTAAAACATAAGGAATCAAATATGCAATTAAGCCTTGATTTTCATCATACAATGCAGAATATGTAGTTGCATCACTTTGTGCATGTCAAGCAGTTTGGCTGATGAACTTATTGATGAAGGCAACATTGAAATTGTAAAACAGTGACTCTAAAGATTAAAGACACCTCAACTATTAACTTAGCTAAAAATCCCATTGCATATGAAAATGAAATTTCATGAGAGAGCAAGTATGCAAAGGAAAAATAAAATTGGAAAATTGCAAAAGGGAAGAGGAAATTGCATATGTGCTAACTAAATTTGTTACTGTGCAAGTGTTTCAAAAGTTAAGAGATCAAATGATAATGGAAATTTTGGCTAACTTGAATTAAGGTGATACGTTGAGAGCTAATTCAATTTAGATTAGTCAATATAATAAGCTGCTTGCATCACAAGTAAGTGTAGATAGAGTTGAAAACTACTTCATCCGTTTTAAAAGAAGTGTTGTTTTAGCCAATTACACACAGATTAAGGAATGGAATAAAGTAGTCAAATGTCATAACAATTTTACCAAATTATCTTAAACTACTATTGGTTTGTTTTTCATTAAAGAAAAAATAATACTTTTGAAGTAGTGTAACATAGTATTAATTGAAAGGTGCAATTGAAAAGAAAAAGTTATTATTGCATTGAAAACTGAAAGTGACATTCATTTTAAAACAATTTTTTTGGTTAAAATGACACTCATTTTGAAACGGAGGGAGTATTTATTATAGACAATTAGTTAGTTTTATTAGTTAGTTAGTTGTTTGTTGAACAATACAACTATATCATATGATGTATAGATAGCTAATTAAAATGTGAATAAAGTAGTGAAGTGCATTTGATTGATATTATCAATATAAAATACTCTTTCCTCTATCTCTTCCTCTCTCTAAATCATTTTCTCCTTTATCTTATTCTTCTCTGATACGAATATAGAGAAACAAATAGAACTATAGAAGTGTGTATGTGTGAACAAGAACTGATTAAAAGTTTTAAGTTCCAACAAAAATCACAACCTTCAAGCAACAATATTCTCTTGAATTTTTAAAATTCATGTCATGACTTTGAATTTAAAAACAAAAATATAAATGGTTTCAATCTTTTCTTATATTTATATTTGCTTACCTCTATAACACGGAACTGGTCTAAAAGACAAAGGAGCCTGCCAAAGTAAATCAATGTAGTCTTTCGTCACTACATATAAACACCTTTTACTTCTTTCATTTTTATTAAGAAAAATTTGTAGTATGTGTTCATTTTATATATAAATGTACCTAAAATACCTTTTGTATCTGTATGTAGTAAATTATGTTTTTCATAAACTAAGATATACTTAGTGATATTAATCAGGTATTTATTTTAAAAAAAGAACAATACATTTGTTTAGTAATTTAAAAACAAGTTTATATTTAAGAACAAGTTTAGTATTTTTGTTTTTCTTTTGGTGGAGGCAACCTTTGGTTTTTTGGTGCCATGTTCTTTTTTCTTTTTTTTTGTACAATTGGTGCCATGTTCTTGTAAAAGATATTATGTGATTCATCATTATTAGCATACCTTATGCGGGGTGAGTCACTGTCCGTTTGAGCAATATATTCCATTTTTATTTGTCAAAAAAAAATATTTAAGAACAAATTTTTAATCAAAGTAGTACTTATATTTTAATTTTTTTTGGATAACAATTAACAAGTAGTACTTATATTTAGAAGCAGAGTGAATAACAACGAAGGTACTTTCCTCAAAAAAACAAGGAAGGTACTATAACGTGATGGTGATTTTTAAGAAGTTTTTAATTGCGGTAGTCAGTCCGGCAATTTCTTTTGTTATAAAAGGCCCAAATATTGATTAACCAAAGACGATTTCAATACAGATTAATAGCATTTAATTATATATAAATTTGTCGTCATGGAAACAACAATGAGGCCTTGAAGGTCTCCCCTTCACCCCTTGTATAAAATAACAGAAACAACAATAACAAAAATCCTTCCTTCAAAAAAAAAAAACAATAACAAAAATCCAAACATGCCATGAAGTGAGGTATTGTTGAAAGGGAAATAATGGAGCAATTTTCTCATGGATACAATACCAAATAAAAATGTTTGGATACATACAAATAAAAAATTTGAAAGAAAAAATAATTTGGTTACATCATGTAATCATTTATTTATATTTTTATTTCATTACGTGTATAATCAAATATTTTTATTTAAAGTTATGCTAGTATTTATCAAAATAAGATAATACGATTGAGTTAAGTAGTTCAACTTATTTGAAATAAGAAATAAGGAATAAAAGATTTTGAGTTCAAACCGAAACGAGTGAGTAAATATTAATCCATCAACAAATTGCTAAAATTTATCATCCATGTATAATAAATGAATCCTGCATTTTTTTTGGTCTAAGATTATTTCTCACTTAGTATACAAAACCAATTTTTATTAACTCCTTTGAAAAAAAAATATCATTAACTTTTTTTAACAATGTTCTTATTAATACAGGGTCATGTTAACTTATACCATTAAAAAGCTATAAAAAAAATTAAAAAAATAAGTTTTATATTTAGAAGACATTTTGCTCAAAACAAAGAAGTATTTTCGAATGTTCAATAGTTAGTTGTTTACTATTTTTAGACTAAATGTAACTTGATTTGTGATATTGAAAATGATTTTAATTTGAATTATTCAATAATATCATTTTAGTATTTATTGAAATCTAATACAAAATACATTTATGCATGTCTACAAGTAATAATATATCTAATTTGATGCTTATACTGTCAAAAAATTGAAAGAAACAAAAAAACCGCACGGGTCAGCGGTCTAGTTATAAGTAAAAAAGACTAATTTTTGTCATACTTAATTATATTATTTCAAAATATCATCTTTTTAAAGTGAAATTAAATACAAACATCTAATTTGTTCTCCCTCTCATTTTCTCGATAACAAATAATCAATGAAAATTGTTTATTCCCATGAAACTAATTACAAGGAGGACATCACAAACTATACTTCAAATTATCATGTGGGAGAATGTTAACTTGTGCCCTTAAGACATAAGTTAATAATGAGTCAAAAGTAGAAATATTTTGTTTTAATTAATGCATTTAATTTAGTTTTTTTACTTTTAATTAATTAAATGCACAAAATTTAAGAAAAAATTTATACTTTTGGGTTGCTTAACATGTGTCATACGAACACAAGTTAACATAACCCAAATTATATCCGAAACTAAATAAGTAAGGACACGATGATTCAAATTTTATACGGAACTAAATAAATAAAATGCAGGGACTAGATTTATGAACATTTCCCAAAGATGTCGGCCACATGGTTAAAGTAGTTCAAGTGTGAAAACAAAGAGACAAATAAAAATCAATAATGGACCCTTGCAAGTTGCATAAGTTATTAAATTTGTGGTTCACGTGAATGTTTGCTCACAATTATTGAGCACCTACTTGCTGACTTGCTACTCTCATTGCATTTATTCTCAAAGGTCTCCTGCTTAGTTCAGCACTCATTCCATCAAAACAAATTTCTCATCTTCTTATCTTTTCAACTCTTTGTTTTCACAAAAAAATGGCTGACGCTTTGCTCGGAATTGTGTTTGAAAACTTGAAGTCTCTCCTTCAAAATGAATTTTCTACCATTTCTGGAATCAAGTCAAAGGCTGAAAAGCTATCAACCACCTTAGATTTAATCAAGGCCGTTCTTGAAGATGCTGAAAAGAAACAAGTCACAGACCGCTCTATTAAGGTATGGCTCCAACAACTCAAAGATGCTGTTTATGTCCTTGATGATATCCTTGATGAGTGTTCAATCAAGTCTGATCAACTTAGAGGATCAACCTCTTTCAAACCAAAGAACATCATGTTTCGCCGTGAGATCGGCAACAGGTTGAAAGAGATTACAAGGAAATTGGATGATATTGCTGATAGTAAGAACAAGTTTTTTCTACGGGAGGGTACTACTGTTAAGGAAAGCTCAAATGAAGTAGCTGAATGGCGTCAAACCAGCTCCATTATTGCTGAACCAAAAGTGTTTGGACGAGAAGATGATAAAGAAAAGATTGGTGAGTTTCTTCTCACCCAAACGAGGGACTCGGACTTCCTTTCCGTCTATCCCATTGTTGGTTTAGGTGGTATTGGAAAAACAACTCTTGTTCAATTGGTCTACAATGATGTTAGGGTGAGTGGCAATTTTGATAAAAAAATTTGGGTTTGTGTTTCTGAGACTTTCTCGATCAAGAGGATTTTGTGTTCTATTATAGAATCTATCACAAGAGAGAAGTGTGCTAACTTTGATTTAGATGTATTGGAAGGAAAGGTGCAGGAATTGTTGCAAGGTAAAATATATTTGCTGGTTTTGGATGATGTGTGGAATCAAAATGAACAATTGGAATCTGGGTTAACACAAGATAAATGGAATCATTTGAAGTCTGTGTTGTCGTGTGGATCAAAAGGTAGTTCCATTTTAGTGTCCACTCGTGATAATGTTGTTGCAACAATCATGGGAACATGCCAAGCTCACTCTTTGGCTGGTCTCTCTGATAGTGAATGTTGGTTGTTGTTCAAAGAATATGCATTTGGATATCACAGAGAAGAGCATACAAAGCTTGTGGAAATAGGAAAGGAGATTGTAAAGAAATGTAATGGATTGCCTCTTGCAGCAAAAGCATTGGGAGGTTTGATGAGCTCAAGGAATGAAGAAAAGGAATGGCTTGATATTAAAGACAGTGAGCTCTGGGCTTTACCACAAGAAAATTCTATTTTGCTTGCTTTGAGGTTGAGTTACTTTTATTTAACACCAACCCTAAAGCAATGTTTCTCTTTTTGCGCTATATTTCCCAAGGATAGAGAAATCCTGAAAGAAGAATTGATTCGACTTTGGATGGGTAATGGATTTATTTCATCTATGGGTAATTTGGACGTTGAAGATGTTGGAAACATGGTTTGGAAGGAATTGTACCAAAAATCATTCTTTCAAGATAGCAAGATGGATGAATATTTTGGAGACATTTCTTTCAAGATGCATGATCTTGTCCATGATCTCGCTCAATCCGTAATGGGGCAAGAATGTATGTATTTGGAGAATGCAAACATGACTAGTTTGACAAAAAGCACACACCACATAAGTTTTAACTCCGATAATTTCTTATCATTCGATAAGGGTGCCTTTAAAAAAGTTGAATCCTTGCGAACATTGTTTGACTTGGAGAAATATTTCGAAGAAAAACATGATCACTTCCCATCAAACCGTTCTCTTCGGGTTTTATGCACATCCCATGTATCATCACTAGGGAGTTTAATTCATTTAAGGTATTTGAAACTTCATTCTCTTGATATAAAAGAGTTGCCTAACTCAATTTACAACTTACAAAAACTGGAAACCTTGAAAATAAAATATTGTGATAAACTTAGCTGTCTTCCGAAACGCTTGGCTTGTTTACAAAATCTTAGACATATAGTCATTGAAGAATGTTGGTCTTTGTCTCGAATGTTTCCTAACATTGGAAAATTAACTTGTCTAAGAACATTAAGTGTGTACATTGTTAGTTTAGAGAAAGGGAATAGCTTGACAGAGTTGCGTCATCTAAACCTCAGTGGAAAACTAAGTATCAAAGGCTTAAAAGATGTTGGCAGTTTATCTGAAGCTGAAGCGGCTAATTTGAAGGGTAAAAAAGACATTCATAAATTATG
>Ga0228711_1006845_pt1 | contig 16759 bp, 10 predicted proteins | sample MedpolnodulmetaG_2_FD_177996 | JGI IMG/M metagenome (GOLD analysis project Ga0228711, IMG submission 177996) | Root nodule microbial communities from Medicago polymorpha collected in Santa Monica, California, United States - brown nodules | ecosystem: Host-associated > Plants > Roots > Nodule...
ATTGAATTTGTGATATTGAGTGGAATTTCTAAAGTTTATTTTTGTTGCTTTGGTGAATTCTTGTTTGTTTCCCAATTTCTTGAATGAAATTTCTTATATTGAATAAAATTCCTCACCGTCAAAGGATTAGATAGATCAAGAAAGAGCAATGAATCTTGGTTGTTTCGGTGAAAGGGTTTGAGAGTGTGATTCATAAAAATAAAATAATGATATACTCTTTTCTGTATAAAAAAAAATGTTATCCCATCATTTGTGCACCAAACACATGATAGAAAAAATCTCTATCAGGTTGCCATCATATCCCATCCTTATCCGGTTCTTTATCCTATCACGTGCATCAAACGGGCCCTTAGATTTATTTGTTTGTTATGTAACGATGTGTCTATTTTTAGTTTAACGGGATATTTATGTAGCCCTAACGGTGCTCCTACTACTCCGGTCTCAAAAAAGCAAAAAATCAAACAAAGTTTATGTATTTGGTTAAAAAGTTGAACTAGATAAATGTAATTTGTTTGACTTTTGTTTATATTCGAGATTGGAGAAAATATGTATTAATGAATTTGTCTTTTAATAAATATTTTTATTTAAAATTTGTAAATTTTCTACTTAAATTTTAGAGTAAATTACACTCTCCTCCCCTCTTTGAGGGGGTGTAATTCAAGAATCTTTAAGGGGAGGGGAGTGTCATTTACTCTAAATTTTATGAGTATCCAAGTTTGATCTCTAATTTAAATAATATGTTATTTTCATTAAATTTAAATCTATTTTTAGTTTAATTTTTTTTTGTCAAAAATTATTATTTTTGTTTAAATTTTGTAAATTAGCTACTTAATTTATTTTTTTTATCTTTATTCTAACAGTTGCAAGGTTTTTGTTCAAACTCCACTATATTAATTGGAGGAAACAGACTTGCAGTTACTTTACGCGAGCCTCATACTTACAACAACGCTTTGTAAAAAAATAAAACAGAGAATTAATAAGTAATCCGAAAAAGTGGAGATGCGGGGTATCGATCCCCGTACCTCTCGCATGCTAAGCGAGCGCTCTACCATCTGAGCTACATCCCCATGTCAGAACTTTTTCGTTCACATGAAATATATACTAACGTAATAAAGTTAAATTAAAGTAAGAAAACGTCAACTAACTACTCCATTGACTCAGCTAGAAAATACAAAGTTTTGTTTGTTCTCATGAATTAATTAATTCAAAATATTTCAATAAAAAATGACTCTTTGTAAAGAATTTGATTCATTCCCTAAAAAAAGTTGATTCATATCGCATAACTTGAATTCAACTCTCGTGTTGTCAAGATGAGAAACTTTTGTTAAGAAATTTGTAAATATATTTATTAGCATCTTAGATAGACGTTGCTTTTATCTTTAATGTTCTCGACTTCTACTCATCTGAACATTTTTTTGTCAAGTAACGTAGTGATTAGAAACTCACTATTTTAAGATGAATAATTGAAGAAATCAATGTTTTTTTTTTGGTCAAGCAACTTAAAAGCTAGAACTCACATGTTTTAAATATGAGAAATGAGGTGTCCGAAATTTAAACTCTGACCATCATATATATTATGCAATGTCCAAACGAATTAAGATAGACTTTCTTTCTAGTCCCAATCAAAATTACTTTAAAATTTGAAATTAATTAATTTTTTTTTGTTCAAGAAATTAATTAAATTATTAATTATGAAGCATCATCGAATAATCAGTCCAACAAAGCAAAGCAAACATATTATTCTTAAAACACATCAACCTACGCCAACAACATCATCATCAATTCATCAAACCATGTTTGCGAAAAGATTGTTACACAAAGCTGTGCAACACCATTACAACGTAAGAAACAAAAATCATGTCTTTCTTTCTGGGTTTTTTCCCATCTTGTTTTTCTCAATTTTGATTTTCAAATTCTGATTCTTTTTCATTTTCAGCACAAGTTTCAGCAGCAAGGTAGTTTACAATCAACTGAATTGGATCCAAGAATTGTGATTCACTATGGCATTCCATCTTCTTCTTCAGTTCTTGCTTTTGATCCCATTCAACGACTTTTAGCTATTGGGACTTTGTCAGTACTTCATTCCCTCTCTCTATTGATTCTGTTTTTATTGATTATTGATGATTTTTGTGTAATAATATTACAATGCATGTGATGTGAGCTACAATAGTTTTTTTACTCATTTTTGTGTATTAAAGTTGTTATTTTTTTAATTTTGTATACTATAGTTTTTTGGTGGTTGAAGTCTGAGCTGCTTCCATTGCATAAACAATTGTTAGTTAGTTAAAATGGACTCAAGAATTTAGGGAAAAAAAAAATGTTATCTTGGGTTATTCTAATTATCTGTGATGGGTAATTTAGTTCCTTTTAATTTCTGAGAAAAGAGTTTTTTTTTGTTGGTGAGTAAAGTAGTTTTTTCTAGTTGTTGGGTGGTGTTTCTGATTTTTGTTTTTTAGTAATGAGATTTTTTCTGATTCTTTCAGTTATAAACATGAGTTTTAAAGTTATAAGGCGCGTGCGTTCTGTTAGGAGAATGTATAACCGACATAATCATTGTCCGTTATTAGGCAGACAGTTTTTAATGACAGGATTCTTTTATTACCATAATGTCTGATTGTTCTAATCTGGGGATATTTGAAACGCGGCATATATCGTGTGATGTATGTAGCTGGAAAATGCACGTCGTAATAGGTTGACAGTGCTTTAGTCGCTCATATTGCTTAGTTTAATGGCAGGGATGGAAGACTTAAGGTGATTGGCGGTGATAACATCGAAGGACTTTTGATTTCTTCTAAACAACTTCCTTACAAATACTTGGAGGTACGTGGCATTTTTACTTCTCCGATTGATATAGTGTTAGATGTTCTTGGATTTCTATTATGCAAATTATCAAAAATACTAGCTAGATAAACTTGTGAAGTTGTGATAAATGTAATTACTTCTATATGAATGTGATATTGATGTTTTGGATTCTTTTGCCACTTGCAGTTCCTACAAAACCAGGGATATTTAGTTGGAGTCTTGAATGATAATGATATCCAGGTAAATTTCCTTTTCCGTCTCTTTTCCCCTTCCATCACAAATTGTTGAAAGAATTGCTTCATATATAATCGGTTATGAACTGGATGAATAATTTAGCACATCAAGCTGTGTTGATATTGTTAAATTGATTGATTTTGATTTCATAGCACATTATAGGTTGTGATTTATATGACTAAATGCAAACCATTCAATTAGACCTTTTTTCGTTGGCAGGTTTGGAATCTTGAAAGTCGTAGCCTTATTTGTTCTTTACAATGGGAATCCAATATTACCGCTTTCTCTGTCATCAGTGGCTCACATTTCATGTATGTTAGAGAAATACTTTTAATTTAGTACATCTGTATGTTTTACCTCTTATTGATACTGGTTATTTGAAAATGGTTGTGATTACATGATTATTAACATTATTATAACTATTATAATATACAGTTATGTCGGAGATGAGCATGGCTTGTTTTCTGTGATAAAGTTTGACGCCGAGGAAGGGCAACTTGTGAAGTCATCAAATCATTTGTCAGCTAAATTTCTAAGGGGTAATTTCTTGTTTTATGTTTTGATGATGATTGATAATTAATACATATCTTGCTTTCTCTAATGTCATACATGTGATCTCCTCAATCTTTTGAGTCGGTCATAAGTTTTCAAACATACATTCGATAGTACTGAAGTTCACCGAGTATTGTTTATACAACAAAACCAATATTTTCCATGATCTGCAATTGACAACACAAATTTATATAATGCCGAGACCCAATGCAATAAACATGCTATGTAATCGCCATGTCCAAATCTCATCTTCATATCATTCATCTATGGTTTTGTGTGTAAAATTGTTTTTCTTTGCTTTAAGAAATACTCATCGCCATTGTTTTGTTCCTTTTGATAGAAACTGCCGGGTTTCCGGAGTCCAGCGACCAACCAATTGTTGGAATTCTTTCACAACCTTATTCTTCTGGGAACAGGCAAGATATACGTCATTCACATAGCTTTTTAAGTCTACTTCTTTGCCCTTGAATTTTGAATTATGATTTGATAGCTACATATTGATATTTACCAAAGCTATGCCAATAGAAGAATATAATTTCCTAAAATCAGATTTCCAGATATAACTTTCAGTTTAACATTCATATTTTTAATTTTCTTGCCATCTTTATTATTTCAAGTGATTTCTTAGTTTTGATTAAATGAAATTACCGAGCCAACTTCGGAATTCAATGAGTGTGTGAAATTTGTTGGCATGGCTGAATATTGTTCTAAGAAATACTGATATGTAGTACATTATTTGAAGGGGAACATATCACCTCCTGACTTTAATGCGGGAAAGTCATGGTGCGGTAACTTTCCTAGTTTTTTTTTTGTTCCATTGGATGATTTAAACTACGCCACGTGGCATTATTGAAATTAAAAACAAAAAAATACAAATGAAGGAAAAGGCAACCCTCTATAATACTGATTCGAGCCTTCTGATAATTAGAATGGGCGATTGAATTGCAGAATTAAAAACCCTAATTAGAGAAATCAAATTTCCCACCCAAAAGAGAGAACAACAAAAATCTTAATTTTCAAAGATTAGGTCCTGTAACCAAAGAACCCCCTAATTGAAAAAGAGGAACTCGGTCAGAACGGCGGTGATGTGACAACTGTAACGAATATAGAGGCCTAACTCAACCTTACAAAACCGGCTTGTAAGTAGAGGATTGTCTCCTCTTTATAAACTCTTATCAAGAATCCTATCTATCCGATGTGGGACTAAATCCCCTCGAGTGTTGGCCGCTAACAACAACATACCCAAAGAACATCGGCAGTAAAGCACTGCAGCCCCAGCAAATAGATTATGCTTGGCCTGGTTTATTTTTATTTTTTTGTTGATGAAATCTGGTTTAAGCTTCTTTTTTTTTATTTTTTTTTATGAGAAGAAGACAAACAGTGAGTTGCACGTTGCATGTACTTGATTGTTTAATTGATCCGATGGTCCAAAAAGAGGGAAAGTTACCGTGACCTTCTCACGATAAAGTGAGGCAATCCGTTCCCATTTGACGAGAAGCATGTATATTCTGTCATATTCATACTAAAATCTTTGAAAGCTGACTGAATGATACATGAATATATTTCACGCCAGCGAATTTTTCTGTCAGTATTCGATGCAATCATATCTCTATCTCTATGGCTTGGTATTGTTCGCTTGGAGCTGTGTAAAGAAATCTTGGGACTTATGATTTATATATGTCTCCCATTTAGTACCATAATTCCGTTGATTGATATTAAAAATTTGAGGGAAAAATGTAGAAAGTAGTGGAATAATACTTTCATATTTTACTACTATTGTCTTGGACTGTTTATATAAGAAAAGAAATTACACTATTAGTTGTCCCATTAATTGTGACTAATAATGACATTTAAAAAAATATAAACTCAGAAAAAATTAAATTAAAGGAGAAAAAAAAAAAATCACGGAGAATTGATATGATTTTTCCTGATTCTCCTACAAAAAAGTATACTCATCATTCTCAATTTGATGAAGAATGAATTTGATATTTTTGCAGATTGTTGATTGCATTTCAGGATGGACTGCTAATTCTTTGGGATGTTTCTGAAGCTAAAATTGTGTTCCTTGGTGGTGGAAAGGATCTCCAATTGAAAGATGATGATGGGAACTCTACTGAAACAGACTCCAATCTTCCGGCTGATATTTTAGAACAAAACCTGGGAGATAAAGAAATAAGTGCTCTTTGTTGGGCATCTTCTGATGGCTCCATTCTCGCTGTTGGATACTTAGATGGAGATATCCTGTTTTGGAACTTGTCGTCTGCAGCGCCTTCTAAAGGCCTACAAACCACTTCATCTAAAAATGTTGTTAGGCTACAACTGTCCAATGCAGAAAGAAGAATCCCAGTCATTGTCTTACAATGGTCCAGTAGTCACAAATCTCATAATGATTATATTGGTCAGTTGTTTGTGTATGGTGGTGACGAAATTGGATCGGATGAAGTTTTGACTGTGAGTTCTTTGTTCATTTCTATTTATTATTTCATTTTGAATTGATAAAGTTCGGTTTATTCGCTTAAATATTCATATTAAGTGAAGGCTTTAAATTGACAAATTGTTTCTACTGGTTGAAACTTTTCTTAGTTTGCGTGCATTGGTTCCCTAAACTTTAACGTGTCTCTCCTTTACAGGTTTTAACTCTTGAATGGTCAACTGGGATGGAATCATTAAAATGCATTGGTCGTGCAGACCTTACGCTTAATGGCACTTTCGCAGACTTGATTTTACTACCAAGTATAGGAGCAAAGGGTTTAAATAGCAAAGATGATCTTTTTGTACTGACAAACCCTGGACAAATACACTATTATGATAGTGATAGCTTGTCTGCATTAATGTCTGAGCAGAATAGGACATCCTCTGTATCTGCGCAGGAGTTTCCAGTGCTAATACCTATGGCCAATCCATCTTTAACTGTAGCAAAACTTATCAAGTTGCCAAGTCAGTTAAATTCATCGAAAACTCTTGCCGAGGTAATTTCTTTTGTTTTTCAGTATTTTCTGCTAAACCTGGCTACATATCATTGTTCATATTATGGTTTTTCAATTTCTTATTTCGTTTATCTTAGGTAGCCGCGGTTCTGAAAACTAGCTCAACACCTGGTTCAGCTTCTTGTTCAAATTGGCCCTTAACTGGGGGTGTTCCCAGCCACTTGTCCATGGTTAAAGGTGCTGGAATAGAAAGAGTTTATTTTGTGGGCTATTCTAATGGATCTGTCCTTTTGTGTGATGCCACACATCCAATCTTGTCTTATATTTGCTACATAGAAGGAGAGGTATGAATTCCACATTATTGTTGTTTCAAAATAGATAGAAATGAAAACAATACCCTTATGTTGGCTCATACAACAAATGGTATGTTTATTTTATGAATTTAATTCATATACTCTGTCAGTGTAAAGATTTTTTATATTGTCAATTGTCAGATCATTATATATGTTTGACATCATTACTATTTCAAAAATCAAACATATGATTGAGTGATCTATTGAGAATATAAAGCTTTTTACACTGACAGTGTATCAAAGTTAAACTCTTAGTTTTTTCACAAATTTCCTGCGTGTTTTGTAGGTTAATGGTGTAAAAGTGGCAGGTTCGAATGCTCCAGTGACAAAATTGGACTTTTGTTCTGCTTCCTTGCTTCTGGCCGTGGGCAATGAATGTGGTCTTGTCAGAAATCTTTCTCAAGTGGTTACTTTATCTAAGGCAATGCATTATTATTTTATATTTAATCCTTGGCCGTGATGACTTTTGTAGGTTCGTGTGTATGATCTTAAAGACTGCTCTGATGGGAAAAAGTTCCAGTTTGTCACAGAAACAAAAAATGAAGGTGAGCTCTTCTGTCACCATTGTAGAAGGCTACATTTTTCGTTCAAATTCGAGTTCTATTATCTTTTTTTCTTTTTTTGTAGCTTGTGTTCCAAACTATCTATTCTGTCATCATCGTAGAATGCTTACCTTCTTCATTCTTGTTCCTTTTTTCCCCCATATGTGAAGCATGCGTTGCAAACTATGATATTTGTGCATAAAATAAAAGAGAAGTTTTACCCTTGACTTATATTGTTAAACTTGTATGCAGTCCACAACGCTCCACAAGGAAAAGGACCTCATTTTAGTGCTGTTTTTTCTCTTCTCGATTCTCCAGTACAAGCATTGTCTTTTGCAAACTCTGGAACCAAACTTGCTATTGGATTTTTAAGTGGCCGTGTGGGTATCGTCTGACTAGTTAATGACTTAATTCACATTTCCTTTCTTGTCAGCAAATTTGATCATAATTAGAAGTTTCAAATTTCTCAATTGATTAATGTGGATCAATTGCTTCTTTCCAGGTCGGAGTCTGCGATATGAAATCGTTGTCGGTTTTGTTCTTGATTGATGGTGTACCTAGCTCAAGCTCACCAATTACTTCATTGGTTTGGAAACAACAAGCATGTTTTCAAAGTGCTGTAAATAGTCCAAGGAAACCAGAAACACCTTCAGGAAACTCTCACGAAGAGATACTATTTATCTTATCGAGGGATGGAAAAATTAGTGTAGTTGAGGGTGATACTGGTAAAACGGTCTCCAACCGGCCATTACATTTAAAGGAATCAACTGCAATTTCAATGTATGTTATAGGCAAGTACAAATTTCATCAGGAACACAGTATGGATTCATTTTTAATGCACCTGGCAAATCATTGGAAATTTTAAGCTATGTAGCACTGACACTACGGATTAAAGGTGTCAGGTTTCAGACACTGACACGACACAAACACATGTGATTATATTCAATTACTTCCATTTTCCCAAAATTTTTCCGGTGTCGATGTGTCAATGTCAAGGTTATGTCCAATGTTTGTGTCAGTGCTTCATAGGTTCTAAGAGATTTTTGTACTCCAGATGATAGCATCACAACCTCGGAAGTATCAAATGACAAGCAGCACGAGGAACCCTTGAAGAGTACTGCTGAAACTCACCCTGAAGAGCCTGTGCAAGAAAGCAGCTCAACTGTGGTAAATTCATCAGAGGCTGAACATTTCTCTTCAGAAACCACACACTCTGGGGATATCCATTTGGATCCACTTGTCCTGCTTTGCTGTGAAAATTCATTGCACTTGTTGTCCACAAAAGCATTGATACAGGTCTTCTAATCCATTACCAGTTTATCACCTAAAATTTGTATTCACATTGTAAATGAATTTGACATATATGATATATTCTTACAGGGAAATAAGAAACCGATACGAAAAGTGGAACATTCAAAATCTTGCTATTGGACTACAATTTTGAAGAAAGATGACAAATTTTGTGGGATTCTATCATTGCTTCAGACTGGAACATTTGAAATAAGGTGAAAGCACTGGTTTTGTTCTTTTGGTTGAAGTGTATGCTTGATAAGAAAATACGGATTCTAGCAAATTAAATTCACTTTGCATTGCTGTAGAAAAGCAAAGGGCATTGAAAAGAGTACAGAGTACAGACACTAATTTGTTTAAATAAATTATTTTAAATCCAACGGATACAATTATCACAGTTATATGTTATTTACAACAATTACTAAATTTATTGGTTTTGTCTATTATGTATAATTGATAAATTGGCAAATGGCTGTGTACAGATCTTTACCAGATTTGGAACTGGTGGCGGAAAGCTCTTTATTGTCGATTTTAAGGTGGAATTATAAAGTGAACATGGATAAAACCATGTGTTCCGATGATTATGGACAGATTGTGCTGGTAAAATACTCTCCAATACTTTCAAATTTGTGAGGAATTCCATTTCTTTATGTGCCTATCTTATGTTGATAATTTCCAGGCTAATGGTTCTGAATTGGCATTCATCTCATTATTAGCTGGAGAAAATGAATTCAGGTATATTCTTTAATGAGGAGATAACAGTGTAAACTACTGGTTAAGATGGATACAAGAAAAGGCTGAACGGACATTTCTATTTTATTTCAGGAGTCTCGAGCGTTTACCTTGTCTTCACGACAACGTTCTTGCAGCCGCTGCTGATGCCGCATTTTCATTCTCTTCAAATCAGAAGAAAAAACAGGTTTTAGTTTTTCTAATTTGTCTTATTTTTTATCCTAAAGTTTCCGCCATTAAAAAACAGTTTAATAAGCTAAACTATTTTGCTACAGACGACTGTACCAGGAATTCTAGGCGGTATTGTCAAAGGGTTGAAAGGAGGAAAAACCTCTCATGCAGAACTGACAAAAATTCCAACCTCCAATTTCGGTCATTTGGAACATATTTTTTTCAAGCCCTCTTTGTCAGATTCACTTCCAACAGTGGTAGTAGTGGCCGATGAAAAGGAAGTGGAGCTTGATATAGGTTTTATGCTGAAATGCCTCTTCATTTTTTGTTTTGTTGCTATCTTTCTATTTTTCTTATAATTTGAATAATTCTTCGCTTTGTAATGGAAACCTAAAAGCATGCTCTATTTTGATTCAGATGACATTCAAATAGACGAGCCTCAAACTACAGCTTCTACTTCATCTCCTGATGTTAAAAACAAACAGAAAGGTAAATAAATTCAAAACTTGTATCATATTTTACCTACAAAGATTAGTAATAGTTTCTTCCTTTTGCTTGCAGATAAGTCACAAAGTGATAGGGAGAAATTATTTCAAGGCGGAACTAATGATGATGTAAAGCCAAGGGTCAGAACACCTGAAGAAATTATGGCTGCTTACAGAAAAACCGGGGTAATGCTAAATTGTCCATTCTTTCTGTTTTCACTTTTCATACTCTATTGATTTCAATGAGCTAAATATATAAACTATTGTCTGAAATCAGGATGCTGCTTCCGTTGCCTCTCAAACAAGAAACAAGCTTATGGAGAGGCAGGAAAAATTGGAGGTAGATATTTTTCTGATATAGATATCTCTTGAAACATGCCAATTTTCTTAGCTTTTATGAAAAAATTGTCGCACCTAATTCTTCAAGACAATCATGAAAAACACAAATAGAAAGTATATGATGCACTAAGGAGTGTCTGGATATACAATGTAATGATTTAAGATAGGCTCAATAGAATAGAATAAGCTCAAGTTATATTAGGTGATGAGTCATGGTATCCTAGAAGGAATTAGAGAGATCCATTATGATGAGTCATTGGTTAAGTTGTTAGAATGCAAATGCTATAAATATTAGAATGATCATTGTAATCTTTATCAAATGAATGAAATGAAGAATTTCAATATTATCTTTAGTTTCTTAGATAGGAGTAGTTAGAGAAATTTAGTACTAAGTGATGTTCATCACCTATCAATTGGTGCTTTGATTGAGAGGTGATGAATATCACTTAGTACTAAATTTCTCTAACTACTCCTATCTAAGAAACTAAAGATAATATTGAAATTCTTCATGTCATTCATTTGATAAAGATTACAATGATCATTCCAATATTTATAGCACTGACATTCTAACAACTTAACCAATGACTCATCATAATGGATCTCTCTAGATCCTTCTAGAATACTCTAGATCCTTCTAGAATACCATGACTCATCACCTAATATAACTTGAGCTTATTTTATTCTACTGGGCCTATCTTAATTCGTTACACACCATTGGTCTTGCAGAGACACCTTGTCCTCAAGGTGGTAATTAAAATTTCACAAATAGTTATTATTTGCAAATTTAATTCCACTTCATGTAGACCTGAGTGTTGCTCTTTAGACTTTGATGTTCAACCTATCAGACCCATAAAACTTTGAAAAAAATAACAAGCCCATAAGCAATAGTGCTGCCTGATCCGATTTGATGAGTGTAGTTCCCAACATACCCTTTCTGTATCCTTTTCTTTTCCACTTTCCACGCATTGCAGCAGGTGAACGCTTGCAAACATCTGCGTTTTCGAGCTCCATAATACCCATGGCTGTCCAGAAGCTGCGTCGCTGACGGCACTCCTCGCCGGAGAACGAAATTGACACTCATCACCTCCGGGATCAAAGACCACGAACCTAAACCCATGGAGGTTGGGAGATGCGTCGAAGCTGCTGATAGCAACGCGATTGATGAAAACGGAGAGTGGGAGACGGTTATGTGCGACATGGTGAAAGAAGACGTCGCAACTTGTGAATTGGATTTGACTACGGTGAGCGGAGGAGTTGACAGCGATTTTGAATGTTCCCCCGGGATCAAAGATGTGAATGGGAACAGCAGGTAGCGCAAACGTGAGACGCGGATGTTGTTGAGGTGTTACTTCGTCGGCGCGCACAACCTTCTTCTCCGTTGAAGGCGTGGGGGTTGCGGAGAAGGATTCTTTGAGATCCTTAACGACATATAGTTTCTGCTCCTCAAAGAAATCAGACCCATGACTCGAAATCGCGACGAGATCCGGTACAAACTTAATTTCTTCCTTGCCGCCTTGAGAAACTGAACCGACAGTGTGGGAGAAATCACCTTCAACAATGGTTTGTTCATGTGGTTCTTTTGTTATTTCAGGTTCAACGAATTTAGTTGCGACGACCAATTCATTTTCATGGACGATGGTGAGGTTGATTTCACTGTCAGTTATGGGCTCCTGGGTTTTCACTTTATTTATCACTATAGGTGAGGAAAACTGAACAGTAGCAGTGGTGGATATTGTTTGTGGTTGGTAGTGGTGGGAAGGTTTGTGTGAGATGGAAACTGGACGCGATGAGGGTTTGGTGTTGAAGGGTGTTGGTTCATCCGTGTGGGTGATATGTTGGGAATGGGTGAGTGGTGTGAGGCTTTTGTTGAGCGTTGAAATGTCAGAAGCGAGTTTTGAAATGGCATGGTTGAGGGCTTGTTGGCTTTGTAACATTTGTTGAAGAAGGAACCTAGTATGATGAGAGGAATTATAGGTTGATTGGTGATAAAAAGGGTTGTGCCTGCGACAATTCAAGGAGGTGGAAGTATCTGGTGTTTGTTGTGATTGATGGAGAAGGAAGTGAGTAGTGGAAATGCGAGGGTGAGTTGGTTGTTGATTGAGAATGGGTGTGTGTGAAGCGCAATACGGTGCAGTTATGGAATGGATGTTGTTGTAGGTTGTTGCTTGTTGATAGGGTTGTGGTTTCAACAAGGTTTGAACATTGTTAATGGTAGGATCATGAAGGTTGTGAATATAGTGATGGTAGGGTGGGAAATCCATAACAATGAAAGCACCAATTATTATAGACAACTTTTGAGGTTGTTCTTAGAGGAGAATTACTCTAAAAGTGACTAAAAAGCTACAACTATGCTATTCTAACAAACTAATTCTTCATTTCATTCATTTGATAAAGATTACAATGATCATTCCAATATTTATAGCATTGACATTCTAACAACTTAACCAATGACTCATCATAATGGATCTCTCTAGATCCCTCTAGAATACCATGACTCATCACCTAATATAACTTGAGCTTATTCTATTCTATTGTGCCTATCTTTAATTCGTTACATACAACTTAAGAGCTTATGTGTAAACTATTTCTACAATCAAAGAGGGAATAAGGGTAAAAGTTGCATTTGCTGAAAATAGATTATGACATAAGCTATGTAGAGCAGCTTATAGAAATAAGGTGAAAACAAACTTAAAGATATGTAATAACCTATTTTTATAAGCTCTTTCAAACACTTGCATAATTGTTTATGCCATAAGATAAGTTCCAATAAGTTCTTCCAACAGTCTTGGCTATTGTTTGTTTCTTCAGTTAAGTTGTTGAGTTATTGTCATGCATAGTACATAAGGTCATCAAATTCTTGCGTTTGAAATTGTCGTTACCATGAGTCTAAATGGTTCTAAACTATAATTTTTTATGCTCATTGTTATTCAGAGAATAAGTCAGCGCACGGCAGACCTGCAAAATGGAGCTGAAAATTTTGCATCATTAGCAAATGAGCTTGTCAAGACCATGGAAAGGAGGAAATGGTGGCAAATATAGACATACAAAATAGTGAAAAAAAAAAATACTTATAAACTGTGTATTTGTTCACTTGTATATCATGTTATATTTTGTGGCATTATCTTTTCTTTTTAGCATGTAAATTTTGAAGAGGCTTTTAAACCAATGACAACAAAATTAATCATTTTCCTCCATTTTTTTCACAATATAAATGCAGTTAGTGCAAGAATTCAAGATAGTTGGGATGTCCTAAATTATAGAGATACTTTTGCAGGCTATTTTCTGTAAAATAAACTTTAAACCGCAAAATTATATTTCATATTCTTTTTACTTAATACTGAAATGAATGTAGTTGTTCATTTTTGGTTAACCCTCCATCTAAAGAGTACATTATCAACATAATAAAATATGCTTGATATCATCTCTTGGATATGCTTGATAAGCATATCTAGAATCAAGATAAGAAAAAATGAAGTAGAGAACATCATATATTTTAATTTCATGTCATGCATATTGTGTTAAAATGTGTCTATCTCTTCATAAATATAACAAATTTGTTAGGATCCCACTTATTTAATATTATACAACATTGTAAAATGATAAGGACATATGCCAAATTTCTTTCTCCAAACCCTGTAAGGTTTAATGGCGGTTTTTTTTTCTTCTAAGTTTTATTTTGGTCTCATCACTTCTTTTGCGGGTTTTCTCCCTTCTATTATAAGAGCTTGTTCTCCTTGTTTAAGAGTCATTTTCATAACATGTGTTGTCCTTTCCTTTTTGCTTCAAATTACATCTTCTCCTTTCCGATTTCAACTGATTTGTGGAAGTATATATGTTGAGAAAATCATCTCTTCTACAACATTCATATATGTGAAAATCGTGAAACTCATTGTCAAAACGTCTTCCACTAGCGCTACCACTTGAGTGTTACAGTAGATTCCTCATACACTTTGTTTGAAACTCCATTGCCCCTACACTTTCTTTAGATCTAGGTTTGGTTTGTCCATCACAAAAACTACTAGATTTGCACATAATTTGAATGAATTTGTTTGGAGGGTTATCAACATTGACACCTCTTGTGAGTATGAAGTTACAATATGTATCGAGATTATTTTTCCCGATTCGTGGCAAAATCCGCTATGCATGCCCTACCACTCTTCAAATCACTAAGAGAGGATACCACATTCGAGTGGATGGGAGAATGCGAGACAACATTAACCCAACTTAAGCATGCATTATTACAGCCGACTGACTTATCTCGACCAAAACAAGGTGAAGTCTTGGACTATAAAGGTCTACTTAGATGATTTCTATGTGAGAAAAATAAATCATTGTAGATTTATTCCCATTAGAATCACATTCAATTAACTTTCATTAGAACGTCACTGAATCAATCTTATATAGGTAAGCTTCTAGTTTACCTATTTCATCAGACCATGCAATACATAACTCTCGACGAAGTAGATTTGGCTGAAGAAAGGAAAAAACCTAAACCTACTTATGTCAGTTCACTCTTAGACGAAGATCTCAAAAAAGAATCATTCAAATCTTCCGAAAGTACAAAAATTGTTTTGATTGGGACTACAAAGATATGCGTGGGTTAGACCAGAAATTGGTGGAGCACAAATTGCCTTTGAAGCCCTCAAAGAAGCCAATCAAGCAAGGACCAAGAAGATTTGGATGTGAATATATCACATAAACCAGAGAAGAAATCGAAAGACTATTCAAAGCTAAGTTCATTACAACCGTAAGATATGTTCATCGGATAGAAAATATATAGTAAATGTTACTATTCCTAAAGATGAATATCCTATGCCTATTGTTGATATGTAATGCTTCAGGAGTTCTGGTAATATAAAGATTGAAAAGCTAAAATTAGCATGGTGGAAGAACATGCTTCACCAACATTGACCTCTCATAATCAAAACAAACTTTAAAGATTGGAAATCACATTCTTTAATTTTTTCTTCTTCTTTAGGCTTGGTCCAAATAGGACAAAGATCATAAGCCTCATAAGACAAAAATCTTTAGGCTTTAATCAATGGTTCAGATCTGTTGAAATAAAAATGAGAACATTTAAATACTTCTACACACAATTTTGTCCCACCTCTCCCACATCCTTCATACTATTTTATTGACAAGTTTTTCTCTCACACCTTCATATATTCCATTACGTCCTACTAGATCTCATACATGGCGTGGTGTATAAATTACTTATAAAAACATATAATAATAACAATAAGGGAAGACTCTGTGTTCTTGTCAATAACACCATGTCAAGTTTTCATCAAGCCCACCAACAATATTTTGCAAAATGATTAAAAAAATATGAACTTTCATCTTGGCAATTTCAGCAAATATGAACTAGTTATCGTGAGTTTAGCTCAGTTGGTAGGAACAATGCATAGTATATGCAAGGTCTGAGGCTCGAACCCCAGACACCACAAAAAAAAAAACAAATATGAACTAGAAAGGAAACATCTTTAACGAAGTAGATTTTATCCGATCAATTTAGTTTTGAACACAAAAAAATTAAGAATATTCACCTTACATTTACACTAGGGATGGCAAAAAAATCTGCACCCATGGATATCCGCGGATAAAATCCACCACTGACACGAAGCGGATACCTTAATGGATCCATGAATAAAATAAACGGATATTTTAACTACCTCTTAATTAATGGATATGAATGCATATTTAATGGTATCTGCACCCGTGGATATCCATATCCGCTATTAGACCGAGTAAATGACTTAAATAACCTTAATACCATTCAACTTCCAAAGCAAAAAACTCTGGTGTTGTGAGTGTTATTAGTTATTACACGACTGTTCAAATTTGTATCACGCTCCTCTAAAATGAAGTGAAAATGGTCGGGATTGTTGAAGCAAAAAGCTTTGTTTTTGTTGAATATGATAAGCTTTATTTATGCTTTTGTTAAACCAAAGAACTTTATATTTATTAAATGTAAGGAATTTTGTTTATGTTTTTTTTAGTCAATGATCTTTGTTGTTATTGTAATGAATAGATATTATGTTTTGCTAAAAAAAAAAAATGCATGTGTTGAACTTTAGTTTTTAATTTTCAGCTAAAAAAAATGAACAATTTTTTTTTTTATAAATGTTATCCATAGATATCTGTATAAACCCGTGGATACCTCAAAATCCGTGGATTACCCACTAAACGGATATCCACGCAGATATGTGTAACGCCCGTTTATTTTATTTTTGGTAGAGTTTAGAGTCCTATTTAATTGATTTATGTGATTTGTTTATTTAATTAAATGGTTTTATTAATAGTTAGTAAGAATAAGATAGGAATTAGAATAT
>Ga0228711_1006846_pt1 | contig 16756 bp, 8 predicted proteins | sample MedpolnodulmetaG_2_FD_177996 | JGI IMG/M metagenome (GOLD analysis project Ga0228711, IMG submission 177996) | Root nodule microbial communities from Medicago polymorpha collected in Santa Monica, California, United States - brown nodules | ecosystem: Host-associated > Plants > Roots > Nodule...
ACAAAAAACAAATTTAAGATTTTTTTTTTTTTTTTAATGATGATGATACTCGAGGATCTAAATCAAATAATCTATATCAAAGAGTTGTGTGAGAAAATATGGTAAGAATCTTTTTACTGATGTAAAGTGGTGGTGACTGAAAGAATATCTGATGAGTCATGCACATTTCTTAAGCTTCATTCTTCAGATATGAAAATGGAAATGGGAATCTAAGTTATGATGATACTATTTGACAGATTTGGAAATAGACTAGGGCTGAAGCATGTTAAAAGAAGAAACAAACATCTTGAATATGCTGAAAAAAGCAAGAATAAGAATATTGAAATTTCCCATGCAGACTGGAATGCCAAGACTTCCATCACCGCAAGTCACAACGTCACAAAAGAGAGATAGTCCATCTCAAAGATAATAGCCAAATAGTTAGTTGTATAATTTTTTATTTTATTTTAAACTTTTTGGATCAATGATATCATAATTTTAACTCCGTACTTTATATTAATTTCAGGTGCTAATTAATCTCCATTCAAACTAAAAAATTTGGTATCTATTTCTGTTTACGCCTTTGGGGTTAATTCTTGATTTATTTATTTTTTCGTTATATTTTCTTCAAGAAAGGTGTGAGTTGTTGATTTAGAATCCATTAGGATTGGTTTCTTTTTGAGGTCATGCATAACAGTTTATGCAAATAAATAAGGTGTTATGTGTTTTCATAAGCTTGTTAATGTGATGTATGAAAAAACAACTTATAAAAATACAATTTTTATAATCAAGTTAATATTAAAAAAAACCAATCAAGTAAATATAGAAATTGTGCACATTGTATTTGTGGTGAAGGATGCTCTTTATAAACAGTGAAAATGAGCGGTTGTAAAGTGATGAATAATTTGTTACGGACTTTTCTCATCAATGAGTAAAATATAATATGGGATGAACAAGAAAAATGTATTAACAATAATTCATACACAGTTGGCTACATGCAGTTGTAGTTCTTTTCAGTAATTTTCGACGACATTTACTTACGTGTTACAAAATGATGATTGATTACTCCTCGTTCTAACATGTATCTTAGTGTTATTGAGTATTTTTGTTTTATATTTTAGAATTTTTTTAGACGATTAAAGTGAGTTAGTGATAGTTTGGCAAAGAGTCTATAATATTTTGTCAAAGTCGTTGTATTTACATAACCATACAACTCTATAGGGCGGAGATATTGAAGTCCAATCCACTTCGACAATTATGTCTCAAATCCTAAGCACATATCAAATGTGAAAATTCCATGAAGAGCGAAGAAATAAAAAAATGCCTTAGATGCATGCACATACTGATGAGCAGAAGAGGAAGAATGTCACGGAAGCACATCCAACGTCCGTGACAGGAACCGAGATGCGCATCTTTAAGATGAAGTTGGCCATGTGTTGAACAGCACACACGATGAGTGCAAGGCTATACACAGCCCGAGTGTGCGATTTGAATTTTTCCTTTATGTTGAATTTCTCAACCAAATATAAGCATTTTGAATTATTACGACTTTAATGGCTAGAGGTTCGATCTAGGGAGCAAAAGTGGTGACTTTCACACTTTAGAATCAAGATCGAAGATCATATTCACTCTATCTATTATTCCTTTTACCTTTAATCATGTCTTTTGTTATTATGAGTAGCTAAAAATTTATATTAGGGTTGAATGATAAATCATTATGGCATATTGTTTAAACCGTGCAATCTATCATGTCATCTATTTATTCAATTTGAACTATGTTGGTTAACATTACCTTGTGCTTAAAGCTTTTCACTTCTTGATCAACTTTGAATCGATTCTAAATTATGACATTATAAAAGTCTAAAGCAAAACAATCAAAAAAGCATTACACATAGCAATCATACCATTTCATCCAAAAGACTAACATAAAGGATAACATAAAGTTCATATGAAATATAGCTTCTTACAAAAACAAAACAACTTATCATAGAAATGCATTAATACACACTTAGTAGCATGAAAGAGCAGAACAAACAACTAGTGGTGGCACATTCTTTCAATTGAAACTTGAAACACAAACATTTTTTCATCAATCAACTTCAATTTGCAAGTATCTCCAATCTTCAATTTGCAATCTTCCTTAAATTTTTGCCAACCTGCATAGAACCTAAATCCTGTTGACTGATAATGTGTCACTTTTACCAACCATGATTTTCCCTCATTTGTCAACTCCACGAATTTTCCATGAAACTCTTTATGTCTATTAAAAAACTCATTTTTAATATACTGCAAATAAAATAAAATAAATTATATATAGTTCTAACTACTAACATATATCTATATCGTAACTACATAACATAATTAATTAATCCTACCGGGTAAGTAGAGTTCACACGAATCTTGATTGTGTTCGGTTCCATCACATTACCACCTTCTAAGTCTTCTGAAACACAGAATGAAAATATATAATTTTTGTAACATGATAGTTGTCGACATTAAATGTTGATAAATTTGTTTCTTCATCTCTTTGACACTAGATAATATCGAACAAATTAAAAAAAAGTATGTAAACTATTTACAGATTTTTATTAGATCCTTGAACTAGTTTTTTTAATTGGATCCTTGAACTTTTAAATAATTTGTAAATAAATTGTAATAGACATAAACCTAAATTATTATAAATTCAAAATAGATATTGTTATAAATTATTTTTAAAATGTAAGAAAGCTTAATGTTAGAAAACCTAGTTATAATATTTTGAAAAGATTTAGATACTAAATTAATATTTAATTCAAAAACCTATTTAAAATCTCTAAAAACTTTAAACAAGTACATACTCGAGACAACATGGCAGCTCCTTGAACTTCCTTCAATGCCTCTTCTCTTCCCAACATTATCATCACAAGAGACCATTCCTTCATAACCTTGTCATTGTTCAAAGGGATTGGAGAAAATCAATTGATATTAAGCAAATGTGGTGAATCATATGTCAATGAATTTATTTTTAATAACAATAAATAAACCGAGGAAGTAAGAAAGAAAAACCTTTGGCTTGGGTAATAGTCATGGTGAATGAAAGTGGTTCTCGTTGAGTCATCACAAATTTACATTTATCACCAACTTGTAAGTTATATTTTTTGGCAAATGGCTTCCAACCATTGGTCACCAAACATGTTCTATTATACTTGACATCTTGAAACATCACCTTCACTTTCATAGGCATGTTCTCACCAACTCTAATGCTTGCAGATGACCCTTTAAGGCACTCATTCAAATATGTTCTTGAAAAGTCACTTGGTATCCTCTATTTCAATTCAAGGTTTATTAGAGATATTAATTAAAGCCAAAATTTACTAATAATATAGAACACAAATCCTTCAAAAAATTTAGAACATAATATAGAACACAAATCCTTATAATTTAGAACATAAGTATAATGTTTTATAGTAAACTTACCAACGTATAGCCATGGGCGTAAGAATGTGACAATTCAAGTTCAAAACTTGGATTCTCATTATTGTCTCTCTCACTAATTGTTGAGCTTTTTTTAGCCTTCTTAATCATGCCTCCTCTCCTATTACCTGCAAAGTAAAAAAAACAAAAATCTATTTTAGCCATTTATAAGGAAGAATAGCAACTGAAATAAAATAAAAAATAAAAAAAACAGATGAACTCACCATTGATTTTTTGCTGATTAATTTTTCTCTTGCCATTTTTTCTCCTTTGAGATGTGCCAGCACTATTAGTAACTTTGTCATCACTCAGTTCAACAACTTCTTGAACTTCTTCTCTACCTTCACAACTTTCATCTATGAATTTTATATTGGAATAGTCTTTTTCCAATGTATTGTGACCAAAAATCTTAACCTTAAAATATGGGCCACCTATATATTTGAAAACTAAAGCATATCCATATTTTAGAGACTTTGCAAAATTTTCCCAATTTCTCTTAAACCAAATATCACCGTCACGCCCCACCCAAAATATTTCCTGTTGAGCACCATTTGGAAGTCTAAGAATTACTGGATTTGGTATTCTTTTCCAATATTTCTCCACAAATATTTTGGGAAGTTTCTGAAACAGATAATCATTTATGGATAAGGATAGGTAATGCAACAGGAAGAAGAGAAACTTTATAGACAATTTATAAAAATTATTAACAAATGTATAGTTGGATTGTGATTTGTAATTGAAAGGAATAATTAGTTGCATGTATACTTAATTTATAAATTAACTATACATGCAACAAAATACAACATGCAATTTCTATTGAATGCAATTTTGTAATATGCTTACAAGCTCTCCTTTATGTAGTTCATGATTTTGAACTATCTTCAAGAACTCTTTTGGATGATGTAATGACATGTTTCAGACAGATATTAGAAATATGGTAATGGAGTGACAAACTGCGAGAACTTTTATAGTTGAAGTTTGTATTTTTTATCTTGGTTGAGAAGAATAATATTTTCTAAATAAAATATGAATGATGGATTTTTTTAAAGTAGATATGGAGAAATTAATACTTTTTTTTATAGCAAAAGTGATGCAATAGCACCATAAAAATCAATATATAAAACAAAAAAAAAAGTACACGAAAGAAAAGGGGAATTAGGCCAAAACCTTTTCAAAAAGTGACAAACTTAAAGTTAGGTAATCTCATCATATTCCTAATGTACTCAAATCTAATAACTATTGGAACTTTATTCCAAATATCAATAGTGTAAAGGGTCATTGAAAGGCCAATAAAATTTAATCTATTTGCACAAAGATTCCTTTCTCTCTATAGATGTGTGTAACCATAAAATGCATTTCTTGAGTAAGAAGCAAGCAGTTTACCATCTATTTCTTATTGCCTAAGGAACATTAGACAAATTAGAAAAAACTAATATGACACGCTTTGAGTCAGTTTCTAACTAGAGGTTTTTCCATCCATTGTTGTTGGTGATCTCAATTGCAATCATAGCAGCTAAAAGCTCTACAAAAAGAGCATTCCCTACACCCAAACGTTGAGCAAAACAAGTGAGAAAGACACTATCACATTTTTTGAATATGCCACCAGCAGTAGTAAAGTTATTAATTGATGCACCACTCGTATTGCATTTGATCCAATGCCAAGGAGGAGAAACCCAAATAACCTCTTTGATGAATGGAGCTTTTGGAGGATGGATGTCAACCTTGAAAGCTTTGAGGACTGAAAATTCCCTCATATTGATTGAGGCTGCAAGCTTTGTTTTGTTTCCAGATAATGTCATATTTGAGACGATAACATTGATTGCTGATTTCCAATATATGTTCTTCTAATTAAATCTAGCTTGATTTCTCCCATAGAAAATATTTATAGGACACGCAGTAATAACAACCCTACATTGTTTGGACCATCCATCACACAAATACCAAATGTCTTCTAAAGATGTGAATTGTATTGTGTTTTGTTAAGGATAGTATCCAACCATGACCAAATTTTGAATGCAAAAGGGCATTCAAAAAATAGATGAAAAGATGACTCATAGTTGCAAAGGCAATTGCTACAAATTGAGCCTCTTTTCATAAGTTTCCATCAGTGGAAAGTTTCCCATGCATCAACCTCCATACAAGGAGGGATTCTGAAGGTGGAATGTCAACATTCCAGATTGTTTTGGCCCAATGTGAGTCCCTAAGTTGTTGGTACCAATCTTAAAATCCGACTCCACTTCTTTTGTATTTTATGTCGTTTTTTCAACTGAGGTTTTCCTCTTTTTACAATATCCATAGAAATTAGGTATGTTTTCATAGTCTAAGTCAACATAGAATGCATACCCTTTTCTTTCGACCAACACTCTTGTTTACCCTGATTTTTGGTAAACAACCGATGGTTTAAAATTAATTGCTTGCAAGATTAACCAGTAAATCTTTGGGACATATTATGTTTGTTATTTTCCAGAAAATGATGAATGTTCTTGATATTGTTAAGTAAAAGATGAAAATAATTGTCGAATTCAACAGATGTCAAATCCGTCGAAGTAAATTGCGAAAAGAATAAGTAAATTGCAAAGGAATTTAAATAAATAAACATAAATTGCATTTAATGAATGTAAACTGGTACACAGATTCATACATTTTGACTTGTGACTCGTTTCTCTCAGATGCGGATAGTTTGAGTGTAAGTTTTCTGTATGATTGAATTATGACCTGTTTTTCCTATGAAAAACTAATATGTATACTAAGAACTATCTACACAGAAACGTTCGAAAATAACTGCTACTAACGGTTACAAACAACTCTTCAATTTGAAATTCAAATAGCATCTTTCGACAATAATCGTTGTTTGGTTCTTCATCTAGCACCAATCTTCTTTCGACACTTTCTTGCCTGTCGAACTAACACCTTTAAAACATCAAATCTTGCTAAGTTCATATTTTTGACTAAACAAGTGAGTTGAACACATCAACTTATCTTCAGTTCAAAGTCAAACTCCATTGACTGCATTAAATATAGCCTGTCGAAAATACTAGCTAACAAATCTATATTTTAATTCTTTTCGAAGGTTGATATCAATGAGTACTCTCACAAAATGTCCAAAAGTACGATCAAACATACGTTTGTTGGTTACATAATCAATACATAAAGGACTACCAACATTACTAGCAATAGCAAAAATTATTTTTGGTCTCCAATATTCTTAAGCAAGACCATAGATTATAAACCATGCTTGTGTTTGTATTCTTTTGAGCATTTGGATTGAAATATGTGGTCCAAGCAAAAAAGTTTAACAAACCTAGATTCTGGTTCCAAGATCCCACGCTTCTCACACTTCGAGCATCTTCAACACTTGAAAATGAAAACTCATAATACCCTTTCTACGAAGTGTCACCCCCCATCGTCCTAAGGACTTCTAGACAAGCTTCAACTTTTCACGTAGGGCAACAATAATGATAAGGCTTGAACCTTTTGGCCAAATAATGTGAGCTTGAAGGTTATGCTTTCAAGTTTGCAATCCCAACAAGTATTATTTTAGGGTTGGTTTTGGTCGTTCACTCTGAGGTATATCACACACATTATTGAGTGCTTAAGCAAAGGTTTTTTTTGGTGATTTTGGGTTTGTCTTGGTGGGATCTTAGGTTGAATTTTATTATTAAGACATGGCCGTGGAATGAGAATTTTTGGTGTGGCCATTTTGGTTGATTGGTGACGTCGATTGGTTTAGGTAGGATGTTGGAATGGATTAAGCATAAATCAATTAGGTAGGTGAACTTAGGTTGGAAGGTGGGATGAATAAAGATGGATTTAGGGAGATGATGTAATGGATCGGTTCTAAGAGATAATGAATAGTGGGTTAAAATTGCCAGAGCATAAAGCCGCTTTCATGTGTGTGTATTCTTCCTAAAACATCTAAAGATCGATTTGGAGAAATAGTTAGATGTTCATTGATCATAAATTTGGTAAATGCATTAAATTGTTTTAAGTAATAAAGTAGTAATTATTGTCTCTACAAGGATTATTGTTTTTTTACTAGGCAATAAACTAAACCTATAAATAAAAGAAGTAAATTGGGAGGGTGTTAGCAAGATTTGTTGATTGCGATAAAATTAAATCAAGATGTGAGACAGAGTTCTGATGGATATTAGGATTCTTCCTCTTACGTCTTTGTTGGATTAGAGCATGTTCATAGACCAAACACTATTTAAGTTTTATACTCACAACGTCTAACATAGTAAGGCCTACTTCAGTTATGTTCATATGTTCTTTTGTGAAATATTGCTCCGCTAGTGCTAATAAAGACTTATATTCTCACGAGTATTTGAGAACGTTAAACCTAGTCATACAGTAGGAATCTCTAATCTCTTGGTTAACTACTGGAGTAAATTATACATACTAATTATGATTAGCAAGACAAAATGAATCTATAAATCATAACCTATGATCAATTCAAGATGAAAGAAACTGAAAAGGCATTAATAATAATATATATAAAATAAGCATAATTGAAATAGGACTGATATAGGAAATTGTCAAGCACTTGAAGCAAGATCCAACAAATAATAGAGGATCATATTTGAACCTTGATATACGGTGTTTAGTTATTCATGATAACTAAATACATAATCAAATTTTAAAAAAATAAGAAAAATACAATAGAACAAGTGGAAAGGGTTCGAAAACACCCTTCTTTGATGCTCTAGCCGCACTCTTTTGCCTATAAACTATCAGGTCTCTGAATTAATAATCATGGATTAAAATGATATTTAAATAGGGATGTTTGTACTGAGGTATCCATGAGGTGCATGGACATTTACCCTGGGGTGCATGGCCCAAAAATAGCAAAAGCTGCCTTTTCTACTTCAACGCGTGTGGACCTCAGGATCGAGGTGCATGGAACAAAGCATGGTCCCCTCTACTTCTCTTCATGCACTTTTCTCCATTTATATGAGCTTTGGACTCAATAGTGAGTTCCTCTAAGTTGTTTTGTCTTCAAATTTTTGTTGTGCTTGACTCTCTAGCTTCCATAACTTCCATGAGATTGTTTTGCCAAATTACATGATGTATACCATAAAAGACTCGAAACACATATGAAGTTGTTTGGTTAAGGAAGAAAATGAATTACAACGACTCAAATCAAAACATTACATAAACTTTCCTAAATCATGAGAACTAACTCTAAAACCTCTAGAATGTCTTCAAATGCTTTAAAACTACTCAATAAAATAGCTAAAAAATCATATGACGGGGCATAATCACAATGTTAAACCTAAATAGGTTGAAGAAAAATTGCCTTTAAATTTTGATAATAAAAATAAACTTAAAGAAAAATTGATACTTTAATGTTTGTTTCCTTGTGTTGGAATAGTTTTCCCGTTTTCACCCTATAAGGTTAACACAAAGTCAGTCATTTGTGTCAATCATTTGTGGTTAATGCAAAAGTCAATCATATGTGTTCAACACGAAGTCAACACTCTGGGGTCCACTTAAAACCAATCTTGTGAGGTGAACACCAGTCAACACTTTGGACTGCAAAATTGATCATCTTGATCGGTCAACCCTATGTACTATGTGATCATTTGCATCAACCGATCCTCTACTTCATCAAACTAAAATATATCTTTCACTAAAAAAATGGAAATATTGTCTTGTGAAAATATTGGAATACAATAATGACTCTCAATCTCATTTAAGAAATTTTTTGATCAAAAGCCTCATACACACATATTAATGCAAGGATTAGTCAACCTTAATCAAAGCATGCAATGGTCATATATTAAAGACATGGATTCTCTCAGCAACAAGCATATTCAGAATCTCCTTATAAAAAGGACCTGATGTTGTTGAAAAAAATCAGGAATTTGAGCGGAAGAGAATTTAAACACAAAAGAGAAAAACAATATGAGATACATTAGTGAGCTTAATTATATTTATAGCTCCTTTAGTCTTAATAAGATTTTTTTTTTATTAGAATTTCTCTAGTTTAAGGTAAAAGTTCTTTACCGAGGCCAAGGAAATCTAGGACTAGATGTGTTAGTGAATTATGTAATGAGGTAGATTATAGTGAAAAATTATTCAAGTGTAAAAGAACTTGAGTAGCTTTGGATTGTGGAGTGAATCATGATAATTTTCATGTGTCTTTCTTCTTACCCTTATATCCACAAGAAAAAGAAAAAAACAATCATAAAAAACCATAACATAATTCAACCCCCTCCTCTTCTCGTTTTTTTTCTGACGTTCACACAACTCCAAACTTAAATTTTTCCTATAAAGTAATGAAATAGCCAAAATTCAAAATTTGTAGAATTTAGAATTCACATACCTTTCTGAGAGGGTGCTCATGTCGTCAATTCGTTCCATTTCTGACTTTGACTAACTTACCAATTTCTTTCAAGAGGGAAAAACCTATGGAAGATATCTCTTGCTTTCAACCACATTATATTTTGTATTCTCTTCTTCGCCAAATCTCATGGCAAATGCCCACTCAAATCGACAAGTTCAAGCATTTTCTTATCAGCTTGAAAAAAATACTAAGAAGTCATTCAAATCAAGTACAAAGACACATATTTTAGAGGTCTTTCAAGATTATAACGCTGATTAGATTAAAGTGGGATATATTTGAGAAATTAGGTTAGCAAAAGAAGTTTGAGTTAGATATATACTAGTGATCCCTAAACATCAAAACACTACCAATCTTCAATCTTTTTACCAAGACAACATGGGTACCAGTAAAACTACTTATTCATTATTTTAAGAGACCAAATTGTTCATTTCTTAGATCTTGTTTTCCTACTTTTTCATGTGTAGACCAATTTATTTTTTGATGGTTAAGTCTACAATTTTTCTTTCATTTTTTATGATAACCAAGTTCTACTATTACCCATACACCACTTAAAATGCTTCTAATTCTAAAGAGGAACCCCAAACTTAGTTTCAAACCAATACCAAGTAACTTATGATTCTATCTAACTCCAACGAAATCAAACAAATATAACATTCTAGGTTCAAAATTTGTGGCATGAAGTTGGCCTAAAAAACCGGCCTTTTTCCCACAAAAAGTAGGAAAAAGAATTTTTGGCCCGCACTACTTAGTGCGTGGGGCGCACACCTCATGCCATAGGCGCATGAGTGTGCATTCCGGACCCAGGTTCTCCGTTTTTCTGTTCTTTTGGGTGTTTTCTTCCATATAAGATGTCTTGGGAATTGGGAACATAATTTCTCCCTTTGTAAAGTCTTTTGAGACCTCTTGAATCTTCCTTCTTGATCTTCCCAAGGTCTTCACTAATCTTCGGATATTCTTACATTGTCAATTTGCATGATTTCTTCGTGAATTACATCAAAAACACCATAGAATTTATATGTTTCGGGAAGAATAGAATTACAATCACAAATATAGAAAATTTACAAATGTCCCGAAATTATAGGAAATTGTTCTAATACTTCTATGTTCTGCTAGGAAAACCTACTGAAAATGACTGAAAAACATATAAGATGACATGTCATCGGTGGGAGGAAAAAAAATTTGAAAGAAAAAAAACAATTTTTAATTTTTCAGATGACTTTAAGCCTCATGATTTCTTTTTTAAGTTTCACGACTTCTTTCTTTTTTACATGATTTGTAAACTTGAGATGTCTTCAACTTAGTCACAAACTATTCATCTTTTTTCTTCAACTTTTCAGGAACAATAGAATTCACCACAAACTTCTTCTAGTTTGTCAGGTGGCTCTCGTTGACAAGGATTCCTCACTAATTCTTCTGACACAACTATTTTGTAAAACTAAGTCTCTTTATTGTTGGACTTTATAGATTCAAAGACATTGTAATAAACATGTTCATTCTCATATCTTAACATAAGCTCACCCAACTCCATGTTGAGCGTGGCTCTTGCCGTTGCTAGAAAAAAGTTGACCAAGAAGAAGGGGACAATCGAAGTCTTCTTCCATATCCAATATAACAAAGTCCATCGATAAATTAACTTTTCAACTTTCACTAAAACATCTTCTACCACGATGTATAGGTATTTGATAGAAGTGTCCACTAGCCACATGTTTAAGGAGCATGAGTCAGAAATTAAACCCCTAACTACACGTTTAAGGAGCTATAATTTCTTACCGCTTGAACCAATTCATTATCAACAACTTTTATGGATTTAAATATATATTAAAGGATAATAAAAAATTAAAATATCAAAAACGTACAAATTGAATTTGTTTGTATTGAAATGTGTTTTGACTTTTCCATAACTAACACTGTTGGAAATTATTATTATTATTTCTCGTCAAAATTTATTATTACTATTTTGTGTCAAAAGAAGAAGAAAAAATCATTGTATCTTTCATAAATATTATTAAGTCACTTTTCAGCTTTTTACATATATACTAGAAAATTTGTCGTGTAACTACTTCATGTTGAAGAGTTAAGATAATTCAACTGATTTAAGGTAAATGATAAAAAGTTGAAAATAGATAATTAGACTTCATTTGACAAGATTAATTTCTGAGTTTTTCGATAGCTTATAAGTCACTCATATTAAAATAGATCTTTTTTATATCAATTTGTTCTCACTAACTTACGACGGTTTTTCGAGTCTATAACATAATGAATTACACTGTCATTGGTGCGATGTAACCAGAATCGTACACAAGATCTTCCTGATTACACTTGATGACTTATATATCTAAGAGTTTCTTGAAAAAATGTAGTAAAGAATCTTTCTACTATCTACCAAATAGTACTGAATTCTGATGAATGAAAAGAGAAAAAAATCGGATAAACCGTGACTGTGATGTGTTGTATCTCAATTCTCTAAGTACAACACTATTCTCTGATCAGATATGAAATGGGACTCATGATATTTGACAAGATTTGGAAATAGACCTCCATCATGAGAAGTTGAAAATGAGTGATAATAATAATTATATTGAATTTTCCAATGTGACTAAAATGCCAAGACATCAATCACCAAACCTCACAAATGAAACGAAAACCAATGACAAAAGCCATAGAGTTTTTAAAATTTTAATTTTTGGATCAATAATGTCATAATTTTGAATCGGTACATTTGTATTGGTTAAATTACATCATTGCTACTTAAGTTTTAAGTTCGTAATAAATTGGTTTTTAAGTTATTTTAGTCACATATAAATCTTTTAAGTTTCAGGTTTGTAATAGATTGATCTTTTAAGTTATTTTGGTCACACAGATGACGTCATTGATCGTGTTATTTTGGTGTCGTCTGTGGTAAATAACAAGTTATCCCTATTATGTGTGATCAAAATAACTTAAAAGACTAATCTATTAGAAACTTCAAACTTAAACGACCCTTGGTGTAATGCCTTCTTTTGTATTTCAGAAACTAATCTGCATCTAAAGTCTAAACTGCTGTGATTCTTGAAATTGTTAATTTAGTCTTTGAAATTGTTAAGTGTTGTTAGGGAAAATCTTATACGAACACAATCACATATTAATATTATTTAAGCACTCTCACATTAAATGAGAAAAATTTAAGAAAAATTATTTAGTCACATCAATTGCATTATTCAATTTTATTCTTTTTTTAATTTTTTTTTAGTTTTGTGTGTGTCTAAATATATTTATTTGGGCTTGCGTCCAAGCAATTATACCCCGTGTTGTCAACTTATTAGTTTCAAACGAAACTTTAAATTGATCTTTGATTATTAGATATTAGACAATTTTATGAACAAATTAAATTAACCAATTAAAAAGGTTGATCATAAAATTTGTATCAAGAAATATGATCAAAAAGGTTGATGATAATAAATTAAGTGTGTGTTTGGTTCAACTTTGGATAGAATTGATTCTGATAGAATGAATTCTGTCAGAATTGATTTTGAGAGAATCAATTTATGTTTGGATACAATAACGTAGAATTGATTAAACAAAATGAATGTTGTTTGGATAGTTTTGATCAAAATTGCTTTTGAATGTATAATTACTAAAATAGACATAGCTAAATAAAAATAAATAGACATAGTTGAAAGTATGTGCAGATCAATACTAAATGTAGATATATTATTTAATGTAAATAAATAATTTTTTCTATATATCAATTTAAAAAATAATAAATACGATCATTACACCAAATTTTTTTGACAAAATATTTGTTCTATGTATTTTATATTTTTTGATAAAATATATTTAAGTTAAATAATAATAGGGATTTTTTTAAAAGAAAATAATAATAGAGATGGTTGGCAAAAATGATAAAATGTAGCGTAAAAGAAAAAATACAGCAAATCTGAACGGAAAAACCGTAAACAAAAATCAAAAACTTGGTAACTTATGTTCATAAATATTTTATGGAGCTAATTTGGTTCGTTAATTTTTTTGATTAAATTTTGTTCCTCAAATTAAATACAAAAAAAAATAGAGAATTGATAAAGGACAATAAAAGAAAATAATGGGTTGTAATAATCAAAATATAAAATTTAATGAAAAATTGATTCTAGTTAGCTTCATTCAGAATTGCTTTTGGAGGATAAAAGCAATTATGAAAAGCCAAATCAAACATCATTGCAAACTCAATTTTCATTTTTGAGGTGTTGTAGAAGTGCTAAAGAAGCCACACCAAACATACACTAACAAGAGGGGTGTCTGATCAGAGATAGGAGCTACACTAGTTTGGAGTGTAGCATTTTGATAGAGTGTTTTCCATGAAGAGGTGACTAGTGTGCGATCGATGCGAGCTTCTTTTGAAGATTCAATACCAATACATACAAACCAAGTAAACTGATAACGAATGAGGGGTATGTCAAATAAACTGCAATCAATGGCAACATTTTAGAAGTCACAAATGAGCCACGAAGGTCGGTTCGGTCTTCCAAGTTTGTCTTCTGGTGAGGGACGATAATTGAAGTCTTCGGTTATACATCAAGGGTCGTTGGAGAGATTATTAAGATACCACATGAGGTTCCAAGATTCTCTGTGAAGGTGAGAAAAATACAAGAAGGGAGGTTGAATTGTGTTAGTTTTTTTAAAACTTTTCTAGCTAAGTGTTTGCATTGGTCAGAGACTGAATGAATTCAGAGAGTCTGAGTCTAGTTTAGAATCTGAGGAGTACTCAGAAACTGATTGCAACGGATTAAGGTAAACACGAAGAGGGGAGAGAGAGAGAGAGAGAGAGAGAGAGAGAGAGAGAGAGAGAGAGAAATATATTGTTTATTCTTAAAATCCAAGAGTAGTCCAATCCACTTGCACTTCCAAGGGCTTTCGCTATAAGCACAACTAATTACAAATGCTCAAGGAAACAACCAAGAGACTTTCAAATGCTCAAGCACACAAGCAAGAGACTTCTAAATGCTCAAGAACACAAGCAAAAGACTTCAAAGAGTTTACAAATAAACAAATTTGTTCTTACACTTGATATACAACAAGAGGTGTAAACAATACAAAAAAGAACATATCAATTTACTTAGAATTTCTAAGATACAAACTTTGATAAGAAATTCATAAGTGTTATATGCCCTTGTTTATTTGACAGAGTAAGGACACGATAAAAATAACAAAGTCTTGTTATTGTTCTTCAAGTCTTCAGTTCCTTATATAGGCAAGAATTTGATAGACGCTGGAGAAGAGTGTCAACACATTAAGAATCATTGAGAAGCTTGAAATCAAGGACATTGGGTCATTGCATGATATGGATAATGTCGTCGATTATACATTCAATATTCTTTTGCTGAAACTGAAGTTATCTGTTCATTCACTTAATCCTTGAAGTTTTTTGTTTGTTTATACACGTGGTTAGATGAAGGTAAAATGCACTATCACAGACTTGATAGGGAAAACAACAGAAGAGGAAAAATCTGACGTGGATTCTGGGTCCCTCTGGGACTTCTGTTCTTCAGAGTCTATAAGTCTTAAGAGTTTGATGGTCTTTGGAGTCTGATGCAGATCTTCAGCTTCTTAGTTCCTTTCTTCTGATCCAAAGTGTTGACTTCTGGTTGACATTTTCTTCAGATATTCTACCATAGTCTTTCAATTTCTCTTGTGCTTCTAATGATTTTATACATGTTTAGACCTTGTTTAATTTCAATCTATGGTCCTGCACACTTGAACATATATAACAAATTCAATTGTTCTTCAATACTTTGTTATGATCAAAACTTTAAAGGAATTGTACAAAACCAATTTAGTTCAAACACTCTGCGCCTCCCTGAGTATGAGTAACTGTATATTGTAGTTAATCTCCAGTTTGCAATTGTGGGATCCTGGATCAGTTAGTTAATGTAGTTTTGAGAATAATTAAGGAGTGAACAACTAATAGAATTGTGCCAAAAAATAACAAGGCCCCTGTTTTGACCTATTCCAATTTTTAAGAATAACTAAGGAGTGAGCAGTTGATAGCATTGCGCCAAAAAATAGCAAGGCCTCCGCTTTGACCTATTTTATCGACAGAAAAATAATTGTGAAGGCCTATGTTGTAACACAAATTAGCAATTTTGATTTCCATGCACCAAAGTTTCAATAAAGATTACAATGTTTAATTTATAGACACGAACTATGTCTTTAATGGACGAAACTGCCTTAACATCTCCTAAGCCACGAGAGTTCTAAGAGATCTCATTCATTGTGGCAGGCTTTGGAGGCATGCTCCATCGATAAAAAAAGAGAGTTGTTTGAGAAACATCCATATGTGGCGATGTGTCACCACGACTCCACCAGAGTAATAGATTGGTGCAACTATTGATCTGTTTGGAAACTAGTGCGGTAGCAATTTGTTTGGTGATGTCAACGATCTTATCCCGGACCTTACATATATTATGTATTGTCCATACTAACTGAGTTAAGCTTATGAGGAGAAGAACATTGATGTTTTGTTGATTGTATGTAGTAATTGACTTATTATTATTGTTGTAATTATTATTATTATTTGATTTATAGATGAAGCGGTAAAGACCACTCAAACTCACACACACTATTATAAAAAAATAAAAAAAAACTCACTATAAAATCCCAGGTTCGAACTCGAGTGAAGACGTTCAATCTAACAATTTTGACATTGTCAATTAAGTTAGAGGTAATATTATCATTCAGTAGTCTTGATCCTCAAATAAGAGTCGTTAAAAAAATTGAACTTATATTAATTTGAGATTATTTTTGAAATGTCATTATTAAATAATAAGGGTTTTGAGTCTCTTAAAAAATTGGTCAATCCTTTGATTCTTGACTATTGCGTATGAAAAAATCTCAATAAGAGAAGAGAAATCATATTTTATACCCCTTACTTTTCTGACAAAGATTAATCATTGTTAAGCAGATGTGAAAACTTCGTCGCAATATAATATCATTGTAAAAAAAAAA
>Ga0228711_1006853_pt1 | contig 16742 bp, 8 predicted proteins | sample MedpolnodulmetaG_2_FD_177996 | JGI IMG/M metagenome (GOLD analysis project Ga0228711, IMG submission 177996) | Root nodule microbial communities from Medicago polymorpha collected in Santa Monica, California, United States - brown nodules | ecosystem: Host-associated > Plants > Roots > Nodule...
AACCATCAAAATACCAATTTTAACCCTTTGAAAAACCACAACCATTCACCCCATAATTTTTTTCAAAATTGAAAATAAGTTTTGTGAATTTTTTTTTAGGCATGAAACAAGAGATCAACATCACTTTCAAACAAATATTTCCTCAGCAATTCACTTTTCTCATTGGATGTAATAATCAATTATATAAGTTTTCTAATTCATCACCATACCAGAAACGAAAATCTGAACCGAAGCTTAAAACGAAAATCTGAACCGAAGCTAATTACAAACCTTTGAAATTAAGCTTCTAAGTATCTTAAGCTAATTAATCTTTGCCATAGCCTTTGAAATAACAACAACCCATCAAAAACATAGATTAAATTCCAATTAAGAAGACAAATGGGTAAAATAAAAACACAAACTTTAAGTGTTTTAATGAGTTTCGTGAAAATGGGTAGACACTAAATTGGACAAGAAAATCAAAGAGACGACAAACATCGAGAGAAATGTGAAAGATTGATTCATGATTTTTCCAATCAGCTTGAACTACAATTCTCATACCGTAGAGAGAAACAAAAGCGCAAGAATTAGCATGATGGGGTGGATGAGTGTGGTTTTTCAAAAGGTTAAAATTGGTATTTTTAATGGTTTGTAGGGGCAGGAGTATAATTGTTGGGGTGTTGGGTAAAACTTTCTGAATGGAATTGGTCCAAATGATGATCTAAGCCCAATATTGTGATTAGTAAATCCACTTTTGTAGTAAGACACGTGTCCATGGTGCATGTAAGACAAATTGCATATCTCATATAATGCATGGTGGCAAAGTGGATGGTTGCATGCATTGACATGTTGCAAGATGCATGAGATGCAAGTGACAAGTTGCACACTTGGAGTTTGCATGGAAGACAAGTGGCTTGTTGCATGTAAGGAACCAAGACTTACCTCTCCAATAAATAGCAAGCTCATTTCCACAATTTCATCATCCCATCACATCTCATCCCATCCCATCAAGTAGTAACACAACAACAAGATTAGAGCTTGTTGAGAGTGAGAGGAAAAACAAGAGAGGAAATATAGTTTCTCCTGTGAGGTTTCTCCTATTTTAAGAGAGAGGTCTTGTAACTTCTTCCACTAGTGAAAGTTCTCTACTCTTGCCCCATGGATTTCCCCTTATATTCCATATAAATTTTGTGTGTTCAACTCCTCTTTTCTCATCTCTTATTTTAGGTGAGTGATATTTGGTTACTCTGCTACCCAACATTTTACACATTCATCAAATGACAAAACCCATAAAAATGTATCAAATTCCATAAAATGTCAAAGTTTTCAATTTCCAATACATTTTATTACACAAACTTTCACAAAAAGCTACCATTTAAAAAAAAAAAACGGTACGCCACACCTGATTGTTAACTTGTTATATCCTTCGCCGTTTCCTATATCTTCTTCTCTACAGTGACAAAATCCTTGTGAAAGAAATGAAACTAAAAGGAAGGGAAAGAAACGAAAAACCCTAAACCCTAGCATCTTCCTTCCTTCCAATGGCGGATGACCATCTTCCGCCGGATATACTCGAAGAAATGTTCTCCCGTTTACCAGTACAATCACTTCTCCGATTCCGATCAACCTCGAAATCACTTCGATCCCTAATCGATTCCCACAACTTCATCAAACTTCACCTCAAAAATGCCCTCAATTTCAACTTCTTCCTCCTTCACAACAATGATCTCTACCAACTCGATTTCCCGAACCTAACCAAATCCATGATTCCACTCAACCATCCTTTCAGCAGCAACATCACTCCTGTCACGCGTAACAGCAGCGTCATGACTCTTATCGGTTCATGTAACGGCCTCCTCGCCATCTCCCATGGCAAAATCACTTTCAAGCATCCTTATGACGCCAACGAAATCACTTTCTGGAATCCTACCACCCGTAAACATCAGATTATCCCTTTTCATCCTCTTCCTATCCCTAACCTTCTGAAATCAAACAACATCGCATTATGTGTTCACGGCTTCGGTTTTGATCCTTTAACCGCCGATTACAAACTCCTCAGAATCTCTTTTATAGCTGATCTAAATTACTCTTTTGATCCACATGTCAGACTCTTCAGCTCCAAAACTAACTCGTGGAAAATAATTCACAGTATACCGCCTTATGCTCTTTACTATTGCGAAACCATGGGGGTTTTTGTTGAGAATTCTATTCACTGGATAATGACTCCGAAAATCAATGGAGAAGACCCTTGTTTAATTGTCGCGTTTGATCTATCCCTTGAGATTTTCAATGAGGTTCCTCTTCCTGCTGAAATAGATCAAGAGGTTAATTGTAATGAGAGTTTTAAAATTGATGTTGCTGATTTGGGAGGGCGTCTTTGTTTGACTGTGAAATATGAAACTACTAAAATTGATGTTTGGGTGATGAAAGAATATGGATCTAGTGATAGCTGGTGTAAACTTTTTACTTTGGATCAATCGTCTTTCACTTTTTCTTTGAAATCTTTGAGGCCTTTGTGTTATTCTAGTGATGGAAGTAAGGTTCTGTTGGAGGAACATTATGAGAAGCTATTTTGGTATGATTTGAAGAGTGAACAAGTTAGTTATGTTGAAGGAATTCCTAGTTTCGATGGAGCTATGATTTGTGTTGAAAGTCTTGTACCACCTTCCTTCCCTGTTGATAATTGTAGGACGAAGGAGAATCGAACAAGCAAGAACAGGTATTCCTTTTTGATTATACGAATTTTTTGAGTTTTTGAGTTCAATGGACCCATCATATGATATATGTAGTTAAACTCTATGCTAAAGGTCAAATTAAATTCTTATTATAGGACAAGGATTTTCTAATAACTTTGAACTCTCTACCTTTGTTTATGTTTATGTATTTCACAATGTGTGTATGCTTGATTTCAAAAGAAACAAAAAAAGACAATGCATGCTATGTTTCGGTTTAAGAGTTGCTCCCTTGACTAGCTAAAGAATTTGCAAGATTCCTTTTCTTTAAAATTAGATTACAGAAAGAATTTTGGTCTCAATTGCCTTTTTTTCATTCATTGATTGAGATCTCTACTCCTAGATAATTATTTTTACAAGCTTATTTATGAATGTTGAAACTATTCCACCTTGCTGTGGTACGTAAAGAGAAGAAAGTTGTTTTTTAGAAATTGGCCTACAATGAAATTACTCCAAATTATGCATAGTTACTTTCAAAAGCATGGTTTTTTTTTTTATCAACTATTCTTTTGTGATATTGTTGAACTTACTTTGATGAGATTCACTTTTTTCCACAGGGACGACTTCTTGTCCCGAGGATTTAAATTGAGACTTTAAAGGGTGGAAGGAAGGACATGTGATGTGCAGCTGAAACAGGATGATCAAGTTGTTTCTTGTGATGTAATTAGTTACCTTCGTTTGTGGGAAAGGTTGAAGTGATAATGAATGGAGTTGCACCCATTTTTATCTCTCATTTTGAATTGTTTGTCTGAGATCACATTTATCTCTCTGGTGTAAAAATCTAGGGTGGGAAGAATTTGATGATGAGTCCTCTCTCCCTTTGGCTTTTCTAAAAGGATCTTCTGCTTTTATCTTTTACTTCTAGATTGTAGTACTGTTGAGCAGATGTGGAATAGTCCATATTTCCCTTTATGATATTTGTAATTGAAACTCTTTGTACTTGCTACTTCTGTTTAATTGAAACTCTTTGTACTTTCTGCAAGTAATTGAAACTATATTAGTCTTATATGTCCTCATATTTTCTGTTATGCTCATTAAATTCAAAAACTCAACAAGATATTTGCTCATTTTCTGTAATGCTCATTAAACTTTTGGCACAAAGTGACTTTTTCTTTGGAAGTGTTATACAATAACCAACCTCATTTTGCTTTCATAAGCATGTCCAACAAGATTGTGTAAATCAGGCGCTACAAAACTCAAAAAAATCATAAACGAAAACACTAAGAGCCTGTTTGAAACACTTCCCAAAAACTCTTTTTTAGTTTTTAAAAACTTGTTTGCTAAATTATTTTTAAAATTACAATTTTGGAAACTGTTTTGAATTTTTTTGTTTTGGGGACTAAAAAACTAAAACATGTAAAAGGATAATTATTGTGAGAAGAAGACTTGTATATTTCAAAAACTGAAAACAAAAACTATTTCAAACAGGCCAGGCCAGTGTATACTTTGCAACTGTGATCTGACTATACACTGCTGAAATTCCATGAGAGTAAGTGGGCATCCAAAACACTATAACCTTTAAGAAATGCAACTATTTGGTCTCACATTGTGCCTCCACATTGTTCATCTGTGTCATCCAGAAAGAATACATGAAAGATGCTTCATTACGTATAATCTTTTTATATGGTATGCGGATTTTGAGCGTCAAAATTAACCGTCTCAAAACTCAATGTTAAATCACTCCAAATCCATACAACGACATCATGTAAAGATTCGATTCATACAATGATAAATTAGTTTATATATACAACATTTTCATTGAAGAAACTAACAAATTGATTATGAGTGAAGCATTCATTGCATAAACAATAAAAGAAAATAACAACATTATGAATATCCCGACACAAGCTTAACTGTTTTATCATTTCTTTTGAAAGTTTATCTCATTGTATTTATGAGTAATGCATTCATTGGATTAACAATAAAAGAAAATAACAACATTATGAATATCCCGAAACAAGCTTATCTGATTTATCATTTCTTTTGAAAGTTATCTCATTGTATTTATTTTTACCCTACCGTGTTAAGAGTAGAGTTAATCCACGTTGGAAAAAAATCATTTGAACTTGTATTTTGGTCCAATTGTATTTGTGTATTCCTCAAAATCTTGACTAGACTAAGTTGTAATCAGATTCATTATAATTATCACTACAAAAAAAAGATTCATTATAATTAAAAATCCTTCGGTGCGAAGGAACTAGCTACTAGGTTGGTGGTGAAATATAAATCTCACGTGTTTATCTCTTTATGAAAAACTTTTATCTGTCTTAACTATATATTGTAAAAAAGGTTTTCACAAAGTATGTTTGTTCCCTTTAAAATGTTTGCAAATCTATGTTTAAGAAAGAGATTTTGTAAAACAAAATCCAAATCGTATACTTTTTGTGTTTTTCACTACGTTCATGTTCCATTAGTCATCTATAAACAGAATTTCAAGCCTAATTAAAGCCAACAACGTCCCTATCACCACTTCCTCCTCCTTCAATGGGAAGTGAATCCTTCATAGCACTTAAAGTTATGTCCATAGGATCGCTGGAATCACCTCACCAAAAAGGTTCAATAATTTAGCCTTGTAGGAACCTTACATCATGTTTTCTACGTTGCATTACACAACCTCATAGCCTCCTTCTTCCGAATAACGAACTTTCTTGTTATGTCTAAAGAAATCTTCTCTTGTTGAGTTTTTCCATGCGCGGCCGTTGGAGATTGAGAATTTCATTAAATTTTTGTTTCATATAAGTAGTCGTTTTTAGTCTCTATAAAATAAATTCGCATTTTTTAGTTTATGTAAATTTTTCGTCAGCATTTTTAGTTTTTGTAAAGTTTTCCATCAGTATTTTTAGTTTTCGTAAAATTTTCCATCGCCTTTTTTTGTCCATAGAAATGCCAAAGGAAAATGTTATGGGGACTAAAAAGTGCGATATTACTTTGTACGAATTGAAAACGAAATTCTAAATATTTATAATAACCAAAAACATATTTAACCTTTTTCCCATCTAATTATTTTTATAGATAAATATGTTTTTGATCCCTATAAATATATAAACTTTTCGTTTTAATCCCCTTAAAAATTTTCTTCGACTTTTAGTCTCTCAAAAGTTTTCATTCACTACTTTTGTTCTTTACTTTTAAGTCAACTCATAGGTTGCCTTCAAATTTTTAATAAAATTTTTCAAGAAAGTTTAGAATATTATAACAATCTCTCAAAACAAAAATTAAATTTTTTAACAAAACATGAATTAAATATAATTTTTTAAAATTATATTTAATTTAAAAATCATAAAAAATTATATTTAATTCATGTTTTGTTAAAAAATTCTATTTATTTTTTGAAAAGATTTTTATAATATTCTAAACATTCATAGAAAATTTCATTCAATAATATAAAAACTACACAAGAGTTGACTTAAAACTATGAATCAGAAGTGATGATGAAAAAAAATTAGATTACAAAAAGTCGAAGAAAAAAGACTTAAACGAAAAATTGATATATTTATGGGACTCAAAAATATATTTAATCCCTTATTTTAAGATGAAAATATTGCTACGTTAAAATTGTGTATTCAATTTTTTGAAATTTTTAAAAGTTGTTTTTTCAAAGTCAAAATTTATATATTTTTCGATTTTTTATAACAAATGCCTTACAAACACATATTTTTATCAGTCGTGTTACTTAGACATGTGATTTTCAACACAATATCTCAATGTAATATATCATTGAGCGTGATTAATGATCTCAAAGAGAAAGAACAACTCGAGAAGATGGAAAAACAGTTTAACACTTGCAAATTCCATATAAATATATGTATTTACTCCGGTTTCAATTTTTAACAACTTTTTACTTTTTAGATTTATTCAATCAATGGCGTTTTCAGGATTCAGAGTCAGGAGATTCAAAATTTTAAACTTTAACTTATAATAATATATATATCCAAAAAAATACATTGTATTCAATTTACAATGTCCTCAAAAAAACTACATTCATTCTTTACAAATGTCCCCTACGTGGTTGCATGTTCTGAAATCGTTGAATAATCAACTCATCATCAATCTTGTCCGCCACATCTCTCTCAATATAAGTCACAAGACAATCATTCATCCATTCATCTCCCATTTGATTACGCAATCTAGACTTCACAATTTTCATAGCAGAAAAGGCTCGTTCAACAGTTGATGTGGCAACATGCAAGATCATTGCTAACTTCAAAAGTCGATAGACTAAAGGATAATCAATATGCTTTTTGAGTGCAACCATTTTTTTGTTTGAAAGATCACTTATTCCTTTAAAATATGCAAATTCAACACTCCTACGCATATCAACGATGTAAGTCTCAAGTTGACTATCAAGGAACTCCAATGAGGTTGGAGAAAATTCAATTGGATAAAACTTTGCAAATTCAATCAAGGGCTACAATTGGATACACTGCTGAAATTCCATGAGATTAAGTAGGCATCCAAAGCAGTATAACAACTTGAACATGGCTTAAGCATGCACATGAACTAAAACAAGGGCTACAATTGTTGTGCACAAATCAATAACATACATATTCAATTTTCTAAAATAAAAAACATGCATCTAGAAGATTGAGAATGAATCATTGGAGAATCTAAGCAAAGAGAATAACCCGAGCACAGAAAGATCACATCCATAGAGGTAGATTTGAATGAAAATGGATATGAACATAAATCTAAATGAACAGAACCTGCATAAATTCCCAAATCATAGATAATCCAACTTGAAGAATAAGAGTATAAAAAAAAGTGGAGATTCATTTAGATTCGGTTTTATTGGATACTTTATTTGGTTTGTTACGGTTTGGATTTTTGTTTTTATCGGATTTGTCTAAACCGTTTACACCCCTAACTCTAATATCTTCTACTAAATTTCACTTACTCTAAAGTTAGAAATAATTTGTATTTTTTACTCATTTAGGAACCATGATGAAAATGTCTCAGGTAAGAGGATAATGGTTATTTATTCAATTTGAATATTAAACAAATTGATATTGTAAATCAATATTTAAAATGGTTATTTTTAAAAAGGCACTAATTTATAGATGCTTTCTTTGCCCACTTATGCTAGCTAGACAATGTTATCCAGAGTTCTGAAACTAATATTATTCCCCCAACACTTTAGTAATCAAATCTCAAGTCTTCGTCCAAGGTGTAGACCATGTTGGAATCAAGTTTGTCTAGAAACAACGATCCATAATTATTTTGACGATAACAAAATATATAAGAGAACAATTTATCCTATGATGTTTTCTCAAACATGCAAATTATATTTCGTTAGAAACAAAATAGAACACACAATATATATCATATGTTGCTTATTGTTTAATGAATGACATAGAGTAAAGAATACATCTGGTATCTCAAGCTCACACCATCTAACATAAACTGATATCAAGTACCTATGATACATAAGAAATGCAACTATTTAGTCTCACGTTGTGCCTCCACAATGTTCATCTGTGTCATCCAGAAAGAACTCATAAAGACACTTCATTAACTATTAAGTACATCATTTTATATGGTATGCGAATTTTGAGCGACGTCTCAAATATGGTATGTGAATTTTGAACGTCAAAACTCAATTTTAAATCACTCAAAGATTTGATTCATACATAATAGATAATACATTAATCCAACAAAGTAAGATTTTTGCCCTAAAATCCATGACTAGTGACTACTCCCACAACAATTTACTCCAAACTCTGTATATACAACATATTCATTGAAGAAACCAACAAATTGATTATGAGCGAAGCATTGCATTAACAATAAAAGAAAATAACATCATTAGGAATATCCCCAAACAAGCTTAACTGTTTTATCATTTATTTTGAAAGTTATCTCATTGTATTTATGACCTATTATTTTTACCCTACCGTGTTAAGAATTAATCCGCGTTGAAAAAAAAAAAATCATTTGAACTTGTATTTCGGTCCAATGGTACTTGTGTATTTAGAGATTCTTATAATATTGCCTTGTAGGAACCTTCCATCATGTTTTCTACGTTGCATTATGATGCACCATGCATAACCCCATAGCCTCCTTCTTCCGAATAACGATCTTTCTTGTTATGTCTGAGGAAATCTTCTCGTTGTGTTTATCCATGCGCGGCCGTTGGCGATTGAGAATTCCGTTAAATTTTTGTTTCATATAAATAGTCATTTTTAGTCTCAATAAAATCAAATCGCATTTTTAGTTTATGTAAATTTTTCGTTAGCATTTTTAGTCATTGTAAAGTTTTCCATCACAATTTTTAGTTTCGGTAAAATTTTCCATCGCCTTTTTTTGTCCATCGAAATGCCAAAGGAAAATGTTATGGAGACTAAAAAATGCGATTTTAATTTGTAGGGATTGAAAACGAAATTCTAAATATTTATAGGGACCAAAAACATATTTGACATTTTTTCCCATCTAATTATTTTATGGATAAATATGTTTTCCCCCTATAAATATATAAACGTTTCGTTTTAGTCCCTTTAAAAATTTTCTTCGATTTTTAGTCCCTCAAAAGTTTTCATTCACTACTTTCGATCTCTCCTTTTAAGTGAACTCATAGGTAGCCTTCATATTTTTAAGTGAAATTGACACGTTAAAACTTTAAAATTGTGTATTCAATTTCTTGAAATTTTTAAAAGTTGTTTTTTCAAAAGCAAAATTTATATTCTTTTTCGATTTTTTATAACAAATGCCCTACAAACACATATGTGATTTCCAACACCATATCTCAATGTTATATCATTGAGTGTGATTAATGATCTCCAAGAGAAAGAACAAACTAAGAAGATAGAAAAACAATTTAACACTCGCAAATCATATAAATATACATATTTTCTTCAGTTTTAATTATAAATAATCATTTACTTTTTAAATTCATTCAATAAATAATGTATGTGATTATATACTTTTATCAAATGAATTTAAAAAGTAAAAAATTGTTTATAATTGAGATAGTAGCGTTATTGATTGGGATTGGGGGAGAGGAAAGAGCGCCACTCACCCCGCCAAATTAAACTTGAAAAACATTTTGGCTCGAAAACAAAATTTAAAAACTCCCAATCGCCAAAACAAGATTCGAGTTGAAATGATAATTGAGAGATTTAAGGAAACTCTTCGCCTTCTCTCTGTTTATCTGTTCCAAAAAAGAACAAAAACAAAATGGTTGAGACTCGCTCTGCAAAGAGGAAAACCAACGAAACCCAAAATCACATGAATAAACGTGTCGTTTTGGGTGAACTTCCCAATTCAACAACCAATCTCACTGTTTCTCAATCGAAGAAGAACAATAACATTGTTTCAGAATCAACCACCCATGAAAACTTTGATGCTCCGGTTGTTTCCAGTGCTTATAACTATCTTCGATCCATTGAGGTAATCTTATGGGTCTTCACACACTGTTTCAAAACTGTATTTTTTTTTTTTTTTAATATATGATTGAGATTCGATTTTGTTTTTCTTAGATGGAGACAAATAGAAGACCAATGAAGGATTACATGGATATAGTACAGAGAGACATTGATCCAAAGATGAGAGGAATATTGATTGATTGGTTAGTAGAAGTTGCTGAAGAATTCAAGCTTCAGAATGATACACTTCATCTCGCTGTTTCATACATAGATAGGTTCCTATCTTTTTACCCTATCTGTAGGGTCAAGCTTCAATTGTTGGGTGTTGCATCCATGTACATTGCATCGTAAGCCTTCTATGTCTGATTTGAATTTTGCAAATAATTTTTCTCTTTATTTTCTTGAACATATTGATTGATTGATTTTATTTTTTCGATTATAAAAGGAAGTATGAAGATATTAACCCACCCCATGTCGAAGAACTCTGCTTTATTACCGATAATACATATAACAGAGACGAGGTAAATCTATCTATGGTTATGATACCAATCTAGTCTGACACAAGTATTATAGATTTGGGTGCCTTAATAATATGGTTGGAGATTCGATTCCTTGTTAGTGTGTATGGAAAACATATTTAGGAGAGATCAACTGCTAAAAAGGATCTAAATTATCTCGAGAGATTTGGTCTCAGCATTTGTGTACTGTATGGGGATACTTTAGTTTACGAAAAAAATAATATTTAAATTTGTTTTGTGACTCTGTCAATGCTCCCTTATTTTGCTTCTCTTGCTTATTGCTATCAATGCAGGTTTTAGAGATGGAAACTGACATACTCAAGACTCTAGATAATGATATGGGCGGTCCCACTGTTAAGACATTTTTAAGGCAAGAGAGTGCCAAATCTGTTTATTAATTATCTTGTTTTAGAAAATGTCAACTGTGTTGAGAAAATTGAAAAGACAATAGACTAATTATTGTAGTTTCTGTGATACAGGAGGTTTAATGAAATTGTCTGTAAGAAGAAAAATGTGAGCTTGGTTTTTTCGTTGTCTATCTTTGTTTTTGACATTTCGAAAGCGTTGTTAGGTGTTCTGATTGTTGTTTGTTTGTTTTATTTTCCTTCTTTCTTTCAGGCTTCAAATTTGCAGTTTGAATTTCTAAGTAACTATCTTGCTGAGTTAAGTTTATTGGATTATGATTGTGTGAGGTTCTTGCCTTCTTTGGTGGCCGCATCGATCACATTGCTTGCTAGATTCATTGTTTGGCCCAAAACATATCCCTGGGTAAGTACTTGATCATAGAGTTAATGGCTTACTTTATTTGTAAAAGTGTTAGTATTACCAAATGAACATTGATGGTTGATGGTTCAATACATTTATGATTTTGTCTGTGGCAGACATTAGCACTGCAAGAGTACTCTGGGTATAAACCAGCTGAGTTGAAAGAATGTGTTCTCATCTTACATGATCTGTATATGTCAAGACGGGAAGGGTCATTTGAAGCTACTCGGGAGAAATACAGGCAGTACAAGGTGATTATTTTTCATCACATTCCTTAGACTTTACTTTGGCTATTTCAATGACATGGTATCTTTACATTGTAACAGTATAAATACGTGGCTAACCTGCCTTCGCCTCCTCATTTACCAAGTTATCTGTTTTAATTCGAGTGATGGAGTTGGATGAAACTTGGTTATTTTTTGAAGTGTTTCAATGATTTGATGGAGCTTAATATGTTTTGCACAAGAAGCTTGCTACTTGGCAAGGGGTTGGTATATCACTTAACTGAGAAGTTATTTCAAGCTGAGTATATGGGAAGTAGCAGTCATCTTAACTGGCTATTAAGTTATGGTCAAGGAATCTATACTTCTTTTTTTTGCATAGTTAGGTATTGAAATTTTAGTGGGCAAGTTGCAGTTTAACTTGTATACTTTCACATTAGATATGACCAGAATGGTTTGTCCTTGTGCTGACCTTGAGTGCCATTGCCATCACATTAGTGTATGCTATTCACTGAAATATAAATGCTTCTCCTGCCATTCAGCCTGCTCTAAGCAGTTTATGTGAGCTAATTGCTGTTGCTTTTTTTATTTGGTAATTTGTGTGTACATTAACTCTGTTAATCAAGTTTTATCAATTTAAACACATATATCTGTTATGGTCTGTTTGTGTGTACATGGACTCCTTTGAGCGTAGTCCACTGGTGCACCATAAGGTTAAAAAGGTAAAATAAATGTTGTGCTTAATGCCGGGCAGTCTTAGGAACATTCTCAAATTTGTGGCCTTCAATGTGGTTCGGCGTGAACCGATGGAGCAGTGAAGTAGAGATGGTTGTAGGGTAAAGAGACCAACAAGTGGTTTATTTGGCTATGTCTATGAGGATTGTCGTGCTTGTTGCATAAGGGGTTTTTCATGCAAAGGGTTTGGGGATGTGTGATAAGAGACGACAATCTTTAAAGTTGAATCTTGTTGGTACTCCTCCAAACTATAAGTGTGCTTAACAACGTGCATATATGAAATTTACAAGGCAATCAAACTTGATCTAAATTACAATAGTGTTTAAGATCATATTAACATTTGCACTGTGATCTGCTTATTAATGGTATGTATAAACTTTTCTTTCGTAAAAAAAGTTCCCATGACATATTTTGTTAAAAAAACTTGATAGAAAATACAAAAGAGAAAGAAGTTATTTACCTGATAATCTGATTCCTCAAATTCTAGCAAATAGCAACTACATTCAGCCAATTAATCTACTACACACATACAAGTCATGAACATCGATACTAACAAATCCAAACCATCTCATTTCAGCGGCTAGCTGAGAAAATGCAAATGCATTTTGAAGTTTATAGTTTTCTAGAAAACATGTACATAGACACCATATATCATGTTTGAAGTTGACCATGATTAGTTATTAAGATATTTGACGGACTAAATTGAGAAAAATACTGCTCAAGCAGTTGCCCTTCTCTTGTCTCTGCAACTGACAACGGTCCACTCTCTGCAAATAGTTCAATCATTAGTGTACAACTTTCATTACAAAACAATGACTCCAAAACTACACTTGGGCTAAAACTATTAGTTTTATGACAATCTTATTATCAATATATAAAACAACTGATATAACAAACAAAAAGTAAATTTTCAGTAATTATTTATTCAACAAATGTGCATTATCAAATCAAATTACAACACAACTATAGTTAATTATACTTGGAATATGTTCAAGTAAGTACCTAATTGATGGAGGTGCTCCCAAGATGACAGATTGGTGTCCATTACTTGTCCAAACTGAGGACATAGTGTATTATTAATGTCAGCCTCTGCAGCATCCCTGGGACTAATTTGACAAGTGTGGTCGACGTTTGCAGAGTTCAGAAGGGTCGAAGTTGGCGTTACCATATCAACAACAGTACTCAGTGATTGTTGATCACTGTATTCGGAAATAAGAGCAATAAACTATTTGATACAAATTCACTTGGAATGTACAATCGAATCAATGGCAATAAAAAGTACCTGAGAGGAGAAGGGCCGTAAGCATTGGCAAAGTTCAGAATCTGATCATTGGTATCTCCCTGAGGAAACCAGCCTAATGCATTCCCTGTAGTTCCAGCAACAAATCCATCTACATCTACAGTTTTTGTAAGATGTACCTAATCATAATAATTAATTTATAGTTGCAAATTTGCAACCAATAATTAGCTAAGATAAATATATTTCATGTGTATAGCGTTATCTTGTATGTTATAAAACTTACTTTTCGCAGTTGCACTTGTTTTAGAGTTTCCTGTAGGACTTGTTCACGATATTCCGCCTCACACAATGTGGTAATCTCTGAAGGATCTCCTTCAAATATCCTAAAAATTATAGCATGAAACAGTGATGACATGCTCTCCTTCAGAATTTGGTTTTGGTTTTGAATTAAACGATAACTGATAAGTAGTAATTAAGCAATGATAAAGGGAGATGAACCTTAGTCGATTCTCCATCTCTTCCAATTGAGACTTGCAAATAAATATTTCTCTTTGAACCTCCTGAAGCTCACATAGATTTATTAATCCAACATATATAACATTATTTGAAGTTGAAAATGAATAATCTGAATGATAATATACAATGCTTAATTATTAAGAGATACCTTTAGTTGGAAGTCTGTAATCGTAGGGCTGCAACAATATAATTAAATGTTTAGAAAACAGAAAGCGTCTACGAACCAATTATTATTAGTAGATTACAATTCAAACCTTATGGTAAATATTAATTAATCAAACTAAAAATGAGCTGTGGAAAATACCTAGGAGCTTGGCATATCTGATCAGTTTCAGCTTTCAACTTTCTAAGCACCTTTCGGATGTGCTACAGAGACAATCATAATTTGTAATTTCAAAACAATATTCCCAAGAACATTTGAAAATTGATGATCAGTTCAAAGTTCAAACTAAAAACATTATACAATGATACAAGGCTAAATGAACTACTCACCTCTTGATTATGCATCCTTCATAGTTGCACGGTAACAAAAGTTCAGACAAATCAAAGGTACCACCAACATTAGGATAAAATAAGAAGTATCAAGTATGAAGTACTGGTATAAGAACATACGGAATTACGAATTTTGATTTGTTGCAGTCAACAATTCACGCAGTCAACACGTCGGTGGTTGTTGGATCAAGATCGGCATTAAATTGTGCATTGAATGAAATTTAAACCGTTTGATCTCGATCAAACAGCCAATGATTTGCTGGCCGTGTGAATGTGTGAAATTGTCGCAACAAATCCAAATCCAGGGAATCACTTACCTTCCACGTTCACTGTCTGGAAGATTTATATATCGTTCAAGGATTTCTTCGATGCTTCAAAGCATATATGAAAAAGTGAGAATAAGTTCATTTGTTTATATATTCAATCATTTTGTAAAAAAAAAAAACAACAGAGAATTATCTTCCAAACCTTCTATTGCCAGAGAAGAGAGTGGCTCTCCCAGATGGAGAAAACATGATGAGACCGACATCAACATCACATAGAACAGAAAGTTCATAAGCTTTCTTGATTAAACCATTTCTTCTCTTTGAGAAAGTGACCTGTCTATTTGTTATGTTCTCAATCTTTTTGATCTGAAGCTTAACTCTCCCCATCTTTTTTCATTCACTCCATTCCATGATGCGAAAAAGTGAGATATATAGGGAAAAAAAGAAGCAACATTTAACACGTACGTCTTAAAAATGACTCAATATATATTTATTGATGAATTGATATAGGTTTGGCTAATTCAACCACACGTTACCATGAGTGAAATGCATTAGAAAACTTAGGTGGCGACAATAGAAGAAATTAAGGAAGAAATTTTTGTTTGTGTTAGGCATTTATCAAAGGTGACGTGAGTGAAGGCTAAGATGAAAGATATCGATCGATGGCGGTTTATACAATGTTTAAGATCATTATAAATTCTGCTTTTATTAATCTTGTGGAGAGGTTTTCTCTTTTAAACACAAATTCTTGCATGAATGCTTGTAAGCATGTTCAACTTTTGAGAAAGCTATGATATCTAATTGTCATTTAGTATGAACATGCACACGGATCATCAAGATGAGAACCGTGTGAATTTGTCCCCAAAACAAGGGAATCCGTGTCTGATGTTAAGAGATAACTAACATATCAAACGTTGTTGTTCTAGTATTTTCAGCTTGATTTTCATGTCCAAGGGCCAGAACCTAATACTTGAGTTATTAAAATTGATTTAAGTGGTTTGATATCTCCTAATAGCTATTTTTCTTTTATATCATCTAGGATCAAACGCTTAACAATAGACTACAACTAAAGAAATGCAGTTATATGTAATCTCTTACACCGCTTCATATAGTGCTCACCACATTATAACTAATTTCCACACAAAAAAACTATAATACAACTAATTAATAGTAATTTTTTTGGCTTATTTACCAAGTAATATTTACTTCTAGTAAAGTATTTGATTGGTACATTATTTAATGTAGGAGGGGAGAGAAAGAGAGGTGACAATTTGAGTGTTATTTTTTGCATTAATAAGTGCCACCTGGATAATATTTGTTGTTTGTCGTTAGACACGTAAGAACTTAACCAATACTATCTATTAACCATAGTATTCCTCTAAAAATGTAGTTTTAGAAAGTTATATTCGGGGTTGGTATTTACAAATAAATCAAATTCAATCTATATTATTCTATAGAAAAATTCAATATACATTACAAAACACAAATTAAAATCTAAAAAATATACTTTCAAATTTGTGCATCTTAGATTATAAAGGTAATAAACAACCTCCAAATCACGTCAAAAAAAATAAAAAAAATTAAAACCCTTCAAATCGATGCATTATGAGAGGTAAGTTGTTTAGATTCTTTAAGTATGTGACCATGGATTCTTTAAATTGTACTTCACATCCTCAAAAAAAATAGTCAAAATGTTGGACTCGTCTAGATAAAAAAAATTAGTCAAGAGTGCTATAAACAATTAAAAAATATGTTTCTGATTGATTATAGACGATGGCTTATATCAGGAGATACACTTTAGATTGATGCTATCAATATATTTCTAATGGTGGAGGTCCTATTTATTCAGCTTGCTTAAATTTTTCTGTATCTTGCTTTAATTCAACCTACAAGATATATCATTTATGATATTAATACGAT
>Ga0228711_1006854_pt1 | contig 16742 bp, 5 predicted proteins | sample MedpolnodulmetaG_2_FD_177996 | JGI IMG/M metagenome (GOLD analysis project Ga0228711, IMG submission 177996) | Root nodule microbial communities from Medicago polymorpha collected in Santa Monica, California, United States - brown nodules | ecosystem: Host-associated > Plants > Roots > Nodule...
CATTAAGTGCTAGATTAAAAGTGATTATCAAATATTAACATCTATGTCTAGAATGAAAACTTAAGATAGATTGTTATTCTATTTCTTAGATCCAAAAGTATTTGTCAATATCATTTTGCATCTCAATAAATCATTAAACACAAGAATAACAACAATATTGAATAAATAAGCTAGAACCATATATTAAAAGATCAAGAGTTACATAATAGCTTGTTTGAATACCTAAAAACCCACAAGGGTAGATGTAGCTACATATGTCTATGATAGGTTTGCAAAGGATGAAGAAAAGATGAAGATTCCATGCCCAGATTCATGATGTCTCAATAAATCTTGGGTTGAATCTACTCCTAACTACCTTGCTTTGTGTTTCTCTCTCTAGAAATGCCCTAGTCTCTCTCTAAAAACCAGAAAAATGTAATAGAAAATGTAATGGAATGGTTGGAAAGAGAAGAGAAAAATATTTATATGGGCCACTTCTGCGAAATTTCGCTGATAGCCAAATATTTCGCTATCAGCGAAATGCTGAAAATCTGCCTCTGCACCAATGAGGTGGCTCCACGTGGCCCTTATCCACTTGACTTCCTGAAGTTCGCTGGTGACTTCGCTGATGGCGAAATCCTTATGATGCAACTTCGCTAATGGCGAAATATTCGCTAATGGCGAAATTTGGCCTTCTGCTTTTGAACTTCGCCCACAACTTCGCTGATGGCGAAACCTCACTGGAACTTTGCCAATATTTCGCTGATAGCGAAATTATCTTGCTAATGGCGAAATTCTTGTGAACTTGGTAAAATTTTATCCTTGCTTGTATTTTCCTGCAAAAAAAGGGTTGAGTAAGGCATGTAAAGCATAAATGGCATTAATGCACATAATTGAAGCTTTTCCATCAATAACTTGTAAAACAAATCACCAAAATGCCTAAACTAACACATGAATTAGATCGCTTTTGAGCACTTATCAAAACCCAAACCTCAACCTTTGTACAATCCCAAAGCGTAACCAACCCACCCGAGGTACCCCTCGACGGTTGGAAAGAATAGTTAACATTTATATCACTCCAAATAGATTTACACACCGCATCATCAAACACAGATAACTTCGTTTCTTGTAAACATAGAATGAATGGATTTTTCTCCCTCACCAACTGACACACCTCTCTTCTTTTTTTCAAAGCCCCCTAAACCCCGAACGTTCCAAGATATAATATTCAACGCTACCACTCACACACACCACCTCGTCTCAATTCTACATATGAAATATTATGCGGTACATTTGTAAAATAAAAGGAAACAAATTTTGAAGTCACCGTTTCAGACTGATCACGATGCACCGCGTTCCTTTGACAAGACACATACCGTTTACCTTTCTAATTTTGCTGCGCTCTGCCATCTGCTGACCTTCCGGTCGTGACTTTCTCATGATTATTGGAACGTGATCGCCGCTCCAACACGTGGCCATCTTCATACCTCAAACAGACATGGTCCTTAACCCTACTTGGCCGAGCATAATGAATGATCACCCTACCATCTTGTGTTAATTCCTAGCTGCCATATTCAAACTCCTCCTCTGATCCCCCCAACCCTAGACTGCCCTTGCCGACAATCCATCGTACCTCCATGCCGCTGATCCCCCCAAAGCCTGTCCCGTTGTCTGTCCACCTGTTCCTGCGCTTTCCCCTTTCGTGGTCTCACGTCAGACCACTCTCCCCTATCCCCCCCATATAGTGGCACCCTGCTTGGACCCCTTCCCCCTATAGTACCTTACTTCCGGCAAAGGTGTCAGCCGACGCGGTTGTCCCCGGTGGAAACGGGGATAGCCGCCTCTCTCTCTCTAGACCACGCTCTCTCTCTCTCTCTCTAGACATCTTTCTCAATCTATATATAAAAATTATTCATGACTCATTTGTAGGTATATTATTTCAACAATAATTTATAAGACAACTAAAAATACATAAGAAAATGTAAATATTAAAATGAAAAGAAATAGTTGGAACACTGTAAAAGTTTGAGACAAAGTTTTGCTAAATGTTATCACAAAATGATTGTATAAAATATTGATAATAATTTGTTATATTGTTATTTTCGTTAAGTAAGATAAATATAATTTGTTACAATATAAAAGTGTAAAATATCTTTTTTTAAGGAGAAAGTGTAAAATATCTCTACTATATCTATAATTTTAATCAAAAACAAATTTTCATAAAAATTACTATTTTTAATTTATACACTTTAACACAATAAAAAAATAGACAGACGAACATGAAGTACCCGTTTAAGCGCTAGTTAATATAATTTATTTGTGTATGTATTTGCTCGTATCATTGTTGTAATGAGTTTGGAGTACTCATTTTACTCCTTTGAGTAATTTTTTTTTGCTTATTATAAAATGAAAAAAAATACTAACAAGTGACTCAAAAAATATTCATTAATTATTGTCTTTCACAAACATTCTCGAAGATATATATTATCAGCTTTATTACCGGTAAACAACCAATTCCACGTTTCACGGGGATGCATATTTTATAGTGACTTGAGAAAGCGAAGTATCACTAGATCATATGTTCTCTAATCTTTAAAAAAGTTATAGTGTAGTGGTTCTTAGAGATGAAAACTTTGATAATGCGAAACTTAGCTGCAACTAAATATAGACAGATCAATAATTAATTGTTTTAACATCGAATTCGAGTTTTATTCGTCATTTGTTAAAGCTCATTCAACTTGCATCCAATTACTTGATTAGTGTAACACTGCAAATTTAGTTGAACTCTCTTATCAAAACCACAAAGAAGTTGTTGTGAGCACGGCACCTAAATAGGGACTTGATAAATCTCACCTACAAATCTCAATTTTGCAACCCTTCTGGTCTAAATAACAACTAGAGCCATAAATATTTTTCCTTTCATATTTCAGCTCGTGTATGATATTGATTGAAGAGAGAGTGATTGAGCCATTACATGATGCAAAATAAATTATTGTTTTGGAATTATATTTTGAAGGGGATAGAACTCAAAAAGAGTACCTTTTGTCATTATCATTGTCATCTTTGTCACTCTTATTATAATTTAAATGAGTTTAGTAGGAAGTCATGCTTGGGGGCCCAATGACCATTCTAATCCCATTTATTTAACAATGATAACGGGTGGGAATGGAGGACTCATTGGTATTGAACATAACAAAAATGGCCAAGTGGTAGAAGGGATAAGCCAATAATTTTGATTAATTAAAGAAAGATTCCATTATAAAGTTTGGTCACATCCATATAAAGACCATAAACTATTTAATTAGCTGTAGGATATACTTGTGAAGGGAGGATATGGTGGTGCTATTTGGCAAATCAAAAGATAATGAGCGTTATGGAGGCTATAGGTAATACCAAACAAGAACACCAAATTAATAATTAAGAAGATATAATATAAGTAGGGTATGTAGACAAAATGGGATAGCATATACATTGAAAAAAGATGAATAGCCCCAAATAAAAATGACAAAATTAGGAATGTACCCACTATAATTTTTCTTCAAACAAGGACTTAACACCAGCTACAATGACTTTTGAAGTGATCAATTTAAGGACAAATCGTCCTATTACCCCCTAATACTTGAGGTCCATATTAACTTCATTATCTCCTATCTAAACAGAAAAGTAATTAAGAACTTCTTCACGCATATATACAATGATCATTCCGTTCTAAAATAAATGTCGTTTAACAATCCCTAAAAAAAATACTATCGTTTAACAAATAATTTTTGTTTTAAAATAGTAATATTTTACTTTCTCCATACAACATTAATTAGTTCACTAAAATAAGCATCGTTTAACAATCCCTAAAAAAAGTGCCCTTTAACAAATAATTTTGTTTTAACGTAAGTGATATTTTTCTATCTTCATACAAAATTAATTAGTTCATTTCTATTTTACCTCCATATTAATATTGTGTGCATCGCTCACAAGACATTATATTTCAATATGTATTTATGACAATCGCTAATAGCCAATATTTGATAGGAACAATCTTATAAAATTGTTATACTTATTCATTTCTTTATTGATTTTTGACTGTAACCTATGTGAATATAACTTTTTTTTTTTGTCAGGTAGTTTAGTAACTAGAATTCACCTTATAAGGTGAATAAGTGGGGTGTCCGGGGCTCGAACTCCGATCCTTGTATATAATAATGCATTGTCCTACCAACTGAGCTATGCTCACGAGACTATGTGAATATAACTTTAAAATTTTACTACGGATGCAGTATATATGTTCCTTTTAACCATTGTAATCAACTTTACATTTCTATGTCACTCATTTTTTTAATTTATTTTTACATTTCTCGTAGCTACGACAACCCGATTCCATAATGACTTGTTTTTAACCATTTTGGAGCAATATTCTTGAGACTCCCTTTCAAAGCTATCAGGCTTAACTTGAAAAAAAGGCTTTAACTTGCTTTATATCTAAAGATATGGTATCTTTCAATTATTGAATGAATAGTAAAATAGATGGACAAAAGCCTCCTATTATTTATTATAAGACTGCTAAATGTGAACAAATTAAGACAAAGATGTTAAAAAAGTAGCAATTCATTTCATATGATAGGAATTGAATTTGTCTTAATGGCTGTTTGAATAGTAGAGGTTGGTTAGAGAGCTAACTTTTTTAATTAGGTGGGAAAATGATCAAAGAAAAAGTAAGAGTATTTTTTTTTTTTTGGTGTAAAATAGGATGGAGAGGATTTATTTTTTTTGACAGAAAGTATGAATAGTTTAGATTTTCCTCACAACCTTAACTTTGTAAAAAAAATTAAAAAATCTTGCTTAAGTACGCTGGTTATTTACTACTCCTTCCATCCCGCAATAGATGACTCATTTGAAAATGTGTAATTTTGACCTAACTTACTTTGACCATATTTTTCTACTAATATACAAAGATAAATAATATCATATAAGATATCATTAGATTTGTCTCGATGAGTATTTTCAAAATATCAAATTTTCATAATTTTTTCTAATATATTATTCAAGATATTTAAGCTCAAAATTATGCATTGGTATGCGTAATAAGGTCAACTATATCAAGTATTAAGGGACGGAGGAAGTATTGTCTAACTAGATATTATGTTGTATTCTATAATTCGATTAATATAGAATACAAGCGATGATTAGAATACTTATAATTATAGACTAAATTCTATTCATAAAAACTCTGTTGAAAATATAATTTTTTACTTTTGTTTCAGCCGTAATTACACAACTCTTTAATGCAAATTTATTAATTTTAACATTTTAACCTACCTAAAGATATTCATTAGCATCGTAAAAAAATAAAAACAACCTTAACTTTTTCCACCGGAATAGTAGCATACTTCTTTTCTTCCATGATCATTCACGTGAAACGATGAGAGAGGGTCATGGTCTAATCTTTTAAGGTTTGTATAATATGCACACAAAAAATTGTCTTGCAACATTAACGAATTGTTGGATCAATAAATAGCATGATACTTCATTTGATCGATTTATTGATCCAACAGTGGAAATTAATTTGTACATAATACAACATATATCTTATTTTTGTACTATAGAATTGTTCGTCTTTTAGAGTTTTTTTTTAATATTCATTTTTTTATGAGAGATAATCATATTCAAAACATATTTTTTAAGAGAATTGATTTATGACTAACTTCTTTTGCTAAACTTGGTGTCAATTCAAAGTTTTTTACCGTCTATCTATACAGATTGAAGTTCATCAAATTTTAATTTTACCGGTTTCCTTTATATCTACACTTGCCCTTTTGTTACGTAATACAATAATAATTTGTAAGATTAATTTTAAAAATTCCCATTATCTGTCTTTTATCTATGATCTTTTTTCAGACAAACTATTTTGTTTATCTACACCTGAAGTAATGAATCTCACGAGTCTATGACCTTGTAATCGGGGCTGAATTTTGCGAATAATATATTGTTTTAAAATTTTATTGTCAAATATGAATCGTTGAATGTGATTTCAAACTTTACATATGATCAAACACCTTCCACTTATATGGAAGCTATTGTAGATGAGAGTAAATTTATTTCTATCAACTTCATATTTTACAATTTTTTACACATTAGACACGTAGCTAATCGAAATACTAATTACTAAGCTATCTTGGTGTATTTGGAAGTCTTAACTTTTGATTTGATGTCAGACTTTTAATAATAGATTTCATTTCCACGTCAAAAAATAAATAAACCTCGGTGTCTTGTTCATCTTGCATAGACTTGTTTTGGTTTCTATAAGGCAACCCACCATCTAAAAAGTTTATTTGGAACAGGGGTGAAACTTTTCAGGTGGCATTTCAATAGAAAAAAGAGATTTGCAAATTATTTTTCAAAAACAAAAATTGTAGAACAAGAGAATGTAATCCAATTCACCACCCTCTGAATTTTCATTCTTTTTTCAAATAAAAAAATAGCAATTGATTCATGTTTGACCCTAAAAAGCTTCAACTAGTAGTACACTTTGTTTTTCTTTCTCGGTCTCTTTACCCTAATAGCTAGAAAGGTGGAGTGGAGTGGAGTGGACACCATAATGTCTGTCCTCTGGTGAGCAAAGTATCCCACAGAGATCTTCCCACCCTTTTTAATTACACCACTTGTCTTTTTCACTTAACACCTCTCTAACCCTTGTCTATCTTCAAAAGTAAAGTAAAGCTGCTATACTACTACTTGCTATTTGCACTCTTCTTTTCCTTTCACTTTCTCCATCTTCTTGTTTTTTTTTTTTTTTTTTTTTTCTCTTTCTTTTTCTTTCCTTTTTTCTTTTTCCTCTTTCTTTTTTTTTTTTTTTTTTGCTTTGCCTCCTATATATCCGTCTTTACCTGGCAATATTTTTTGACCATTCCCTGCAACAACATGCAATTTGAATGAGAAAAACAAACAAGGATTTAGCCATTCACGAAATGAAATAATGTAAATTTCAAGAGTAAGGACTAAGTACCAAATGATAAGATTTGGTACAATCAAATTGTGGTTGGTAAATATACTATATGTTTGGAATGATCTAGTAATATTTCTGTCTTGTTTTTTTGGACATGTGACTACGGTGACATAACTTTTTGTTTTGTTATTTTCTTCTTAAAAAAATTATGTCCTGTCTTGCCATGTTGTTGTCCCCATATCATCATTCCTTTGCAAAATAATCAGAATTCCATATCCAACTGCCCAGATTTACATTATTTAGTCAAAATTGTGTGAATTTAATTTACCACGTGACCCTCCAATAGCATATTAGGACCACTACTCAAAAGTATGAAAATTTTGTCTCTATGAAATCTCTCAGAAGTCATCCATGCAAAGGGCATAGATAATTTCTATCTTGGTTGTTGAAGAGACCAGAGAAATATGTAACCAAATATATACTTGAAGGAGGAAACAAGACAACATAAGGATTAGAACGGTCCTCACAAAGAACCTGATTAGAACGGTCCTCAATCCCCCAAACAAATAGAAATTCAAGCAAACTACCTAAATGCCCTCAGAAATACCTTTTTGTACAATAAAGATCACTGTTAGTAATAGTCAACCACTCCACAACCCGTAATTTCAAAATAAAAAAACAAACAAACCGGCAATAACTTTATTATGACATGAGAAGCACCTTTTCAGGACTACGGAAAAAACTTTGGAGGGGTGGTCCTCCATGATCTGATTTTATTTATGACCAAAATAAAATACCCTCTTAACATCTTCCAAGTTCCTACCCTACCCTTTTCCCATTTTGAACTAGATTGACTAAAATACCCTTTCCTAATACTAACAAATGAGTGTCGGTGACCCGACAGAACTTATGTTCTTGCATTCTATACGACCATATAACAACAATTGTGTTGCCTAACCATTTTATATAATTCTATATTGTACTGATGATGAGGAGACAACTTACACAACGTCCATGACCATGAATACACAGAAGCTGACAAACTCATTCAATACAATTCTTTGCTAGTGAATGAACAAACTTAAATGCAGTAGTTATTACTATGATGAACCTGTGTGGAATTTCAACTTTTAAAGACATCCACAAATTACCAAAGACCGTGCTTGTTTTTATTTAGCTGTCAACACATAAGTGTGTTTGAATAGTTTAGAGGTGAAAACAATAGGTACAATGTGTTTACATTTTTATCCCATCAATAGAGTTTCTACAGACAACATAAAAGTTTGAATTGTTATCTGATTAGTACTTGGAGCAATTAGAAATTTAGAATCTAAGTTGAGCAATGCAGGGCATGTTTGTTTTCTTTATAAAAAACATCTGAATAGTATTTTCACTGTTTTATCTACTATTTTGATTTAAATAAGATGCTTTCACCTTAGTAATTTATTACTCAAGGGGTCCCCTGAAAAGCTTTATTTGAAAGGATATGTCTGTAAATTATTGAAGTAACAAAACAACCAATGAGTGTGCTTACCGTTTTGTTTAGGTTGGTTCTTTAGACGGGTTGGGTTTGGGCTTCTAGGTGGGTTTTGGTGTAGCTTGTTTGAAAGCAACAGTGGGAGCTATTCTGCAGCTCCTCCTCTGATGCTCCTGAACAAGTTCTCCAGCAAGCCAATCAAGTTTCTGAAAGTTACTCTGCTCTCCAATCTTCTTCCCTCCAAACAGAACTGACTCCACATTCTCCTGCTTCAACATTTCATCTGCTATTCCCATCAGCATCTTTACATTGCTGGGACTTGCATCTGTATCAACATTGGGACCACATTGCCCCATACTTGATCCACTTGCCTGTCATGTTCATGTAACAAACGTTTCGCTTAGAAGTACATTCATAAAATTTGATATATACTGAAGCTATAGATCAATTCATGCATAGTTCAAGTCAAGCATAATAAACTCAAAATCACAATTTTAAGAAACAACAATGTGTGATCACAATTCCCCACCAATTAGATTAGGCTTTATGTTAATTTACCAAAAATGTATTTTAGTACACACCAAAGGGATATCATCAAATTCAACTATTGAAGTAGGTATTAGGGATCAAATGAAATTCAATACTCAGGAATTAGCACTTAATTTTGATCCTAAAGACGGCAAACAAACATAACCATTTCATTTCTGTGACACAGACTGTGCACACCACAGCATTCCACATGCTATAACGAAACTAATTACCAAAACTATGGACCAACAAAAATTTCCTAAAATTGAAACACATTATTCTGGACAAAATAGACAACATTAATTAATATCAAGAGATATTCCCAAAACAAGTCCAAATCCAGCTATCTCACCCCATACATACTCTTCAACTTGCTATATACAAACAAGGCAAAAGATATCCCCTATGATGAAAGAAACCCCACACGCCTTACTCTCCTGCTGGTGTGAAATTGACTCAATTTAATTCCCCTTAACTTTTATCAATTCAACATCACCTGTTTCTCACCTCATTATTCTCAAACTCAACCAAATACTGTAACTAAACTAAAATGTACTATCTGTCATCATACTTAACATAAACTATAATGTACTAAACAATTCTCCCTTTTTTTTTTAACTTGGTACATTGCATACCAATCATTTGTGCTATGACCAATAATAATATTGTAAATTGAATTTTAACGACATTCATCGATGAACATACCTGAACACGGACATAATTAGTACTTCGGCAATGCCCAAACGCCATAGCAACGGCCTGATCAACAAGGTCAGCGGAGGCATCACTCGAAATACGAGCCATTGGCCGGGCCCAATCCTTCGCCTTCCATCTCGTAACACGATCATAATCATAGTTAACCTCCAACAACTGACCGGTTCCAAGGGAAAGAACAAGCAAATCCTCCACCCCTCGCACGAACGGAAACTCCTGTTTATTATGAAGCACGTGTGTAATCGCCGCACCTGTAGGGTTATTCATGGCCAAACCACCATCAACCGCCACACACTTGGTCACACCATCAATAGACCGCATTTGAACCGGTTCAAGTAAACCCGGTTCAGCCGAAGTTGCTCTACACACCTCCCATAAACGAAAATCAAAACTATCCGTTTCTAAAGCGTCCGCACGTGAGAACAAAAATGGCGCCGTACTGGATAAATCATAGCACGGTATCAGAACCGGTTTTAAAGTATCTTTCAGCGTTAAACAACGACCATTCTCCGCCGTAAAAGCTTCTTTCACCGTTTTCTCCATCCCCGCCGTCGCGGTTTCGACGGAACTCGATCCTCCGCTACCGAATAGTCTCTTGAGAAATCCTCTACCGCCGGAGCTTCCATTGCCTGTTCCCTGACGGTAGAATTTCTTCCCCTGCTCCGCCAAGAACCTCCACGTGTCATCCGCCGAGAAAATCGGTTTCCGTTGATCTTTTGTAGCAAACAGCATCGCCGTGAAAATACCTCCGACGCCGGCACCGGCTGCCACGTCGAAATAATCGGCGATTTTCGCGTTCTGATCACCGGATTTTTTCTTCAACGCATTCTCAAGATAAGCGAGGGCTTTTCCAGCGAGAATACCACGCATACCTCCTCCGTCGATTGCGAGTATACATATCTTTCCACGCTGATTTTTTACGGCGGAAACAGAGTCAACGGCGGCGGCGGCGGCGACGGCTGGTGGTTGTTGAGAGTCAACATCAGGTATTTGCTTAGGGAACCAAAGCTTTTGATCATCGTAGCCGAAGAGAAACTTGCTTTCAAGAATAGAGAAGATTTCGTAGCTGAGCTTATCCGTTTCAATGCTTGGTTCTTGCATTTCAAATTGATCACTAGAATCCATTATTATTTTCTGCTTTTCTTGAAACGCGATTATTGTTGCATGAAGCTTGTTTGTAGAGAATTTTCACCTCGGAACTGACGCCTATAGAAAAAAGAAAACAAGAAAACGAAACATTTCTTCAGAAAAACGTGTTTGTTTTTCTTTTTAGTAGCTCTTTATAAGTTTGAAAATTCAATTCAAAGACATGCTACGAATTAGAATATTCCAAATTAAAAAACAAAAACAAACATACATACCTCATTCAATAATAATAATCAGAAAGCACTTTGAAATATGAAATATATAAGCAGCAAATAGTGGAGGAGGGTGTCTTAGTTGAACAGTGAAAAACTAATTGTGAGGGTAATTATTCTATTCTAAGGGTACATAAAGAGCATAGAGAAACTGAGTCAAAAGGTACCCAACCTTTTGTAATCTAAAATCCCACTCTTGTGTTAATTTTCTCTCTTTCTCTGTGTGTCTGTTCCTTTTGCCGAAAGTAGCAAAGCTAGCTCCTCTCTATCTATGTAAACATCAACCAACAAACAAGCACCGAACAGAACCACAAAATGCCAAATTACAACAGCTGCTTCAACGCCATATAGTATCTATGTATTCTTCTTAATACGTTCATCCTTATATATAGTTTATACAATCCCTATTTTTATTTTTTAATCCGTAGATGAAATAGTAAAAACGAGGTCTCGTGTTTCGTCCAATGAAGATGTTCATCTTAACAATTTTAACATTGTCAATTAAACTAGTTTTTTGGAACAAATTTTTACTACTTTGACCACGATTCACTCCTATTTAGCAGGCTTCTACGATCTACATTTATAGAATTTTTTTTCCGACATTGTTTGTCAAAAAAATTTCACTTCTAACCCGCTTTCACATTTAAATATAGAAATAACCCCACTCGAAAATAAAAATAAATAAAAATCAGTCAAATTTGTTGTATCTGTACCGACCTGCCATGTGTCAAAAAGAAAGTTCATTACCGCAAGTTGAAACTGCGGTAATGAACAAACAGCAAAACAAAACAAAAAATCTTGAAAGGGGGTCATTTCTGTATTTAAATGTGAAAAGGGAGTCAGAAGTGGAATTTTTTTTTACAAACAGGGTCGGAAAAAAAAATTCACATTTATATTGAAAAATCCCATAACGTGAAAAACAATTTATGAATTTACTAAAGTGTTGGAAAGGACTAATATATTATATGTGCCATGTGGCATCCTCAACTACATATAGTATTTGGGTGACATTGTGACATTGGTCAATCACAATATCACAAATGTCTTTCTTCTTTCTCTTTCACAATATTTTTTGTTTCTTTATACATATGTAACATTGTGGTTGACCAATGTCATCAATGTCACCCACAACAATGTTACCAAGCATTTTCCCTCAACTACTAGAGAGGCCAAGAGGGGGACAAGCAGTAGGGTCCCACAACAGAAAAAATTGTGTTTTAGTAATTGATCATTGCCAATCACTCACCGACACTTGTACACCGTCAATCTTGCTATTTGTGGCGTCATTCAACAACGTTCCTCTCCTTCATCAACGTTCCAATTTTGCAATTTCTTCCACCTAGATACACTTGCATAATAGTATATGTATACACCTTCCCTTAAAAAAAAAGTACATGTATACACCAATACTTGTACCTAACTCAAATTTTTTTTTGAAGGGTCAACTTTTTATTTTTATTAAGCCATATTTTAGACCTTAAATCGTCCCTAAACCCCAATGATTTGAGGGTCAACTTTGAAAGGAGTCTATTTAAGATGACACTGGGTTAGCATGAAGGACACTTGAAACAAAATTATGACTAAAAGTTGGAAATTAAAATTTGAATTATGATATTTTATCATGTATTCATATATCAAAATGTAATTATTACAATAGTAGTTACTACAAGATGTTTGCCTAAATTAACACAGATTTCACATCAAATATTTTATTTATGGAAGTAAGACTATCAAACCTAATAAAGGTAACAATAAAGCGGGTAAATTGTATGAGTTTAGCTCATTTGATAGGAACAATGTATTGTATTATGTATGAATCATAGATCGAACTTCAGACACTCATTTATTTACTTTAAAGGTAAATTTTAGTCATTAAACTACTTGACAAATGAGAGTATGAGACGAGTTGGAATGAGTAAATCTTCATCTGCTGCTAAATTTTGGTGAGATTAGGGACGGATTCGGGGTGGTATGGGTGGGTTGCAACCCCTCTCTCCCACCCCTCAATGTTGCATCTATTATATATTTTAACCCTGCAATTTATATATTATTATATTTAACAGACTATGATTTGTATTTTTTTTGTTTTGAAAGGAGACTATGATCTGTATGTATCATGATAGAGTAAAATAGTTCCGATAAAAAATCAATGCAAAATAGTTTTACACCGATCTAATTTGATTTCTTTCGAACATATATTAGAAATAAATTTTAGGTAACATCTATTAAAAAGTTCCTGCCCCTGTTTGATTGGTTTCAGGATTCGAGAGATATGATATTAAAAATTGTATTAAATTTTGTTGAGTAACTCCTTTCACCTTTCATTTTTATTTTTTAAGTCATCTAGTAATTAGAAATCGCATTTTAAGATGATTAAGTGGGATGTCTGAGGTTTAAAACTCATACCCCTAAATATATTATGCAATGTTCTTATAATTTGAGTTAAGCTCACGGAGACACTAATTTTATATGTTTAAACTCATGATATATTTGTATATAGTTATATTTACTAAATTTTAACCCATATTTTAGATTGATTTCTTGAATTGGTCATTTATATTACATTCAATTTGCACTGTTAATCTTTAAGATATGATCTTCTTGTATTGTTGTATTTATGCTATATATTTTGTAATTGTGTGAATCATAACTATTGTTCCACAACAAAGTATGTGTGAAATACATATGTTCATTCATCACACATCGTATTAGAGATGAATTACTCACTATTTTGAATTCACAAATCCCTAGTATTGCTTTTAAATGAAGACATTGTTGCGAAATTACTCTAGTTTTTTTTATTCTCAAGATACATTGGTTCTAGTTCTAAGGTTTTTGGATTTGAAAATTTAAATTGAAAGAAGTATGAGTAAAAGGAGACAAGGAAATGAAGAATTTAACTACGTGAGTTATCTATTTATAATAAAAGTCACATGAATCATTTTATCACTGTAATATCAAACATTAAACTTTAAAAGATCGACATGAAATAACTGTCAAACATTGACAAAATTTTGCTCAAATAATGCTAATCACAGTTTATTTTTATATAAAGATTAGAATAGAATGCTGGTGGCAATAACGTGTGGGCCCAAGGCTTCAGAGTGGGTCGGTGAGAGAAGAGAAGAAAAGAGGGAAAGCACTACTACTATTCAAGTATTACTGCAATAGTGAAATTGTGTATCAGCAATGCAGTGTTACCAAATTGGTTGTCTGTTTTTTCTTTATAGTTGAAGTGTTATGTTGTGGAGGGTAGTGGTAGATTTGACCAGTTTGGCCTTTGAATTAGATAAGGGGGGGTTGGCTTGGCGCTTGGGGGCATTGCCATGGCCAAAGATAGTGGTTCCCACAGTGTTTTGTTTTGTGTATAAAAGGGAAAGAAAAAAAATAAATAGGACAATGAATAAAAGACAGTAGGACAGGGGGACAATTTCTGGTCATCAGGTGCAAATATTAAACTTGGAAAAAATCAATGGATAATCATTCCTCTTTGTTAATTCTTATTTCCATAACAAAAGCATCACGGGGTTTTCTAAAATTTTGCATATATATGTTATTGCTTTTTTTAACCTTTTATAATGCTTTCTTCAACCAATTCTTATCAATAATCATATAATAAATTGAACTTTAGACGACTTGGTCAAGCTTAATACCACATCTATCACACTATACAAGAAAAGCATTATGCCACTATGATCTATCTGTTAACTCTAACATCCATTTCAAGCTTAAAATGATTTGAGTGTCGATGTGTCTGCAGACTATAGTTACACTTGCCACCATCGGCCGTCACCTCCACCTCGAATTTCAGGCAAAAACATCCATTCTCACAACATTCCTTTCCCCCATCCACCACCGTAATGTCTTCCATTTTCATAAAATCATTGCATCCATATATGTTGGAATAACATGAGAATAAGTGCTAGCATCAAGAAAATCATACTTATTTAACAGGTAAATCCATAAAACAATTGTCAAGCTTTACCGCTAGTTTCGTATACGTGACAACAGGTAAATAAATTAGTACTTATGTACTTATTACCGATGCATATGTTATCATGTCACTTAATAAATATAACAAGTCATATGTAGAATAATTGTAAGGTGTATATTATAAATTCTTTATCTAAATAAGTACTAAACTGTAAACTATCGGTTTTAATTCGGTGGTACATAAGTACTAAACTACTCAGGCATCGGAAATTAGGATGTACAATAACTTTGATTTGCATTTGCTCAAATCATAAGCAACAATGATAAGATGGTACATATTTAACTTTTGCCTAATTTTTTCAGGTTGTACTTTGTACATAATCTGCCGTGGTTCTTTGCCTAATTTTTTCAGTTTGTACTTTGTACATAATCTGCCATGGTTCTTTGCTCCTAGATTGAATTTCAAAACAATAATAGTAGGATAATTTAGAAATATGATAAAGAAAAATTAGTACGATAATTTAGAAATATGATAAAGAAAAAAGAAAAAAGAAACTAATGTAAAATCATATTTTTTGGGCTATTTTTTGTGTTAATCGTGGTTTTAACGAAGACAGAGACCATTTCTTTCTAAATTGCGGTGTCTTCGGTGCGTTGTGGCAGCTAGTTGCGGATTGGTTGGGTTTTTCTACAGTCTTTCATGACTCTTTTTTTAATCACTTACATCAGTTTGGTGGCTTACGGGGTTTCTCGAAAGCAAATACGAAATCAATGAACATTATTTGGCGATCTGTTGTTTGGGTAATTTGGAAAGAGCGTAACATTAGAGTGTTTCAAAGGAAAGAAGAAAGGTGTCAGACGTTATGTGAAAGGGTGAAGCTTCAGTCTTTTTGGTGGTTGAAGTCAAAATTTGTTACTTTTGATTTTGACTACCAAGTGTGGAGGTTGATTCCTTTAGCTTGCTTAAACTCAATTTTTTAGCTTGTCATTTCTTGTTTGTTGCTTGTTTTCTTCGCCTGTTTTGAGGCTTTGTACAGTGTATCTAAACCTTGATTTTGGACAGATTCTTTGGCACTTCTTGTGCTGAAGCGTCTTTTTGTGGTTGTTTTATATATCATTTTGGCTTTTTTTTTTAAAAATTATATAAAGAGATTGATATCTCATATCTTGGTCAATCTCTTGGTTAAGTGGTTGATGAACGTTTAATTTTTTTTTGAAGGATGAACGTTTAATTTTTGTTTTCACGAATAGCAACTATGTTTAATTTCTTAAATCACTCCGACTATGTTTAATTTCTTCCTTAAAAAAAACTATGTTTAATTTCTTCCTTAAAAAAACTATATTTAATTTCTACTCATATAAAATTGGATACAACTAGATACATCATATCAAAAGAAAAATCCACGGCCTAAATACCAATTCTAAATTCATGAAGCATTCAATCTTAACATTTTCCCCCTGACCATATCTGCTAATCCTTTTTTTCCAAAGATATTGTAATTTCAGTTTTAATGAAGCATCCAACCTTACACTTTTTTCTTTTATTTTTTAGTTTTGGACTAATCTTAAGTAATTTCATTACTTAACTTACCAACTAAACTATCTACACGAGACTTTGTGTAAGAAAATGGGCGCTAAATAAACTATTTTGACTATTTTCCTGTTTAAAATGCCATCAATTTCAGGATTTCACTTAACTCACCAAATAAAAGGGGCGGATTTGTCATTACACAATGATTAGTTTTTTCTTTTGGTGAATAGTAGGAAAAACAAATTCCTTCCAAAAAAAAAAAAAATAAGAAAAAAACAAAAAAAT
>Ga0228711_1006855_pt1 | contig 16741 bp, 10 predicted proteins | sample MedpolnodulmetaG_2_FD_177996 | JGI IMG/M metagenome (GOLD analysis project Ga0228711, IMG submission 177996) | Root nodule microbial communities from Medicago polymorpha collected in Santa Monica, California, United States - brown nodules | ecosystem: Host-associated > Plants > Roots > Nodule...
ATATATTGTTTTTCTTTAATATTATGATGCTTTTTGGATCAAGTTTTTTTTTTCGAGGGGATGGATCAAGTTTCTATAATGCTCAAATTTGTATTCGACTGAAGAAAATATTATTGCATAGAAGTTTTTGATTAGTATATTGCATAAAATTAAATAAATTAATTTAGCTTTAATTGAAGAATAATATTTAATCATACAAAATTAATCTATATTTTAGATAATTCACCCATAACCTTATGACTTTTTCTAGTCTAACCCCATATAGTTCTAGTTACACCCAATTTTTTAAATTTTTTTACAATAATACCGAAATTACCTTCTTCATGTAAACTTCTTAAAACTTTTTTTTCATTATCACTTTTAAACTTTATCCTTTTTCACCCACAAACCACCAAGGATATGCAATAAATGCCTACTAAAATCGCCAATTAAATCAACATCTTTTCCATTGATCGGTACTCTATTCAAGTGAATTTCATAAATTTCTTCGAGTTTCTATTTATCGTTTGCTCCATGATTTATTCGATGTTGTTAATTTCACCATTGTCGATGTTGTTAATTTCACCATGGATTTTTGCGATGTCGTTTTGTTTGTTCCATGGTATAGCATGATTTAAGTTTACAGGGTAGCGTAATTTAAGTTTACATAGGTCACAAGTGAATTTAATTTACGTACATATTCTAAAAAGGAGTAACATAATTTAAAATTATGTAGAATAATTCAAGTTATACATGTACACGTAAACTCGGTTTACATAACCTGTGTAAATTGAATTTACGTTAGTTTACTTATGTAAACTAGGTTTACTATGTAAACTCAGTTTACATAACTGCGTAAAATAAATTTACGTTAGTTTACTTACATTATGTAAACTAAGTTTACATAAACTAAGTAAACTCATATTACAATATGGGTGAACACGTAAACTTAGTTTACTTAACTCATGTAAACTGAGTTTACATAAACTAATTAAATTGAGTTTACATAAACTATGTAAACTGAAATTACGTATACATAGAATCAACACAATCCAACTAAGAAAATGATAAATCGCTAAAAAAATGAAGCAATTAAGAGACCGGATACACGTGTGCATGCCGAAAGAGATGAAAAATTGAAAACTTACAAACCCTAATGGAGAAGGAAGACACACGAGCGATTGGTGCGATTGGCTGCTCTTGAAGATAATACCCGGGCGGAAGGAAGGAAATGAAGGTGTCCAGGCGTGTGTGTGCTTCTTTCTGGGTTTGAGGGAATAAGTGATCATTTCTTTTGAAGAGAATAAATGAACTGTATTTTGTGGGTTTTGAATTAAATTGAAATTTTTATTTTAATTAAAGGGTATATTAGTAATTTTGGGATGTAACTTGGATTATTTGGGGTGTGAGTAGTATCTATCTAACCTTATTCTTTTATCAACTTTCGATTATATTTCTCCCTTCTCATAACTTAATGGGTATGTTTCGCTGCTAGGTTCTTAATTTGAAAGATTTTTTCCTGAAAGAATTTTGGTGTTGTGCTATAACCTAACCATGATAAGGTTTTTTTTTTTTTAAGATGCAAGAGCATCAATTCATTCCAAAAAAAGAGTACAAGAAAGAAAAGGGGGATGAAACCAGAACCTTCTCAGAAGTTTGTAAATCTAAAGTTGGACATGCCCAACCTATTTCTAATGTACTCTCCCCTAATGAAATCAGGGATGTCATCAAACCAAAAAACATCTAAAAAAGTTAGTAAAAGACAAAAGTTGGCCAGACCATTTGCACAAACATTACCCTCTCTATAAATATAGACACAAAAAACCTCATGTTCTAAATCACAGTTAAACAATTATACCATCTATTTCTAAGGGACCAATGGATCACTGTGTTAGAGTTAAAAGCTTGTAAAACCAACTGTGAATCTGTCTCTAGCCAAACATTCCAAAAGCCTCTAGCAGCAGCTACCTCAATTGCAAGCATTGCCGCATTAAGTTAAGCAAAAAAAGTGTTTCCCTCACCAAGGAATTGAGCGAAACAACCAAAACAGATCCACTCCTCATTCCTGAGAATACCGTCGGCAGAAGCTTTGCTTGGGTTCTATGATAAGGTTTTATGAAACAAAGAGGTTAAAGTTTTTGCATTGTGTAGGTATAAAATTGTTTAATTAAGGGTAAATTAAGTAAATAGTCTGTATAATTATTCAAAAATTTGTTTTTGCTTTTTACAACGTTTTTACTTCTTACAAAAAAAATTACACTTTTTAGTTTTGTGTAATTTTCACTCAATATTTTTAGTCTCTATAAAATTTTCTGTCAGTTTTTTTAATTTTTGTAACGTTTTCGTCAACATTTTGTGTCTCTAAAAATGCTAAAGAAAAATGTTACATAACTAAATAATGTGATTTTTTGTAAGGACTAAAAAAGGAATTCTTTTTGAATATATATAAAATAAAAAAAAGGAATTCTAAATTAACCCTTTAATTAATTTACACTAACATTTAGTTAATATGTCACATTACATTATACATTTTTAAAATAAAAATAGAAAAAGTTTTTACACAATTTGTTTATTGTCTTATAAGATGTGATTGTTTAAGGAATGGTGTTCGGTTTTGGAGAATGATCGACTCACTGAGTTTGGTCATCATTGAAATTTTATTGTTGATTCTTAAGTAAATTTTGAATGTTGAAAATGACATGTCCTTAAGAACCACCTTCCTTCTTATAATTGGAACTAGGGTGGAAATATGTTGGATCATCCGACCAAAGTCTATGGTCTGGTCTACATAAAGTCTAGCTCTTGGTCCGACTAGTTTAATAAAAATACTATGCTCAGGTGTATAAAAAGGATATTTATTTATTTATTTAAATAGTTTAGGCTTAAACTTTCTAAAAAAAATCTATTATGCACGTCAAACTTTCGTCCCCGCCCTATTTGGTTTTATATTTTGTATGCTTTGGTTTGACAAAAATAAGAAAATTTTCTCAAGAATTTCATTTTGCCCTGAGTTATTCATACTCAACTTTGCAGTGCCCTCGTGTTTACTTGAATGACACTCAAATTGAAATTCTCATCAAGTGGAAACCTCCTAATTATTTCAAAATTAATATTGATGGATCCCATCCATTACATTTCTTTCGGTAACTCCTATTGTGGTGACCTTTTTCACAACTCAATAGTATGTTTATTACATGTTTCTTGTGTAACCTTGGTAGTGGAACTTAGTTTTGGCAGAACTCTTGTGGTCTCTTCCTTCTGTGATAGTGGAACTTGATTCCTTGGTGGTATTGAACATGGTGAAAATGCATTATTACTTTGAAGTTATGTCTAAAGTTCTTCCTTGATGAAGCCTTGCAAGTGGCTTCCATCAATCATATGATTTATAGAGAAGTCAACTGCAGCAGTGATTACCTAGCAAACCTTTATCATAAATTATTTTCTTAGTTATTGCAAAGACATACATAATGAGATTTCTTTGTCTCCAATCTTTGAGAAAAAAAACTATTTCAACCAAAATTTAAATTCGGGTTCTTTCAAATGACTTGTCTTCATCAATTATTTGAGTAAAATCATTTGATTATGTTGAGGGGTTAAATAAGTTTTTACTTCCTGTAAAAATTTTAATTTGTTTTAGCCTATCTAAAAAATTTCATCAAGTTTTGATCCCTCAAATATTTTCGATCACTATTTTTGGTTAAGTCAACTCTTTTATACAAAAACAATTAAATTTTATCTTACGAAGTGGGTCTGGCTACATGAATCAAATTATGTCATAGTGTTCTATCAAAGTCATGTATTTCTCCAGTTCATTAATCTCTGGATCCTTCTTGATAATTTCTCTTATAGTTTTTCTAGATTTTCTTCTATCCCTAGTGATTTGACTCATCTCCATCTGATATACTCCCCTTACTACAAAATCCAAATCATAGAGATTGGACAAAATTTATGTTTGGTGCCCATACTCAACACAACCCTCTCCTTTTATGTGTTTGGGATCGGCCATGCATAGCAAAGTTGATCAACTTATGTGTATCCTTCATATTTTTGAAAGAGTTTTTACAAAGATGTTTAGAAGACTATAACAATCTTTCCCTAAAAGCTTAGTTTTTTTATTAAAATATTGATTAAATATGAATTTTTAAACGCTAAAAACTTGAAAATTCATATTCAACTATACCTTGTTAAAAAAAATAACTTTTGCAAGAGATGTTTTTATAATGTATTAAACGTGAGTGCAAAAAATAATTTAAATTTCAAAAGATAACATGAGTTTGCTTAAAAGTAGAGATCAAGAGTTGTAACGAAAAACAATTGGAGGACCAAAACTTGCTGAAATTTTTTAAAAGGGGTTAAAAAATAAAATATAAGATATTTGTAGGGAAAAAAAACTTATTTAACACTTATTTTCATGATGAGATATGCTTAAATAAGATGATTCAAATACAACACCACATGAATACTAAATGGTGTATCAACCAATATATATAACTAGAAGGGTCTCAGATTGTTGTTAGCCAATGTAGATTTTGAAATGGACTTTAAGGTGGTGGTAGATAGTATCTATAGTTGTACTCTTGTAGTCTCGAATTTCGCGTCAATTATCAATGATTCTCGGAGCTTACTTTCTTCTAATTTACTAGCAACCTATGATGTGAGGTTTATTATGAGACAAACCAATAAAATTGTTCATAGTTTACCTAAGGTAACTTCATGTTATGCTGGTATCCATATTTTCATTTGAATTTCAATTTTTATCTCTATCTTTATTTAAAATGAAATGCAATAAATTTTCTCTCGTAAAAATAACTAGTAGGGTATTTTTAATTACATCATTCTATATGTTTTATCTATAATTCGTGACATTTTCACAATATTTGACACTAAGCAAGAAGCACCAAGTTAGATCATTGTCTCACGAGTCACATGTAATGAATATGGTATTCCTTGTTGGTATAGACAATTGAATGTCCCTCAGGTCCCCCAATAGCCTAAACGTTGCAGATCGATGATAGTCAATTCTAAGTAGGGCGATTCTGCACATAGTCTTAATCTTCATCATCATATGAATGGGAACAACTCTACATTAAATGTCTTGAATACATATGCCGAATCAGTGGCGGATTGGCCCAACACATATTGAACCTTAAGGCGAAATTTAAAATAAGGTCTTTCAAGTTATTACTAGTTTGTGCAACAAAAAAAAAATATTGATAGTATTTGTTTTGCGAAAGTAATATTTTTATTCAAAATTTCACTTTTTGAACTTTTTTGGATGCAAAATCGTTCATTAAATTATTGTAATTGGTTTCGTTTAACAACATTTTTTCAATCGACGATCAAACAAATCTATTTAATCTTTGTTGACGCATTGTTGATCTTAAATAAGATATTATTAACTTTAATTTTGAATTTTTTCTACAGACGTGACAATTATATGAATCGTTAACATTATTTTATAAGCAATATACGCATTTGAAAAAAATTAAGTCTTTTTATGTAATTAAGTATATCAACTGATGTATCATTTTTTACCTGGAGACAAACTCAATTTAAAATTTTAGCTCCGTAAATAAATATGAGGTATTGAGTATAATAGATAAAAAAAAATAAATAAATCTAAGGCCTTTGGCAAATATCGAAATTTCAACATTGATGTGTGTTACATTATGAAAATTACATTATAAAACACACACCAATGTTTGAATTTTGATATTATACGATATGAAAAGGATAGTGGCAACATTATTCATTATTATTATTAGGAAAATGTTAAAGAGTGTCATTAAAACATTGGTTAAGAGGATAAAAATATAAGCATTGTATTGAAAAATAATAAAAAGTGATGAATTTAACTTTTTTTAATAGTCAAAATATTGTTGAATTTAATACAAACTTACTACTTTTTTAAGTGTTCGGAAGTGTCATTAACCCTTATTATTATTATCTCAAGGTGGGGGTGAGTGACCCGGATGAAAATTATTATCATCGTCACTCAAACAATAATACTATACTAGTAAGAACATCAAAACTAGTCAAAGTTAAAATTATTGAGGATGTCATAGTAAAAGAGGATTCATTTTTGTTCTTGTTGGGATTCATATAGTAGACGGGTCAAAGGGAATAAGGTAAAGATAATTTCATAGCTATCATTGAAGGGAATATAAGGGGGTTTCTTGCTTTTTCCTTTTCCTTTTCAACCAAAAGGGATGTGCTTAATATCAAAAGCTGATGGTAGAAAAAGGGTTAGAATTACAACAAAATTAGAATGTCTTAAAGCAATATGATCATATACATAAAAAATCTTACATTGTGCGGACATTGAGACTAGAACTAATTTTATAGATATAACCCTCTTCAATCAAGACCTCTTCAATCAAGATAAAACTACGAGGGTTCATACATAATGTACAATAAAAGGTCATTAAAGCTTCAATCTTAGGCCTCATGAATTTTCAATTTTTTATAGCTAATAGGACATTAATTACAAATTTTGGATCCCTATTAACAATTTTTGGATTTTAGTCCCTACATTTTTAATTTGCCAATTTTGGTCCTCCTAAATTTAAAATTTATAAAATTAGATTCGACGCTTATTTTTTATGTTGTGACAATAATAGAATTGTATATGTGGAAGCAACATCATTATATTAATAAATAATATTAAATTCTTTATTTTCATAACTTAATTATTTTTGTGAAATATATTAATTATAATTATTGATAAAATACAAATAATTAATTTTGTAAACACTAGAGTTGTCTTGTTCCTTTGTGTTTATAATTTTATAATGTCAAATACAAAGTATGGATAACTTTTTGAAAATTAAAGGAAAAAACAAGAGAAATTTGAAAAAAAAACTAATTCAATCTCAACATGGTGCTCTCGATAAATTTGTTACTATACATAAAAATGACAGAGAAACAAGTTCAATTAGTGGAAAAAAGTAATAGAACAATCATCTATAGATGATGTGTAAAACGCCAACCGTCCTAGTTCCAATTTCAATCAAGAACAAGAAGATTGAAATTTGATATAAATGATTATGCAGCTCACAAACTAGATGATTTATATAAAATTTGATAATTTATATGATACTAAATCTCCTCGAAATTCATGTGCACTGTTTTGGGTTCACATAATACCCAAAACAAACACTATTACAACAAAAAAAATATACACATTTGTTGACTTGAAGTTGGAACATTGACGTTAGAATGAAGGTCTAAACCATACAATAATTAACAAAGACGATTTCATTCTTTAATGTCGAGAGAGAATGTTCTGGTACATCAAAAAGCAGTCGTGAATTCCTAATACATAGTTAAGCTAACAATTAGCTAAAAAAAATCACCAAAATACATATAGAAGGAGCTGGTTTGATCAAAATATTAATGTTTATGTTAATGTGAAAGAGGTTCAATAGGACAAGCTGGTTTTCGAGATGCTACTTGATTGTACTTTGTGATGGATTCAACATCATGACTCAATGTTTAGCAGCGGTTTTCTCGGTAAAGAGGATGAATACATACCACAACTGTCACTGCCATGCTCTGATTACACATTCAAAGCAAAGGACCACCCCCACTCGGTTACTTACCATAGTGTTGATATTCATATTGAACATGTTTTTCAAATAAAGAAATAACCCTTAAATATTCTTTGTTTCTTACCTAAAGCAATGAAAAAACTCATGCACCCCTTTTAAAAATATGGCTAATTTAAGGTCTTAGACTAAATAATATCACTAATCATATAGTTTAGGGAAAAATTAAATCACAAAATGTGATACCAACAACAACAAGTGTAGGTTAGAAGTCTCACATTGTTTAAAGAAGTGAAGGTTGACCATTTTATAAAAGAGATGACCCATAAACTCAATGTCTTAACGTTTTGGGTAAAATTGTGATGTCCAGCTCACTTGTATTGTGGCTCTGAGTCAAATGTGGGTGAATGGTGATCCCCTGGGCTCTCCTCGTGGCCCAACAGTGGTATTGTGGTTCGACGAAGAGTCCAAGGATGGGCCTGACCAAAGGTTTTGGATTAAAGTTAGGTGTTCAACTCACTTGTATGGTTGGTTTGGGGCCAATGTGGATGATCGACTTCCTTCGTGATCCAACATGTAGAAATGTGTCAAAAAGATTTAAGTTAATTACGATTTATTATTTGTTATGTTCGACTATCATAACATCAAAACATGTTAATAATATTTGAGAACAACATGGGGATCTCTGACATCAAAAAATAAGTCATGAAATGACAGCAACAAAATTACTTTAGGATTAACATCATTACTCCTAATGTTAACCAAAATGTTGCCACTTTCATCTCAAATTAATCTCACACACTATACTATATCATTTATAACATGTATACTTTCTAAATTTAGTCCAAATCTTGTTGAAATCTTTAGACTCTCCTTTTCTCAAATCTCTTGTGCTTTTCTTTACTCTTCAATATGCCTATAGCTGAGAAAAAATGAGGAAAAAGAATCCAAAATATGTACTGTGAGAATAGTTATTTCTTCCAGCTCAATGCAAATCACTTTATCAGCACAGAAAGCGAGGCTTCTCTTTCTTTTTTCATCATTGCAGTTACCATCTTGAGACTTTTTGTCTCCATGTCTTTCTCACACTGTTCTTGAACCCTTTAACCTCAATATAACATTATACACAAAGTGGAACACACAAGTCTAGGTAAAGAAAAGGGAAAATGGACTTTGATCTTGAGAACCCTTTATCCAGCTTCAAAGAACAGCAAAACTGTACTATATCAGAACTCTTTGCTTTAGAAACTGATCATATGCCCTCATCAAACTGCTTGAATTCAACACATTGTGAAGCCATTTCTCTCATACTTCAGGTAAAAATTAGGCATTTTCAATTCCTCTTTCATTTCACATATGCTACATTTTTTTATGTTTCTTCAGGTTCAGCATTCTTGCAATTTGGATCCATTTGTAGTTTATCTTGGTATAAATTACTTGCACCGTTTTATGTCGAAGCAAGAATTTTCGGTAAGCACATATCTAATGAACCCACTTTATGCTTATTTCTACTTAATAGCAAAGTGATGAAAACTTAGAACAATTGCATATTGATAGGATTCAAAGATTTCTACTTTTTGTTCTACTATGTTATTCCTCTCAATTTGCAGCAGGGAAAACCCTGGTTAATCAGGCTCATTGCCATATCATGTCTTTCTCTGGCTTCAAAAATGAAGAACACACATTTACCATTTTCTAAGTTGCAGGTAAAGCTTCAAATACATTTACAACTACTTAAAATCATGGTTCTAAATTGCAATCACAGTTGCTATTACACTGCAAACCTTACTACTAGGGTAAAATGCAGACAGATACGTCCGCAATTTCAATTGCGGAGACCTCAAAACCTTTATGTTGCAGCCGCAATTCCGGTCATTGACTGCAATTTAGAACTATGCTTAAAATCATTACTAATGGAAAGAGAACATGTGCAATGTGGCATAGTAGTTTGAAAAACTAATGTTTATGAAATTATACAATTACCAATGAAATAGAGAGAGGGTTGCAACTTCAATGGTGAAAATATACAAAAAATGGAACTAGTTATTCTTGGAGCTCTGAATTGGCGTATGAGGTCAATTACACCTTTTCCTTTCTTGAATTTCTTCATCTCTTTAGCTCAAATTAAAGACCAACCACTTAAAGATAGAGCTGCAGAGATAATCTTCAATGTTCATAATGGTACTTCTTAATCATAACTCCGTTTTAATCTTGAGTTCCAATCTTCACAAACTGAACTACATTTTATCTTTATACTTTATGAATGCAGACATTAAGTTTTTAGAGTATAAACCCTCAACTGTTGCAGCAGCTTCCCTTATCTATGCATCTTATGAACTATTCCCACAGCAATATTCTATTCTGACAGCTACAATTACAACTTCTGAGCATATAGACAAGGTGAGTTTATACTTATACAGTTATACTAAACCACTATTTAATATTTATTATTTTTTGGTGTTGGCATTAAATATTGGTGGTGATTGTTTTAGGATACATTGGCCAAGTGCATTGATATGATGCATGATATGTGGAGAAATGAAGTAAAAGGGTCAATGAAAGATACAAGCTTTTTAAGCACTGAAACTCCAGTGAGTGTGCTTGAAAGAAGCACCAAAAGGCAGAGAATTTGATCAGCTGAGGGAAACAGTCATATTCACAACATATGTTGTCACTGTTTCCACTCAATCCTAAAAGTAGAGGACACAACCACAAGGCATTGATTTGGAATATGGAGTTGAACTATTCATACACCTATGTGTCCTTTGTCAAAAGTTATAAAAAGAAAAAGTGCATATGATATGGCATCAAATGAAATTCAGAAATTAATAGAATAAATACCACATATGGTGTGGGCAGGGATTGAAGTGGAAGCTGTAATGTAGGGGCTTAATTTGACTATGATGCAAAATAATTAAATTTTAATATAAATATGGAGTCATTGTCACATTAAATAATTTCTTCCAACTCACAATTTGTCACATCAACAACTTTTAATTATTAAGTTTATTTATAACTTGACTTTTCAACTTCCCTGACTTCAAATTTCTTTTATGTGGAAACAACAACAACTTGAAACCAAATAAAAAAACTTAAGCAACTAGGAGAGAAAATTCCATTTTAAGGACATTACCCAAAGATTAGATGTGACAACAACTTTCCTCAAGGTAGAAACTACAATATTAGATTTTAGTGGAAACTGGCATCATTCATAAATTCATAGTTCCATTTTAGTAATCCTAACCATCTTCAAGTGGAAACTAATATTCTTATGCACTGGTATAGGCTTCTAGGTGTGATTTCACCAGCATTAGACTCTGTGTCATGCTCAACCTAAGTAAATCTTCCCTCCAAATTTGCAAAAATCATAATTGGAGAATCTAGTTAAATCTTCCCACTAGCAACTTGACTCATTACTGACTCAATAAGCTAAAAGTTGCAAAGGAAAGCCAAGCTTGATTCAGCTTAACTGTCTTGTAGGCCTACTTGAGAATACAAGGATTAATACAACACTTGTAATTTTTGTTACAATCATTAAGAAGGGATTCTTTCAACACTATGACACTAATCAAACTATATACTACAGGGGCTGGTAAAAATAACACCCCATTAGTTTAGAATGACATACTCTATATGGACATTTTGCAAACTAAACATCATGTGGTAATTTTAAAAGCAACATTTTTCTCCATCCAAAAATTAAGATATCCCCATATTGAGAATAAGTCTACTTGGAACAAAGAAAACCAAAGTGCATGTAAGTTTGGAATGCTTGAGTCTTAAATTGTCTACACACTTTGAACTAAAACATTCTCAACTTATAAACACTTTGATTCTCTTTGCTCCAAGCAATATAGACTTATTTTCCAACACAAACATTAGTTGTTTCCCGTGATTTGCCACTACCTCTTAGTCCCAGTACGATCAGTGTTGTTAGAGCCTTCATTACATTCTCTTTTGAAATCAAATATGCTGGGCAGACACCAGGGATACAATTCAGATGAAAAACCATTGTTTTAAAACTTGCTCGTAACCTTGATTCAAGATTCATTGATGATACCATGCTCTATTTCTTCTATAAGGTGTAATTTTCATCCGTAAGCTTGATCGACTCGATAGGAGGAGGAATCATCTCAGAGAGTGCTTTACTCCCATTCCTAATGCCACCTATGCATATGGTGTCACCCCGACCGTGCCAAGTGCCGTCTTGGACGTTGTTAATCTCCAATGTTCTTGACTCCTGCATCATAATACAAAGATACAGAATTCAATACAATAATGTCGGTGTTAATAAATATGCTTTCATTCTGGTTATAGTTGGCACTAAATTAGAAAGATGTTCCGTCATCAATAGCTTTATCTCACATAATATAGTGTACAACAAGTCAAGAAAGGAGAGAAATTTGAATTACCTGACACAATGTACAGCAAGGACAGACAAAATGGTAAACACAATCGTCCACCATACTGTCGCTACCCTGAAAATAGATACCAACATATACTGCATTAGATATACGAATGCTGCCAAAATTACATCCAAGTTAGTCAGCATGTATTATTGAACAAAACGTGCAAGCAGCCAATATTAACCAACCATACACCAGCACATATGCATGCAAGCAAAAATGTTATTAAAGAAAAAACCATCCTCCATCACATTGGTCCAAAGTGCGACTTTGGACAAATCCTTTAAAATCCTCTAAAGCGGGAATATTAGGATTGTCCAAAATTAAATTTTAGTTGCTAAGATCATATTGTGCTTTAAATTAAATCAAGGGTGGACAGACCCTAATATGCACTCTTTAGATTAGCTTTGTCTGAACAAGACAAATTATTTTTAGAGAACAAACCATGTGCATACAGAATACCTCTGTGAAAACTTGTCTATGAATAACTAAGTGTAAATAAACATTATGTAAGCAGACATGCCCACCTTGATGTTGAATTTCTTTCGCATACGAGTTCGGTAGAATCCTAAATATGCTCCACCAGTAATGATGAAGGTGACTGTCAGGTATAGAAAGTAGTGATGTCTCGTGACAATAAAGGCTATGAAGTTGAAAAGAGCACAGATGGCTAAAAGAAAATATACAAATGCCTGCAATATAAAACAAGGATATTCAAGCTTCAAAGAGTTGTATTACGAAAAATCAGAGAAGTTGAACATGGAAATTGTCAATTCGAAATAGGATTCCTTTTGTTAAAGTTTTAAGTTAGGATTACATCATTTTAAAACAGCAAAGAAGCTCTAAGAAATTTCAAACAATGTAAATATACCTGAATATAGCAAGAACCAAGACCAGCTCGCTTCATGTTCTTCCCAAATCGGTAGCAGGGACAACTGCAATGAAATGAGCTACTTTTAACATAAATGACAAATCGTATAAAACCCTTGTAAGTAACAGCAAACCACAGTGTGTTTTTATGCCATTTTAGACTTTCATTGGCCAGAAAGAAAGTTCATGTCATGAACAAATTCATAGGCATTGCAATGACGTGTATGATTAAGAAATACATTAAACTGAATAAGCTTCATCATTCAAAACCATACCAGGCATCTCGGTAACTCAAAAATAAATCTCAATGTCACAAACCCCTGGCACCACGATGAGAAAATAAACACGTTGTTTCCCTTTTGGGGTTGTATGCAATAAACTAATAGTGAAAACAGAAAGTCAGGAACAGAACCGGTTTCCACAAATCATGTTCCTCATAGATTCAGGGCATGTGACATATAACAGGATGGAGAGTTTTGCAGAAAAGAAAAGGAAGGTAAACATTTTAATTTTAAATTCGGAGTTATAATTCGTAAGAGTAATCAAGATATATTAGGACATTAATTTAAGGTTGGTTTGATTTGAGAAAATATTTGATTGGTAAAAGTAATTTTCAAAGTCTCCTACAAATATTTAAAAGCTGGAATAATTTTGTAACTAAATTGAAAACAAAAAACTTGTCCCAAGTTTGATGATGATAAGTCATTTTTCCATTCATTCTAAAACTTATTAAATTAGATAATCTATTTTTGAGAGAAAATTTTCCCTTATCCTCCATAAACCCCATCCAAAGTCTAAACATAGGATTAAGGATCTAATGATCACAAAAGAATATCTTACAGGTAAAATCTTCTTCTCTTCAAACTGAAACTATAAGCTCAAAGGGATTTCTCAATCCAGAAATGAAACATAACAAGCAAACAATTTGAAAAAATAAACAAGATCAACCAATCATCACCAATTCCTTACAAAATCAGCTAAACTTCTCACAACAACTAATGTTATTATTCTTTATAAAAACAAAAACAAAACAAAAAAAACCTCAAAATGAACAAAAACAAAACTTCAAAACATACAGAATTTCAAACAAACACAATCAACAATCACAAAACAGAAAACATATGTTTAAGAAAAACAAAAAAGACACATGAAAAAGAAATTCACCATGCAGATTCAAGAGCAATTCGACGATGCTCAAAACAATCAAGAACTTCACCTTCCCACATCCTCAAAACACCACCAAACTCCTCACCACGCTGTTCATCATCTCCACCTCCTCCAAGCTTCCCCCAAGTTCCATTTGCAGTTTGCAAAGCAACAGATGAACAAAGCATATCAAAATCCAAAACAGCCATGCCCTCCAAAAGCCTCTCATTCTCTTCACCTTCTCTTCCTTCTCCTTCACCCATCACCATCACCTTCTCTTGTTGCTTCTCCAAATCACCCATTACCGCAAAACAAAAAACCTCAAAACCCAAAAAAAAAAGTTACCAACTTTTTCTTCTCTTTCTCACAAATTCTACTTTTTTTCTTTGACCCTTTTGAAATCTAAGACAACCCTTTTGGTTTTGCTTAATGGGTTTTCAGAAAATGGAAGAAAGATGATTTTTTTACGTTGTTGTTGTTGGTGGGCTGTAGGTTATCTATTGAAAGCAAGCACAAGTGGGAAGATGTTGGTTTTGGTTTTGGTTATATTTTAATTATAAATTATTATTAGCACTAATTAGTGATTAATTCTTACGTTGGTGGGTAATGATGGTGTGTGGGACCCACATAGGTTTATGTTTGGTTTTTTGGATGGTGTTTCTATTACCACATGGTCACTAGAATATAGCAAAAAGATTTTGTTGTGGTAAATATCAACCAATGGAAGAGATTTTTACTAATAATAATAAACGTGATTAATTTCTCTAATTTGATAAGTTGGAAAATTAGTTTAAGATGTTAAACTTGCCTCCTAAAAATAACACACCCTTCTTTTTTTTTTGAGGGATAACACACCCTTCTTAACTGTTGCATGTTTGTTTTTTTACTCTTCATTTTGTTTTGCTAACAAGATGATTGGTTAAAGAGGAATGATAACTAAATTATTTTGTGACATTATATAAATATATTTTTGTCCAACACCATTCAATGGTTTTAATGTGGAGCCAAATTTAATGTCAATGTATCAAGTTGCGTTTTCTTTTCTTCTTTGGATAGAAAAGCTACGTTTTTTAATACGTGACTTTTATGGGTTTGAATTGGTTGCTGGAAATATAGTAATGTTGGAGATATTTTTCTTTACTAAGTTGAAATCTTTTATTATAAAGATTTAGGTTAAGTTAATTAAATAAAGTGATGCTAATCCTCTAACTTGGCAATCATATTCTACAAAAAGTTTATAGAACTAGTGAAGAAGTATGAGTGTTTTTATTTCTTTTGGTGTTGAAGTATTAGTGAAGAAGTATTACTAGTGTTTAACATTAGTCTCAAATCATGAGTGTTTATGACTAAAACTATAGGTATTATTGGGAGTAGTATTATGGTAGGGTAAGGGTTGTCATTATAAAGTGGTCCTACTAAGATGTAGCTCCCTTATCCTATTATAGGAAGTAGAAGAATATATTTGGAATAACACCTTCATATTTTGGATAAAGTCAAATCATGTTTTATGTACATTTAAAAAGGGGGGAAATATGTACCCAAAGAAAAGGGTCAAACTTTGATCCCGATCAGTCAAATAAATAAGCAGGTAAATACTGTATATTTATTATGTATTTACGGATAAATGAATTTGCAATTTTTTTAGTAAAATTGGGTCATTTTTTAAGAGACAAATTACAGTATTGAAAACATTATAGATTTTCAAATATAGTTAATATGGTCGTTGTGTTGTGTTGGTCAAATGTGACTGATGTTACTCATTATGTTTCCTAGAAAATGTTACTTATTGGTCAAAAAACAAAAAAAAATTAAACGGAACAAATTTTAGTAGTAGTATTTATAATCATGTTTGAATGATCTTTTTTTTGACAGTGTTTGAATGAATTGTTTCTGACAAATGTTTGAATGAATTAATCTTTACAAAAATGTTTTCAATGAATTATGAAGTTGTAATTACATCATTTGAGCTTAATTTAATTAGTTTGACATTGCATAATATATGCAAGAGCTCAAACTCTAATTATCTTATTTATTCATTTTAAGATGTAAACTTTTAGACACCGGACTATTTAAGAGAAATTAGAAAATGAAAGCTCTAATTACAAATATGGTAATGCTAAATAAATTGAATTAACATAGTTTGTGTCCCTTGGGGAAGTAGCTACATACTTGGACTCGACGCTTCGAAGCAAAGAAATTTTGTCTCCCTTACCTATTACTGAAGTTTTCATAACACATTTAATTTTGATTTTCGAAAAATTGGACACTGGATTAGGATAAGTTATTTTGATTGAATTATAACATGGAAAGTAAGAAACTTGCCCCCGTATCCGTGTCATCCTAATCTGCATATAAAAGAAGGGTTTTATTAACGAGTGCCCTAAGGGCACTCTTTAAGGATTCTTAATAAAGAAATTATTCCTTAAAAAAGTCAAAAACTTCAATTTCCAGTGCATTCATTTCATAAACTTTGACAAGAACTTATTATTTAAAGTTACTAAACAATACCTAAGGGCACTTGTTAACATTTTTCATAAAAGAAAGGGATAGAACCACAATATAAAAATGGGTGGATTCTAAGGTGAGGGAGCAATCAAGTCCCTCACCGGTGTACCACTTACATTATACCATTAGATCTATTAAAATAATTTAAAGGCTGAGATTTTTTGGAAATAAAAAATGAACACCTATGTCTTCTCCCATCCAATCTTTGTTCTTTTTGATTTGATCCAGTGCCCAAACCTTCATTGTGTGCTTGATTATCCTTGTTAAACTTAAACCTTAAACAGAAAC
>Ga0228711_1006856_pt1 | contig 16740 bp, 9 predicted proteins | sample MedpolnodulmetaG_2_FD_177996 | JGI IMG/M metagenome (GOLD analysis project Ga0228711, IMG submission 177996) | Root nodule microbial communities from Medicago polymorpha collected in Santa Monica, California, United States - brown nodules | ecosystem: Host-associated > Plants > Roots > Nodule...
GAGGAATCTTAGGTGGACGGTAAAATTTCCTTCAATAAGGTAACAACTTTAAGTAATAAGACAAGATATATAAAGATATTTTAGTAATTTACTTAATTTATTATCGGATATGGGTACCCGTGGGTATGGATACAATCAAATCTGTATCCGTATCCATATAATAATGGGTAGTAAATACCCGTTTATTATACCCGTGGATACCCGTTTAGCTACCCGCCCCGTGCCCGTGACGTATTTTACCCACAGGTATCCGTGGGCATGGTATTTTTGCCACCCCTAGGCCTAACGCAACCCTACAAAACCATTGTCCCTACTTATAAACACATTGTCAGGCCATGTCCTATCTGATGTGAGACTCTTAACACACCCCCTCACGACCAACACTATTGGGCTTGGTTCGTGTACATAAATGGTGGGTGGCCCAATAGCGAAAACCTGATAGCAGGTGGCCCAATGGATCTTGAAGAGGCTCTAATACCATTTTAGAAATGGTGGTTGGGCCTAACACAACCCCGCAAATCCGGCTTGTGAGATGAGGATTGCCCCCACTTATAAACACATTATCGGAACATGTCCTATCCGACGTGAGACTCTTTAATACTTTATCCACAAAAGATGAGTGTTAGTCAAATAAATATTATCTTCCACTGCGGTCAAGTTGTTATAAGTATTGGAGCCCATGTACATTGCAACGGTTGTGTTGACCAAAGAAACAAGAATTCCTAATTTGTTGCAATTACATTATGTATAATTATATGCATATCTTCAGCTGTACCATTCGGTTACCAACTTACAGCATTTTATTTATTGTAATTATTATTGTATTTATTTGCATCAATTAGCACATACATTATTCTATATATGTAAAGGCATCTCTCTCAAATAATACAAACTTTTGAATTACAATATCACACTCTCTTATAATAAGTACCACTAAGATGAATGTAATTTCCAAACTCATCTATCTTCCACCGTAATCACCAAGGGAGCACTATCTGAATGTGTATATATGGCATCATTCCTAATGCAATATGGTCAAAGTCTCTACTCACTTATCAATGACCATTGTGACAATTTTAATTTGGTTTCACTTATGTGTATATAATAGAGAGAATAACCATACAGTATGGTGATCATAAATACAAGTAAAAAATGCATGTTGCAAAAATTCAGTAATCCATCTCCAGCAGCTATACATCTTTTCAAACCCCGACAAGGAAATGCTTTTACAGTAACACAAATATAGAATAAACAAAATCTTTCATTCATTAAACTCTTCATTTACATTTATAATAACAAACAATTGACCAAAAATGAATCTACAAAAGAATCAATTTAATCATATAAAATCCTAGTATAAAAAAAATCCCTATGCAAAAAATGTAAGCAAAACAAAAATACAAACAGGTTTGTATTGTACTATGGATTATCACAACCATTGATGAACAAGAACACCAATATTCCTAAGTGAAGTAAACAAATCCAAACATTGAGAATATGTTTTCTCAAACTTAGCACTTCTTTGACCAGGACAACATCTTTGCCACCTATTATAATGACACTCAAGAAAAAGCTCATCAATCAAACAAATAGCCCCAGTTTGAATCAACCTAGGTATCAAATGAAATTCAATTCCTTCAACATCCATTTTCACAACCACAAAATCCTTACTTGTTACAACACTTTTCAACCATTCAGCAAAATCAAACCCTAGAATCCTATCCTTATCACCCATATGACTTGCACTTGTTTGAACAGGATTAATCCTACCCATTCCTCTACCTTTCATCATCATTTTCTTACTTGGGTCTCTTGTTATCTCAAAAAACAATGTCTCATTCCTAACCCATGCTGCATAGGGTAACAAATTTACACCTTTTTTTGTTCTATACTCTTGATGAAATGCTTTATCTGCTTCAATTGCATATACCTCAAATGTTTTATTCTGCTTTGGGTATTGTTTTTTGAACCAGCTTCCAATGCTTGAACCATAGCTTCTTGCTCCAATATCAACATAAACATAATTGCTTTTGAAACTTATATCAACCATTGAAGTTAAGTACTTTATGTTCTTCAAGTTTCTCTTCAATGCAATCCATGGTTTCAATGGCTCTTCTAGTATCAATGATTCTGCATTTTTCACTATTTCACGTTTGTAATCTGGAATTAAGCACTTATTCACTGACTTGCCATTTGAGGGTGAAACTCCAAAATCTAGGGTTTTGAATTTTTGAATTTTCTTTTTCATCAAAATTTCAAGAATTGTTGATGAATCAACACCTTTGATTTCTCTTGTTCTGATCAAGATACAGCAATTGAATAATTCAAGAAATGAATTGAAGCTGTATGAATCTCTCGCCGTCGTGTGAACCGCCAAGAATCCTCCGGGTCGGAGAGTTCTGCATATTTCGCTGGCGAATTCCGCCGGTTTAACGGATTCTTCCAAACCGCCGTTACCGGAGAATTCAAAATCGAAGGAATCACCGGGAAATGGATGTTTCCGGCCTTCTCCTTGAATAATCAACGGCGGTGACGGTTTCTTGAAGATTCCAACGGAGTCCACAACGCCAATTTCCTTCAACGCTAAAACATCTACTCCGGTGGGAGTGTCAATGCAAAGAGCTTTAGAATTCGGCAAAAGCATGCCTTCTCCGATGAGATCCTGGAAAATAGAGGCGTAGTGTTCGACGGAGCGGCGCCAATTCTTGCCGGAGAATGGATCACCGGAGGTGGAGAGATGAGAGGGGGCGGTGAGCTTGAGATTTTCGGAGAAGAAACAGAAATCGGAGGAGTTGCATGATCCACCACGGACGGTGACGATGATAGCGAATCGAACAGTGAAGATGAGAACGGTGAATGAGAATATTCGGACGAGAACGTTGCGAAGGAAGCCGTGTTTCGCCATGGAGAGTTCCATGGATTGTTTAACAAGAAACGAAAGAGAAGAAACAACGAAATTTTCTGGGTAAGGTTTGAAAATTAGGTTTGGATTAGAGGGTAAAATTGGGAATTCGTGTGATTTGCTTTGCAGGAATGAGGGTGGAATGAAGAGGATTTTGCTATGTAGTGAGAGTTAATTTGCAAGAGTGCCATTCAGTTGACGTGGAATGACAAAAATGCCATTATAGAGCCGTTGGTTTGATTTTTGGGTCCACCGTTTTTCTTCCATAACAAGTCATCAAGTTAATAGAAACTTTGGTACATATGTTTAGATATTCCATTCAGGTTAATTGTGATTTGGATTCTAGTTTCAAATTTCTTAATTGGTAGGTTATATGTGTATGTCATTGTAAATCTTCTTCAATTGCATAAGTGTGTGTTTATTTTACTAATGAAAAGAATTTGGACAAGATAATATTTTAGAGGGGTTTAATAGAAAGCATAGCTCAGTTGGTAGGACAATGCATTATTATATGCAGGGGCCGGAGTTCGAACCCCGGACACCCCACTTATTCACCTTATAAGGTGAATTCTAGCCACTAAACTACCTGACAAAAAAAAATGAGTTAAAGATTGAAAATATTTTGATTTGTTTAGAACGAGAAGTTTGGCCGAAGAGCAACTAACTTAGCATACATTAAGTTCATTTCCTTCTTTCTTCTTCAACTCCTCTCTTTCCCCCTTGCATTCTTTTATTTTGGTTTCTTCTTCAAATTAGGGGAATTGTAGATATCAGTGTGCTGTAAAGAGGAAATGAATGGTAGGATTTTCGCTAAAATCTTGAGTCAAAGTAATCTTTCAATGTCCCATTCTTAGTGTTTGAGCTGCTAAGGAATTTGGGCTTAGAATGCTCATTAGTCTCTAATTTTATCTTGAATCCTTTAATGCTTTACCACTTAACTCAACCAAGTTAAAACATAATATTCCCTCCATCCCCCCAAAAAAAACTGACCTATTAGTAAAATAAATAATCCCAAAATGTCTTACCTATTTTAATTATCAATATAGCATTAAGTGTCTTTTCCCCATATAGACACTCTAACTAATACTATTTTGATCATTCTCAATTCAATGTCTTAACCATTTATATTTTCATATTTGCTTTTTTCTTGTTGGAGGTAAAGATTTCGGGAAGGGCTCAATGTATGGTTTACATATATAAATTCTAATGGTTAGAGTTGCCAAATAAATTTTAAGAATGATTGATTTATGGTGTATTATAAGTCGGATGAGAGGTATTATTACATGTTCTACTTACGTACTATCTAGGTTTAAATAAGTTCTTTAGGGAAGGTATGGATCATATATAGAGTATAAAATGCGTGACTAGGTCCATTCGAAACTCTTCTAGAGGAAAGATATTATCATCTATCTTATTTGTCAAATTTTTACTTGTTATTTGGATGATCTATGATATTGTGTACTAGAAGTGTGTGTCAAGTTACTATGCAAGGGAAAACATGGTTTGGCTACACTTACTAACTGACGAGAAAATGAGATCTACTAAATTGTAATTGGGATCAGCTCAAGGTAACATTATACGGGGATTAATAAATATCAAGGGCTCCAAAATTTCATTTCTATCTTATTTTCTCATCATGGCTACTCTAATACAACATTACTAGTAGAACACAAGAGTCAATTGAAGAGTCAAAACCACCACATAGGTGAGACACAAGGATGAATTGTAACAATCCAACATCAACCAAACTTGATTATTAAGAAATTCAACGAACTCTCAACAATATCAACATCAACAATCAACGTGTAATTCAAGACTATTTGTAAAGGGAAGTTTTGGGAGAAATTTGTACAAGATGGCCCCCGAAGATGTTATCAAGAAACAAAGTATCCGTATGTATAGTTAAAATCACTCTAAGTTTATTCAACTCTCATTCCACTCATAGTTTTAATACTCATTATCCAACCTTGTCAACTATAGATAACTCTTATAAGTTTGACTCAAAGGAAAATTCAAATCTAATAACAAAACATAATGAAATTCGCAATTGTAGAAGAAATTTGTTGTTAAAGCCTTAAAGTAAAATTGATATCTCTCTTTTCTTTTGGGATAAAATAATCTTTATTTATTAATTTTATTAGGTCTGCATCAACTTAACCTACTAATTTCCCTCTAAAATACTCCATTAGGTTAGCAGCAATTTAACCTAACAAATTTCATCTAAAATGCAGCGCACCAATTTAACCTAACAAATTCCCTCTAAAATGCAGCAATCCCTAATATTTCTCCTCGCTGATGAGCTTTTCATTCCTATCATGTTGTGTCATCGTTTGTAAATATCTATTGTTTTTGTAGACACTTTTTTTTTACAAGTTGTTGTACACTTATTTAATACGTTTATAAATAGAATACTATAATTTCCATACAAACTCGGCTACCTTAATTTCCATGCAGATATGATATGTATTTGGTTGGAAAAATATATTATTACTTTTAGTAAATATCAAAGTGTAATTATTCTTTTTAGAGTTGTATGTGTAGTTCAGAAATTCTATTAATTGAAGTGACTTTGTTTTTCATGTTAATAGAAATTTAAAACAATTATTACATGTCAATTTTTTGTTTAACTATAAAAGTAATAAATAAAATTGATTCGTGCAACAATATAATATTGTATTCTGTTTATCTTTTTTCTTTATAATTTAAAAAAAGAAAAAAAGATAATGCCCAAATAATATATTGTGATAAAATAAAATAACAATCTTTAATAGATTAGTTTTTCAAAACTAAAATGTAAAATTTGATAAGATTCAAGTGTCATTGAAGGACATAGTAAGACAAATTTGATTGTAATATTGTATCTCTAATAATCTAATTTGCGTTTATTGATCGATCCATGATCTTACGGGTTAAAAATTATTCATTGGTCTCTATTATAGTCGACAAGACCCGTGCGTCGCACGGGTCAAAAGTCTAGTATCTCTCTTAAAGTTTCTCACTTTAATACCATGCAAAATTATGCACTCTTGATAAGTTTCTCATTTTCACTTCGGGAACAACACCTAATCAACAACTAAAACAAGGAGAAACACCAACATACAATCAATTCACAATTACAGTCTTTCAGCTTCGATGTCAGCATGAAGGATCACCATGATATTCGAAATGACATGAAATTTCGTCTTGAGGCACGATGTTGAAGAAACAGCCCCTAATTCTATTAGTGCGGGTCTTCTGATGATTCAACTGTAGATATATATGCAGTTGACCGCAAGAAATTGCACTTTCACGGACCTCCCGTAGTCTCTTTCTTGAGAAGGGACCTTGAGTTTGACATACTCCCTAGATCTGTTGGTCTACCCGTCGAAACCTCGCCAAACCTTGCAAGTTGCATCTTAGTAAGTGTGAGTTCGAAGTCCCACTTGCTTAGAAAAGTGAGGGACCGACAACCTTAATATCTTAAGGTTTTGGATAAAAGTGGAGTGTCTCTTTTACTTGGGTCATTGCTCTTGCTTAATGTGAGTGATCCTTCAGGCTCCCCTCGTGGTTCAACGGTGGTGTTAGAATTGAGGTTCGACGTGGGTTCGATCGGCTCCTTGTATCGAAAGTCTTCTTGACAGAGTATTTAGGAGACACGTCCCATTGAGCGAAGCAGCAAACAATTGTGTACAGATGAAGAGCTTTTGCTTGTCGTGAGCATGATTAATTGATGGATTCACATTTGATGAGAGATTAATGTGTTGTAACTGTGAGTTAAAAATCTCACATTACTTAAAGAAATTGAGGTTTGACACCTTATACACGAGATGGCCCATAAACTTCATTTCTTAATGATTTGAATAAAAACGTGGTGCCTCTCTCATTTATTTGATTGCTCTTGTCTAATACGCGAGTGGTCCATTAGACTCCCCTAATGACCCAAACATATTTTTAATGGACATATATAGAACGTGGAGTACTTGTCATGACTCATAAGTACATAATTGGCTCATATAGCAGCTTAATTGCACGGCAAGAGCTACAGCTCATAGCCTCCATAGTAGGAACACCCATCTTGCATTCACACTGAACAATGAATCTGGACGAGGGGCAAACCTCTTACAGATATTGCTTGACCCCATTAGGCCATCACCTAGGATAGCGATATAACCGATTGATTAGAAAGAAGAATAAATAAAGATACTCTAAAGTGAATATCTTATTTTAGAGGGTAAAATAAATTATTATTTTTATGGAAAAAGTTAACGAGTGTCTTCGAGACATTTTTTAAATACCATAGTAACAAGTATTCAGAAAAAATGCATGTAATTAATGTATTGAAAATTAAAATATTTAACTTTTTTAAAGAATATATAATTGTTTATTTTGGTATTCTTAAAAAATGTCTCAGATGCACTCGTTAATAAGACCTGTTTTTTATTACCACAGAATAAAAGTAATGTTTTTGGCGAAACTAAAAAAAAGTTGGTATTATATTCTCGTAAACATAACTCAATTAACAAAGATGTAGTTTTATATAGGTAAGGATCAAAGTTTTAACCCTCGAATTCTTCACGTATTTTTATTAAATGAAATTGGAGAAATTATTTGATAGAAAATAGATATTATAATTAAACATAATAAATCCTAAATTAATCGAAAAAGTTTCTTCTCTTCACTTTATATATTTTTGTCATTTAGCCAAATAACAATAGAAAACCAAAGTTGACCTTCACCGCCTTGCACACCAAGTAATCTATCATCATCTAGAAATCATTGATTTTTAATTGCATTTACCAGATATTATACAAAAACAAGTGACATATGCAAGCTCCAATCAGCAAAACTACCTCCTCAACACGATATTTCCATTACATGACACCAGTTTCATTTTCAATTATTTTTATACATTATTTTTTTTGTATAAAAAACTATTATGTCGGTCAGGTAAATACACGTACCATCGATGATAAATTTTATTTTGCACTCTTTAAATTAAGAAGATGAAAAATAAGACATTGTAAAAAGCTTGCTCCCTTAAAAAAGGCATGTAATTTTTTTTTTATCAATAAGGCATACGCATGTAATTAATTTGATTCCAAACTTTCTAATAATAAAAAAAAATACAAACATACTATCATATTAATTAACTTAATACAAATGTTGAATATACATATACATAGTATACAAATCCTGTATGTGTGAAAATATACAATAAAAAAATACAATAAATGAAATGAAGTCGATCTTATTAGTCATAAGTATATATGTATAAAATCCTAAACCAACCCTCTAAAAAGTTCCAATCATAAAAAACTATGCAAAAAATAATTAAAATAAGGAACATTCCTTCAAGATAAGAAAGAATCAAAAAACAAGTCATCTTCTACAGGCTCCTCTTTGGCTCTACCTCTAATAATATTATTAACACGTTGTTGATTCATATTCATGTAAGAATCCACCGTGAATCCATTATTCTGCATCATCTCATGGTTGAAGAATCCATTATCAAGTGAATTGTTGTTGATGGAATTGTTGGTGTTGTTCATTGTTTGCATTGGTAGTGGTTTGTTGATAGAGTGGTTTCCACTTCCACGTGGTGCAGGAACATCATGATTGTGTTTTCCTTCATACGTTGTTATCACTGCTCTTAGGTCTTGTGAGGCTCGTTCGACATGTTTTCTCACTGGACATCCTGGGTTTGTGCACTTGTAGTAACTCCTGTATTATGTTTAGTCAAAAAAATTATTAATTACAAGTAAAATAAAAGTAGTGGGAAAACCTTTAGTCTTAGACATCACATGGTATAGAATATTTGAGTCTCATTTTCATCCCATGCATGCATTAGAGAAATGTGGGTTGCCAAATTTGACTAATAAGAATATTTAGACATTGTGCAAAAAGTCTTGAGAGTTTTTGGTCTAATTCAACTGCACGTGATAGGTAAAGTATAGGTGGTCCAAAACATGATCTATATGGTGCATTGGTACGTTGCTTTTAATAAATTTACTTTGCAATTTTTACATATATTAAAATAAATAGATCATGAATTTGATGTGTACATTTTTTTGTATGAATTCCTAAAAATAAAAAAAAATGTATATGGTTGCCTTTAAGTTTGACCTAAAAAATTAGGTACCTAAAAGATACGGATAGATATCATAATTAATGGCACATATCATGCATTTACTGTTATATTTTGGGTTATGTTAATAAGTGTATTAAAGACGTTTGTTAAGAAAATCAAAAATTGTAGATGTACATTTGATTCAACAATATTTTAACTTTTAAAAAGTTAAATTCATCATTTTTCAATACAATATTTCTATTTTTATTCTCTTAACCAATATCTCAGGGACACTCTTTAACATTTCCCTTATGTTTATACTACTCCAATTTCTTCTTAATTGTTGTCGCTTGATTATATGCATTATTCACATAATCTCTTCTGATTATTCTTTTTTAATAATATATAAAGACAACTATAATCATTTAACCTACTAGAGTATAATTGCTTAATTTGTGTTGATGAATATTTTTAAAGTATCAATTTTTAAAAAAAAATAATTGGTGACAAATAATTAAAAATATTAGTTGTTAAAGTTGTTCATTAACATGTGTAAAGTGGTCAACAACGACACTTAAAAATGAAAGGAAGAAGTTTTAATATATCATATGTACTCCACATTTAAGCAGTTAATGAGGGCGTTATGATTGCCTACTAATATATTAGCATAGTAGCAATTTTTGTGAGTATTAACAGTAGCATTATCTCAAACTTCCAAAGCATAAAAAAAGGAGTCAAAGAACTCTATGATGGAATTCTCATACTAAAATTCTTAAAAGTAAAAAGAACAACAACTTTTAAAAAGTTGGACATGATTTAATAGTCAATGGAAAATATCAAAAGAGTGCTTTTTACCTTGGATTTGGATTTCCCTTCACTACTTTCTGCCCATATTTCCTCCATCTGTATCCATCATCTAGAATATCAATGTCACTTGTTGTTTGAACAACAACTCTAGGTTCCCTCACTGTTCTATTTCCAACTCCTAATGATATCCCCTCATTTTCACCTTCTATTCTCCTGAAATATTAACAAAATTAATTCAAAATGACTATGATATAAAATGTAACTAAATATAAAGTGATCAAATCATGGATTTGAAATGTGGTCCAAAATATAACAAATTTTTAGGTATGTGCAACAAAGTATTACAATTGAAGTTTCCATTTTATGTGATATGATAAAATGATATAAGTGTCACACTAATTTTTTTTTTTATTTAAAAAAAATAGAGAGTAAAAACTCACCATTTTTTGGCATCAGGTTCATCTTCACAAAACTGATCATGATCTCCACCAGATTTATGAGAAGTCTGCTCAAATTCATCATCTCCAACGGATATCGATGAATTCTCCGGTGTAGCAACCAAATCCATTTGAATTTCATTTCCAAAATGACTTGAAGGAGGAGGATTTGCAAGTGACGACGACGATGAAGACATCAAGTTTGTGTTCCTCTTGTTAGCCACAGGCTTTGGATGATTATGACTACCTTTGTAAACTATCTCAGTAATTTGTCCATCCAAACCCCTCTCAACTTTTTTCTTTGTTGGACAATTAGGGTATGTGCATTTGTAATAGCTTCTTGGATTTTCACTTCCTTTCACTTGTTTTTGTCCATATTTTCTCCAATTGTATCCATCATCTGATCTTCTACTAAGGATCTGAACTTGTGGCTGTGATTGATAATTGTTGTAATTTGATTGTGAACCATTGTTGTTGTAGTTATTTTGTTCACTAGTAGAATTACTCTCTGGAGTGAAACTTTGCTTTGAAGAAGTGTTTTCAGTTTTCACCATGTTCCATCCCTGTTGGTATACATGAAAGTTTGAAACATGTGTCAAAGAATTGAATTTAAACTATTTAACCAAAGTAAGAGAAAAATACATATACTACTATCGACCGAAAAATATGAATTTCGTCTCTAATTCTATCGCTAAATGTTAAAGATGTAAGAATTAGAGATTAATAACTTTTTTTGTCTTTAATTTTTATCAGTAATTCGAGTATTTTTTTAGTATATGAACAAGTGTTATAAATGAGTGTTGTGAATTTAAATTGGTTACTTACATTTTGAAGCGTGGTGGTCGAAGATTGAAACCCAGCTGGTTGAGCTTGGAAGGAGAAACTTGATGAGATGGTTTCCTCTTCTGCCTTGACATTCTCTTGCTTTTCCTCATAATTATTCTTCCAATTGAAGCCTTGATTATTAGCAAATGATCCAGTGGTTGGAGATGGAAGAATCTGAATTAAAAAAAAATTATATTATATATATGCAACCAACAACAATCACAGACATAAATACAAAAAAGAGTAAATAATATGAGTTTAATTTTCATATATGGTTCAATTTTATTTCCACTTTAAACAAATCATAACCACACGTATATGTGACTTTAAAAATAATCATGACTAAAATTAAATGCTCATAATCATCTAACAATTATGATTCATTTTTAAGTGTAAGAAAATATTTACACCAACCATATATAAGAATTAAATCGATATGGAAAAACAACATAAAGTAATATCATATACTCAACAAACAACAATCAAAAAACAATAATTAATACAATAGATAGTGAGAATTATGAAATCAACTATAAAGTATAATTAAGGTGATCAATTTGGTGATTTGATGAATTGTTTTTGTAACAAGAAGTTGAATTTGTTATGAGACTTACATGAGAAGAGTTAAGGAGAACAGGAGAGTCAAGAAGTTCAGAAAGAGAGAAACCAGGAGGTATCGAAAAATAAGAAGAAGGAGAAAAGAGAGGTGTAGGAGAAAGAGGAAGAGATGGAGGAGGTGTAGACTTGAATTTGGGGGGTAAACCCAACCTGTTTTGATCCGACAACACTTGATGATGAGATCTTTCGGTGTCTTTAAGGTTTTGGTCGGTTGGAGAATTAAGGAGGTCAGAGAAGAAAGAGGAGGTCATTGAATTATAGAGAAGTTGAGATAAAAAAATGTTGTTTTGTTGTATGAACAAAAAATATGAAGATTGTGAAAAAATTAATAAATTGAAGGGTTGGTTTATTAAGGTGAAAAAGGGATGAGAGAAGGGTGAAGAAGGAGGAGGGTGATGAAATGAAGGAGAAGAAGAAGATGAGTATGTATTTAGGAGATGATATAATAAAGGATGAGAGGATATTTCTAAGAAGGTAAAATGAAGAAGTTGTGTATTTTTGTTTACTTTAAAAAAGACATTTAATTTTGGGTCAGAGGGTGTGGGTTTGACTGAATGGCGGCTGACACACACTGAGATATTTTTCTTTCTTTTTCTAATAAAATCTTGTTGCTCCAAATAATACTCCCTCTTTCCTTTTTATATAAATAAAAATTGACATGAAGGATAGAGAAATTTAGCCAAAATGGAGCAGCATGGCCCTAAGCATTGGCATAGAGGCGGCAGCTTAGGACACCGTATTTTTAAAGACACCAAAATTTTATTATTATTATTATTATTATTATTATTATTATTATATATAATTTTAAAAAAGAAATTAGGGTTTCCAATATATCTCTTAAAGGAGAATTTTATATTATTTAAATTATGTAAACATTTATTAAAAAATATAGAGAGGCATTACAAAGTTAAAATTAATAATTTATATGGACAACATCTCATGATTCGCCTAAGACATTCAAATTTAAAGAACCGAGCTTGTGGAGCAACATTGCTTTGAGTTTAAATGTGAAAAGCTGATATGTAAGTACTCCCCGGTCAAGTCAATAAGAAAGCAAAGAGTGATAAGTTTAGGTGGGATGTACTTATAGCCCTCGAAGAGGAGCCGTTGGATAGGAATAGAGACCGTTAAAAACAATGTCCTTCGATGCATGGATTTGCTAGTTGTTTGGAGTCATTTCGAATTGTTTAGGTGTTACGAACCGCAAAGGATTCAAATGTAGAAGATTGGTTCTGTTGGATTGGATCCTTGTAGAAATTGGCCACAAGATAATTAAGTATTGTACAATAAGTCGGTCCGAAACACATAATTTTAAGAAAACATTTGTATGTAAGTAAGTGCTAATGTGAGACCCGTCCACTACACGGGAAATTAATGTATTTTTTTATCAAATGACTTAAAATAATATTATTTTATATTAAAGTTATAAATATATAAACTAAATTCAAAATTAAAAAAAATTATTATCATAATAATGTTTTCAGTTATGAAAAAATACATCACACAAAATTATAGTATATTTAAGTTATTTGACATATAAGTTAACATAAATATAAAGTAACTTTAGTATAAATTGTAAAGTTTCGGTTACGACGGCTCTCAGCGGCCATTGCGACGGTGGGTTTTGGTTTTTTAAGTTTCAAATATGGTTACAACATTGCTTGCTTAGGTGGTGGTTCGATTTGAACTGTGTCAAAATAGATCTCATTGTTGTTGTTCATTTTTGTGTCGGTGATTGCTCAAGATCTAGTTTTTGTTGCAAGGAACGGTGGTGACCGCCTTGTTGATCGTCCTTAGCGGTTTTGTTATAAAACGTGTTCTTCTTGTGGTCTTTTGAAACCTCAAAGGGTTTGTTGATGGTTACTCATCCCATATCTGATGTGATTGGTTTCCTCTTGTGCATTTCCAATTCATTTTGAGCTCTAATCAATTTAGGTTCACCACGTGTTCTAGAGCTTGTTGGACCGTTTGGATAGAAATAGTTGGGAGTTTCCTATTATTGGTTTTAGTAAACTGTGGGTGAGTGGATTCATTTTCGTGTTGATGGACAGATACATTTTTCATTATCAAAATCTGAGACTGGTGCTCGTCAGCTCACACAGCTCTTATTTTTTGCACTAAGATCGGTGCTCGTCAGCTAACACACCTCTTATTTATTGCAAATAGGTTTCACACACTTACACGTGTTCGTTGAATTGTGCAATGGGTGTGTGATTTATTGATCTGGTTTAAGATTTGTGGCTATATTACCCATTAGAGTTATTATGCATTTACTAACTTATGTTCTTTTCTTAACACTCTGTTTCATTCAACATTTTTAATCTGACAATTGTTCGATGAATTTTTTCCTTCAAATTTAGTAGTACTTTCACATCATATAAAACACCTAAGGTTCTTCTCCATATCAACCAGCGAGCTTGAGTACGATAATTTACATATGCTTTCATTACTCTGTCATTTTGTAGTGGACATCTATTGGACTGAGGCAGCCAACCTCCCTCTCCAACAAGTCGGCCCTAGTTTTTTCTCTCCAGGTTTTCTCTTCCAATGATTCAGATCTTGAGGAGATGACATATTTGACCAAGAGATTTTTTACCTGACCAAGAAGAAAAGGTTTCCAGGTAGGAGCAGTGGTTCAAAAGGATCAAGTTTCAAGAACAAGAAAGAAGATCAAAAGGTTCGTCAACTACAAGAAGCTTGGTCATTTCATTGTTGATTGTCAAGAGTTACAGAAGGACAAGTCAAATAAGTAGAGCCCTAAGAAAAAGAGGTACAGAAGCAAGCTCAAGAAATGTCTTATGGAAACATGGGAAGAGTTTAATGAGGAGTCAGAATTTGAAAAAGATGATGAAGAAGCCAATTTGGGTTTGATGGCCACAACAACTTCTTATGTCGAATCTCAATCAGATTCTTATGATGATGATGAAATATTTTCTAAACTTACTCATGAAGAGTTAGTTGATTCCGTAAAAGAACTTGCTGGAAGATGTCTGAGCAAAGCAAAAGAACTAAGAATTTTAAAGAAAAAAATTTATTTGTTGGACAACAGAGGCAAGTTCAATGAGAAACAAAATGAAATCCTTTTGATTAGAAATAATGTTATGAAAAATGGTGGAACTAATGATCCACGTACTGCAGATCAGGTTTTACGAAGACAGTATGATCTTGTGGTAGAAGAAGCTCAAACCTTTAGAGATCATATGAATGATCTTGAAAGCAAAACCAAGGTTTTAGAGAAAGCTTCTGCTATCAAGGTCAACAAAGGCTCTGGTAAAACTTTGACCAAGCATGAATTAGGACTTCAAAAGTTTCTGGCTAGTAGCATGAAAGAAGCAAGAAAGCTTCTATTATTTATGGAGTAAGAAGAAACAACGGAGAAGGAATTGATCTCTCAGAAGAAGCACCTCTAAAGAGGATGCAGACTATTATGAAAACATTTTTATTTGTAAACTCTTAGAAGTCTCTTTCAGTTGTGATTGAGCATTTGGAAGTCTTTTGCTTGTGTTCTTGAGTATATGAAGTCTCTTGGTAGTGTCCTTGGGTATTTGTAATCATTTGTGATTATAGTGAAAATCCCTTGGAAGTGAAAGGGGACTGAACTACTCTAGGATTTTAAAAGGAACCAATATAATTGTTTTGTGTCTTCCTTCTTCCTTGTGTTTAATTTTAACTGCTGCACTCAGACTATGAATTCCACCCAGAGTCTTTGAACACTACTTGGACTCTAAACTCATTCAGACTCTAATTTGTGAAACACTAAGAAAAGTTTGAAAAATCAAACACAATTCAACTCTCTCTTTTTGTGTTTTTCTCACCTTCAATAATTGTCTTTCAGCAAAAATATTATCATTTTTTTTTTGTATGTCTTGTGACCGAAAAATAGAAGGAAGAAAGAAATAGTAGTGTGAATGAGAAATACCCCACACTTAAAAAGAAAATTAAAAAGAAAAAGGCTATGTTCTTATAAAGAAAAAGTTAATGAAAAGCCTAAGAATATTAGAATTTTATTTAGGATAAACAGTGTAAAATATTCTTAAAATGGAAGGAAATAGATCATATATAAATCAATCAAGTAGTCTCTAGACACTTGAATTGATATAGGATTTCATTGTAATATCCTCTCTTAGAGAATAATTATCTTAGGAACGGCTTTATATCACTCTCATATATATTCACCACTTGATGTAAAACGCCTAGTATTGGCAACAACCTTTATTCAAAAAGGGTAGTCTAAAAATACTTGGGTTAATATGTCTTTACACCGCTGTAATTTGGGCGAGTTCCGGTTTACTCCTCTGTAAAAATAAAAGTTTAGATTCCAACCTGTAATTTAAAGATTCTTTCGAAATAGACCTTGTAATTTGAATATTCTTTTATTTTAGACCCTGAGGTCATCTGACTGTGCAAACATGATGACGTAGCACGCTGACTCAGCATTTATGGATGATGTGGCGCGCTGACTGTATAATTAATTTTGTTTTTAATTTTTTTATTTTAATTTATATTAATTTAAAAATAAAAAAAAACTGAAAATTAATTTTAATAATAGAGAAAAAATCAGATTATTTTTTTCAAAATTGAAAAAATCATAAGAAAAAAAAAGATTTTTTTTTAAAATTTAAAAAATCAGTCTAAAAAATATCAGATTTATTTTCAAAAAAAACTATGAAATTAAGATTTTTAAAATTAAAATAAAATTGATTTTTTTTCAGATTATATAATTTTCAAAATTTTATTTCATATTTTAATTTGATAGAAAAAATTTAAAAAAACTTTTTTTATTCCAGAAATTTTAACTTTTTCTAGAAAATTAAAAAATTTAGATAATTTTAATTTAATTCGGATTTTTTTTATAATTTTTCTATAATTTTTTCGGAAATTTCGAAATTTATTAAGTTTGAGAATAGAAATGGTAATACCATATGGGTTTTCATGTCATTGATGGGAAATATATTAAGTTAGAATTTAGAAAAGAATTCGAAAATTTTATTCCTAAATTTTTATGAATTATTTTTCCAAATTAAAATAAAAAAAATTCATATTTTATTTTCCGAAATTAGGAAGAATTTTAAAAATAATTCTGGAACTTGATAAAAAATAAAAAA
>Ga0228711_1006859_pt1 | contig 16739 bp, 12 predicted proteins | sample MedpolnodulmetaG_2_FD_177996 | JGI IMG/M metagenome (GOLD analysis project Ga0228711, IMG submission 177996) | Root nodule microbial communities from Medicago polymorpha collected in Santa Monica, California, United States - brown nodules | ecosystem: Host-associated > Plants > Roots > Nodule...
CACACTATATAAATAAATAAAAAAAAAATATATATATATATATATATATATATATATATATATATATATATATATTGACATCATATATATGCCAAAATGATATTTTGATAATTTTGTGTGGAATTATTTCATCAATATAAAAGTTGACTTATTCTGTATTATCTTGAAAAATATGTAATAATATTAACATAGTAATTAATGTGATTTAATAATACAAAGTTACTTATATTTTAAATGATATAAGTAAATAGAAATAATTTTTTTTTATAAGATTGAAATAAAGTTATATGATACAAATGATATGACACTAGTGTGCATGCTGAGTTTTTAAATTTTGTTTCAATCAAGTGACCTTTTTAAAGTTGACTGTTATTTGATTACCTCTGCGGCCATGTCATTGAGTGCCATACCAATAACAACCCATGCATTCATAAGTTCATTTTGCTCATCTCTGCCAATAAGGGTTAGGACCATGGCACCACCAGGAAGCAGTTCAGATGAACGTGATCTTAAAAATAATGAGAAGTCTTGTTGAAATTGTGCAAAGTATGCCTTTTGCACTGCTGGAGGGCTTGCCCTTGTTAGGTAAATATTCCCTTTGTTCAATGGTTCTAAAGCATCTTGCAATGCATCTGGAGTCTGTTCCCAAATTAATTAAACAAAGGAAACACCAACCATATCATTACTTTGCAAGGAATATCATATATATTATGGATATTAATATAAACACGTACATACATACATTTTTTTTTGTGGTGTATAATAATTTTTTGGTGTTGAAAAATACTTACATCTAAGCATGTGGTATCATGCTCTAATATTATTTCTTAAAATACATACACAAATTCTTCCAAAAAAAAAAAAAAACACAAATTATCTCGCAAATATGATTGGTCTGGACCAAAAAAAAAAAAGATTGGACGTGTTAGTAAAATATCTTATCTTGTACGGTACAAACTAATTAAAGTCCATTGATTACAACTTTTTTGATAAAAAGTTATTTAAAAATCAATATTCACTTTTAGAAATTTTTATCCAATTGGTGCAACTTTTATTTAAAAAAATAAGAATATAAAAATAGATTCAAATGAGACGTTGTTCTTTTTGAAATTTTTATTTTTTAAATATTTTTTATCACGGTAAATAAGCACAAAATAGCTTCCTCTTTTGTTGAAAATCTTTAAACTATTGAATATCAAAATTACAGTTTTTATATTTGTGACCAACCGGGCTTAAAACATGTGAAAATTCATATAAATAATCCAAATAAATATACCTTGGAAAGCCAATGTAGACTATAGGAGGAATGAAAAAAGTGAATGGAATTATCGGGGAAGAGTCTCCCATAAAAGGACCCAGGTGTTCCACTAAAGAAACATGGACTAAACTTGTGTCCTTTCTCTTCTTGTAGTCTCTTATAAAAATCAGGGAGTAACTTAAAAGTGGTATTGAAGTCATTTCCAAATAGGTCATTGAGGAAAAACTGAAACATGGGTGACTCATGACTCAAGTTTTGACTCACAGCATCAACAGTGTTTATGATATTTGATGCAACCAAAAGTGCATTTGGACCTGATGAACAACCTAGGTCAGCCACTTTCAAACAGTTTGGAAAAGTGTCACAATACAGCCTCATTATACTATCTTCAAGTATATGTTTTGCCGTCAGCATCACCATTCTCTGCATACATATATGGAAAAAAAAATACCATTAAATTTGACATCAATGGACAATATCTAAAGCTTTTGGTGATTGGTATAACATGCAAAAGGGTAGATTAATCATTACCTGAAATGTGGAGTTATTTGCATAGCTTGTATCTCCCTCACCTCCATTCATGTGAAGGACTTGTTCAACTGCCATTGCTAAAGGGTACGATACACTTCAAATGGAAAAAAAAAAGTGTGATTGCGAAGTACGTAGCACTTCTTAATTTCCTGAGTATGTGAATGAACTTAAGAGCATTCCTTTTATAATACATGATAAATAAATATAAAATGTTATGTAATATGTAATAATATGAAACATAACAGCAACATATTGCAAATGTACAAAGTTCACCTACTACCAATGTCATTGTCGTTGTTAGTTAACACAAGTCATGAAAACAAAAACAAATATATAATTTCTTTTATTTTTTTAATGACAAATGTTAGTAATTAATTGTTAGATTAATATTATTCATTCGTTCATCCGAGTTTGAACTCATAATGCTCGACTCTCGTAACTTAAATCAGTTAAGCTTCCAACCTCTATAATTTATTGATCTAACATGACCAAAGAAAGAATCACTTGATCAAATTTAATTGTGATTGGTAATCGATTTGAAGGACGAATTCAGTTGTTCTTCTCTGAACAATTATGCTTTGCTGAATTTCAAGGAGGAATCTGCTTATGAATTTGTTGCAAACGTAAAACTTAAAAGATCCATGATGTAATTCAACCTATTTTATGATAAGAAATTGACGTAATGTATTTTAAGCATCTTTTAAAATAGGAATGCGTGACTTGCACCAAAAAAATGAAGGAAAGTGGGACTTGATCTTTATTTAATTATAGTTTTTGATAAGATTTTAAATCGATTTTAGACCAAACTTTGCTTATCATTGCAAAATCTTATTATTTTTTAGTGGAGATACAAACAACTACGGAACCATAATGCTGTCAAACAATTCTATATTGGATAGATACAGTTGATTAATTCTGACCAGCTCACTTTAGGGGAAACAAAAATTTATAGAACTGCTATAGATTATTAAGCGTACCTACCTACTTCCTCCCACGAAGCGAACCACTGATTATTTTAATTAAGGAAGCGAACCACTGATTATATTAATTAAGGAAGGGCTTGTGGTTCTAACTTGTAAGGCCATGTTGTTATAGTTTATTGGTTAGTTGATGATAGTAAATAGGAAGTTAATTTATATATAGTTATATTACTAAGTTTAGCGAATTGAATTCGTAGTTTTGATTAAAAATAACCGTTGAATTACCTCATAAATATGAAATTATATAATTGAGTATTTTAATTAATATTTAATTTTTTTAATAAAAATAATAAAGGTAAAATTGACAAAAAACATTGATAAGTTATTATCTCAAATATTACTTAAAATAGTTTATAATTTATATTTTTTTTGAGGAAGTAGCTAATAAATAAACGGCATAAGCTCGTGACAAAAAGGATAAAATAAAAAGCTTGTGACAAAAAATTATTAATAAACAAACATATTTTGGCAATATGAATTTATAAGCTATCTCTTATACATGTTTGAAAATTGGAATTGCAAAACAAAAACTAAATTATCGTTTTTATTTATTTTTATATTTGAATAGTATAATTTGTAAACAAAATATATTCGGGTAAAATAGATTGAACTGATTTTTTATTTGATTTAAAAATAGTGTTCATTTAAATTCCAAAATCACATAAATATATAAGTTTCAAAATTCTTATTTTCCTTTTATGCTACGTCACTACCACTCTAATCATCACCGTCCCCTACTACGACCACCGTTGTACACCACATATCACTACTCCGACCACCATTTTATCATCGTCAACCCCCACTTTGATCACCACTCAAATCACTTCGATCAACATTAACCACCACTTCAAATGTTGTAGCCACATTGTTTCTATCAGCACTCTACGGTAGGTTTGAGGCAACCTTCGACAAGTACAATTTTCACCCACTATTATGAAAATTATTAGTAAATAAATAATTATTGATAATTAATAAAATTTAAATAATTTTATTTTAAAATAATCAGAAAAAGTCATATCATTTTTAGCAAAAAAAAAAAACTTATATTTTTTATTTATCATGGCGGGTTTGGATAGAGCCCGCTGATTTACAGCTTAGAAAAACTATGTATGTTGTCAAGATAGTTGCTCAAAATGGCTCACCTGACATTTACAAGTAAGTGGTGACAAAACTATTTTTTTTTGTCTAGCAGCCTAGTGGCTAGAGCTCATACAATTAAATGTGGAGAAGTAGGGTGTCGGGGATACAAAACTATTTTTCTTACTATGTATTCTTAATTATTATTTTGTTTTAATATGTTATATTGGGTGAATTCATATTTCTTCAAAAAAAATATTGGGTGAATTCATAGCGAGATGATGTAAAAAAACGTAAAACTCAACTCAAAACTGAAACTAAATTGAAACTAGTGAAAGAATTTGACTAAGTGCTTACATAATTTAGTCAGTTTATTTTGTTCAGTAAATTTAGTTGGTTATTTGTATTTTAATTATAAATTACTATCTCCGTCTCTAAATATAAGATCTTTTGAGATATATATATTTTTTTTATCTCTTTTTATAAGGCTCTTTTGATATTTTCAAGTAAATTAATTAATTCTTTACCAACATATCCCTATTTATTTTATATCTTTTTCTTCAAACAACATTAAATACTATATTGAAAACATACCATAATTCTTTCTCTTAAAGAATAAAATTGTAAAAGCAATATTAATTACAGACAAATTTATTACCAATTTTAATTTTCTTAATTTCCGTTATTTTTTCAAAAGGGCCTTGTAATTAAGGAACATATATAGTAATATGTTATGTGTTTTTTTAACTATGTTATTGACGCAAAGTCTCTTTTAATTTTGCCACTAATCTTGTTCAGAAAATCTGGCTAGCCACTTTAATGGTGTCTCTCCTCAATATAATGTTGGCTAGTTGTTTGTGAAGTATGTTGAGAAGTTATTTATTTATTTTTTTGAAAGAGGATGTTGAGAAGTTTATACTACGACAAATAATTGATACATAATATAAATTGTAAGTGTTTTGTTACCTTCGTACGTCCAAACACTTCCACGAATATTTATATCATGAGATGAATTCCAAACAAATTATTTACATTATTTGCTATCTTCCATTATATATCTGTTATTATTTTTATCTGCCTGTTTGTAATTTTCACTTTAGACATTACCCGTTCACATCGTGTTGTTTTTCCTAATGTTTTTTCTTTTCTTTCTGCACATCTGTATTCTGTAGACCGATAATAGACTATTATTTTCGTTTTAATTATGAAATTCCTCTAATCCAGGATTATGACATTCTGCTCGTTCTGGTGCCTAACTTTTTTTTTCTTTTTTAAAAAGGTAAAACAATCATTTTAAAAATACTAATAATATAGTACATCAATATATGCGTAGCTATTATTCTACCAAAACATGCGTAGCTACCTCAATAAAAACTACATGCATGGCATTTCTTCTCTATCGAAAGTATTTTAACTCAACTGAAAAAATGTAGAAATTCCTATGCCAACTATCGAACACCATGATCAAAGTTCAAACTTCAAATTTTCCATTTATACATGTAAGTTTTCAATAACTATAATTATTTCGATTATCTAACAAAAAAAATATTTCTCTCTCGAAAGTTAAGTTCACGGTTCACGTTCCCCATCTATTATACGTAGTAATGCTACCTACCTTGCAAGAAATAGTTTGACAAATGGTGCATTTAATTAATTAGAATACATACTAGAATAATCCTTAAAAAAAATTGAGGTGTTATCTAACAAATGTCTATAGGGAATACCAAAATTTACTTTCACTTATTTTTTAGAATGAATATTTTAGTAACATGAACCTCATGGTGTACTAAACAATTTGTTAAAATATTCATTATAAAAAACTTGTGAGTACGCTAGCAAATTATATATATCACTAATTTTAAAAATGCGTTTATCAATTTCTTTTATCAAATAGTTTAATGACTAGGTTCCCACACCTTAAGTGTGGAGAAGTGTAAAACCTGAAACTCAAACTCTGATTCATACATATTAATGTCCTTACAACTATCAACTAAGTTGGATGTACAAGACAATATAAGTGTGTCTTTATATCGCTTATATATCGATCCAAATTGTAATAATGAACATCTTTGTTGGAACACTGTATGAACTGAAAAATTCCTAGATGTCCCATATTGGAGAATTTACATGCAACACTGGTGGTTATATAATGGAGGTATGTGCCTTTGGAGGTTAAGAATTTTGTTCGCTCCATGCCCGTATGTCCAATTTTTTTATTAGGTTTATGCGTATAAACTATGCATAATAGTTTTATAAAATTTTGATTTTGATTAAAATTAATTATTTCGATTCTGATTAAATTTATAGATATAGATAAATTTCACTTAGTATAATAAACTATACTTATATTTTCAATATATGTCACCAACAATATAACATTTTTATAGTCACATTTATTTAAGGGTATAACATGAGGTGAAAACGTCATTCCGAAACCAAGTATTATCTTTATATATATTATAAAAGTATAAATATAGAATATAATATATAAGTATAGAGTAATATAAATTCTTATCTTTTTTTGTATGTGTAATGTTCTTATCTCTTTTAATGACACCAACACAATATAACATTATTATAGATAAATTTATTTAAGTGTATAATTGAAAGAATGAAAGAGATAGTCCAAAATCTTATATTCCCAAATAGATATACATAAACTTGCAGGGTGTGTTAGGAAAAAGTTGAGTGCTTAATGCTAATATGAACTCCCAACAAGTAATGGGCCGTGAAGCTTGGTTCACTAGGTGGCGGTATCGTGTTTCTTTGTTAGAGTGGTGATGTTGATTAAAAAAAAGAAAAGAAGATGAGTATTACTTTTCCCATCCTATAGCCTTCTCCCGCATCCTATAAAATTTTCAAAAATGCCCTTGTGCAGTTCGGATTTTAAAATCCGGATTCATGTTTACTATTTTGGATATTATAATCCGGACAATTCTTATGTATAATCATCAGACTCTCGCACATTTCAACAGTTTTGAGTTTTGTTTTTAAAAACAATAAAAATACTAAGTAAAAAATGCTAAAAACCAGTCAAATAAAATCATAAAAATACCACTAAAAAATTCTAAAAATCAAATAAAACTAATGCAAATTTTTTCAGATTTTTCTGAGAATATGAAAAATTTAAAAAAAATGAAAAATGGGTCTAAACGATGGAATTTTGGATTTTGAGGGGCGGAGTCCTGTAAGAAGCCCCTTCTAAGGGAGTCATGATCCTTGAATTTTTTCTGATTTTCTAGAGGAAGTTTCGGAGCAATCTGATCAAGTAGTCCGAAAACCTGATTTTTGACTAAGAACATGTAACAATGACTCAAAACAAAAGGATGAGAGTTAGAAAGATTAATATTGTTCTCTAAAATGACTATCCATGTTACAAACATGTTTAAAATTTGTGCTGATACAGTTCGGATTATATAATCCGAACTGTTTTCCCTTGAAAAAGGGTGTTTAGGGGGTGTTCGGATTATGTAATCCGAATAAATCATGTAATGCGCCCTATTTTTTGAGATTTCCGGAAAAATCCGTAACTCATTTTTCACCCTTTAACAAAGGAAAACACCATTTCGGATTATAAAATCCGGAAACTTCAAGGGCATTTTTGGAAAAAACGTAGGGCGCGCTAAAATACCATAGGGTTGGAAAAGTAATATTAAAAAAAAAGAGTGGTAATGTTGCAGAAAATGTTGATATTATTCGGTGTATATTACTTATAACTCACATTTTTTGTTTTAATCTTCCATTCCTATGCTAACTTATAATTTTAATTTCCAAACCTTTAGGAAATAATCATAGAGGAAGGTGGATTGAGCCATTTAACTGTTGAACTGAAGCTCATCAAAGAGGGTTAAGAAGATAATGCTACCATGAGAATTATGTTAGGGAGGGGAGAATAAAAGTTATCATAATATCTTTTTTTCTCTTGGAGAATCTTGTACAATCCCTAATTGCGCACACTTGTTATTTTTTTAGTAATAATAAATTAAAAGCAAGATATACAAAGCAAAAGCTAAAACATCAAATTTAGACCTAGAGCCAAGAAAAAGGTTAAAATAATAATGTATTTCGGCATGTTGCGTTAGTGCCAATCGCATAGTTGGCTTTGCTTTTGCATTGTGGCAAAGTTGTACGCCATGCTTTTTCAACTTTCCAGAAGGGACAATGGCAATGTAGCACCATTCCAGATTCCTAACAAGAATGTGTTTAGCTTTCCCCTATTGAGGCAACCCAGCTAAATACTAAACAGTATAATGATGGAATTTATAATCCATGGTGACAAGTTGAACCGCATCACATGCAGAGAGTAAGACAAGCATTCAATCTTACTTACTAGGAGACACGAAATTTCTGCGTGAAGCACATTAGACCAACCAAGACTACCATAAAACAAAATTAAATTAATAGACTCAAATGTTTATAATCCAAATAGTTATTTACTCACTTGCCCTAATATTTATTTACATGATGATACATCACATATAGTTGTTTGAAGAAACACAAAGGTTTAACCTTAGTTTACAATCCAATTCCTGATACAATTTAAACACAAATTACATACACAGATTAGCTAGGAATAAATGGTTTGTACTTCGTTTATTCGTAGCTTCTGTTGTCTTGAAATAAATGCCTCCACGGTGCGACGAAATTCGTCGTTGCTCATTCCATCTTCAGGATATAAACTCGATTTTTTCTCTTTATCAACTTCAACGTTTTTCCTCTTACTCTTATCATTATCACTCTCACACCTTTGCAACACTCTTTGATCCTTCACATCATCACTATTCACACCCCTCACCAACTCAATTTCCGATTGACACCTCCTGTATCCCTTCACTTCCAAACTCATCTTTGTTTTTATCTCCTGTTTCTCTTCCAACTTCACTATGTTATCATCTTCACTCTTTTTACTCTCTTTTTCAGAGAATTTCACCATGCATCCATCGTTTATTCTACGACCCTTTACGTTGTTCTCAACTTTTACGCTCAATTTTTTCTGATCAAAACCTTGGATTTTCTGATACATGTTGCTATTCTTGAGAAACTCGAGATAAAGATCATGTTCTGAACTTCTTCTCTTTGCAGAATCATGTTGTGAGAAGTGACCAGATTGAGCAATGAGTGTGATGATGATAATGTTTCCAACAAGAAAAACAAAACCAGGACTAACCGCGAAACCTCGAAAATATTCGCTCGAGTTCTTCAAAGCCAAAGGTAGTTGTTGGAATGAAAGCCTTGAAATCAAAATCAACACAACACACATCTCTACATACCGAAACAAATTTGCAATCTTTCTAAGATGACGATATTTTTGTACTTTGTTGGATTTCTGTGCTTTGTGTTTGTGTAAATTGATTGAACCCATTTTTTTCTTAATAAAAGAGCAATGAAACAGATCAGTTTCTGTTTTTCTTTTCTTACTTTGTTATGTATTTAAATTTAAATAAAGGGAACTGAAAATTTGTGCACATAAAAAATATATGTGAAAACATGTAATAGAGAAACTGCAGCTAAAATAGACACTGCAGTAGTATTTAGGTTTAGAAGCATGGAAATTGAGTGAATATTTTTAATATGAAAAAATTGGAGGCTAAGTGAAAATCTGAGAAAAGAGTTTCTGTGTTTGTTATGTATTTCCTTTGAGTTTTGCTCTTTTTTCGGAAATGAGTGGTTTTGTGTTACTCTAATTTATAGAGGTGAATCAAAAGCATGCATGCATAAAAGAAGTGGTCATAAACAATAAATTAATTTAGGGACACGAATCTAGTCCTTTTACTTTTCCCCAATATTCCATTTCCATTTCCTTTCCTACTTTCGTTTTTTTGTTTTTGTTTTTCTTTTCCTTTTGAACAATGCTTTTTCTTTTCCTTCTTTTATTTTAAAATATGCAAATATATATTGAATGAATAGACTTAGTGCTCTAATTGTAAGCAATTAACAGTATAATATTTGATTTTTGCAAATGCGAAAATACATTTCCAAAATTTTAAAATGGTCCCCCAATTAACTGTCATCGTTAGAGGTTTTTTTTTGAGTAATGTCATCGTTAGAGGTTATAACATGATTAGTTAATCGTGTACTTTCATTCCATATCAATTTATTGAGAACTGATTTCCCTACAAAATTTTGGCTACTTGAGTGACAAATTTACCGGTAATTGGAATCAGATCAATTAATTAGCAAGAAAAATAAAATAATTTTACTATATTTTGATGACATAATACTCAATCGTCTTCCTCTTTCTACTATATATTTTGTAGATGCACACACACATGACGATGAATTCTTCTAACCAAATGGACGAGACTTCTCTTGCTTGCACACGCTAGCCTAACCTTTAGTTAGATTCATTTTTCAGACAACTCAAATTTTAAATATCCTATCTTTGAATTTTATTTTACATGATTCCTCCCTCATACCATTTATTTATTGTGATATTTTCACTATACCTAGTTTTTTAGGTTCCAAAATCTGTTTGCCTTTTCTTCACCCAATATATGATCTTCATTACTTTAAATTATTTTACAATGTGTGAATAAATAAAATAAGTTCCTGAAAGAACACCTCAAAGAAGAATATAATGCGACTTTTTTTTAACATAATACAACTAGTTGTGTTAACCTGGCAGTAGCTTATTGGAGTGCATGACAGTTGGTCAATATAGAAACCAGCAACCCGTTCCTTACTCGATAAGAAAAATATGCCACCCACTCTCTTTGCTTAATTGCTTTCTCCTTCATCTCTTTTTTGTCAACCCTCCAAAGCCTTCATGGTCCCTCCGTACTTTTTGCCTTAGATTAATCAATTGATACATATGTGGACACTTTCAATTTGTTACGTTTGCTCTTCATAATTATATACTTTCTTTATCTTAATGTCATTTAATTTGTTGGTCGTTAATATAAGGTTAAATCTCAGGTTAAATGATACCTGTACTGGCGCTAGCATAATATAAAAATATTTCAATTTATTTCTTGTGATGATGACATCTGATTTCCAGTTTTTATCATGGATCAATTATCAATATTGTTCTAGAATGATCAAGATTCGATACTATGAAATATCAAGGTCCCTCAAATGGCTCATTACTTAAACGAGAAGGAGCACTAGCCATGGCATGGACTGAAGGGTCCACTATTATATTATTATTTCTATAGGTATACTTTTCTCTGTTCGATGGGTAGCTATACCGAACTGATCAATGTCCCACATTAAAGCCAAAACTCACACCAAAAATCATGTTTAATTTTCGGGGGCCAGGTCCTTCTGTAGTGGAAGTACTACCTGTACTGCATGTACTCATATAATAATCTGATTTAGTTAACGAGTGCCCGATTAGCATTGGTTAAACAATCCATTAATAAAAATTTTATTTATGTTTTTTTTTAAAGAATAGAAACTTCGTTTTGAAAATACAAGCTTTTACTGTTGTTGTCTTAAGAATAGTTACATCACTTTATGATGTTTTTTGATACAAAATTATTTATTTTAGTACTTTAACCAATGTTATAAAAATACTCATTAACATTCTCCATATTGTAATAGGATCGGAGAGGGTGAATTATTTTCCTATATTGGGATAAAAATAACTCTGCCTTTAGATAATAGTTTAAGTGATTTATGCTATTAGTTTGTAGTTTTTTGAACCATGTATAAAATTTTATGTTGTGGGGGTTAAAATTATATATAAATTTGCAATATTAAAAATATAGCACGATTTTTCAAGCAGTATATGTCACAAATTTTCTCTATATTCACTTTATTGGAGATAATCACATTCGAGACAATGACATACACTAAATCTAAACATTATAAAGTGAGATTTGAATTTTGATTTGTCACAATGTGAAGATTTAACTTAATTATGCTAGATTTAACCAAAAACCATGAAAGGAAATTTCATTAAGTTGTTTTTTGACATTATTCAAATTATATAACGTGAACCCATGTTTTTACGATCTAGATTATAGAATTTGAACAAAAAAAAAACGAGAAAATCATGAGTCGTGCGAGAAGAGTAGGGGCGAAAAGAATTTCACCAATCTTAAACCATCTTAGACCGAAGAAAATTGTTGTTCACACATTTGATAAGGCTGAAAAACACAACTAAATTACTCAAATGCCCCTCGGCAGTTGCCGATGATTCCTGAAGCCATAAAATGGCAGAACCAATTTAGGCAGAACCTGTTACATGTGTTTTTACACATTGTAAACACATTGTTTCAATGCCAAATCATGAAGTTAATAAGCGAAGATTACCAACATAATTGAAATTGAAAATATGATACGAAAACGAACAATTGACATAGAAATATGTCATTGAAATACAAACAAAGTAATAAATGTCATGAAAATACAACAGAACGAACAAATGTCGTGAAAATATACACCAAGTCCTAAAAATCTATCCTAAGTAGAAAATACTACTACTCCTGGTCCTCCTAATGCTCGTGTTGCCTCTTCCTCGGCCTCTGGCCCCGCCTCCTGGTCATGATCGGCACAATCTGCTCCCTAACATTTTGCAAAGCCGCATACAATTGTTGAGGGGTCATGCTCATTACCTCCTAACCCAAATGCTCATCAGCATAGGCAACAACACCACTAACCATGTCATAGGTATCAGGCAAGCCTCTCGCCTCGTATCGCTCCCACTGCTCTGCAATGATCTGCTCTTCATTTGCTGGCCTCGGAAGATCTCTTGGAAGAGGTGGCAAAATCTGAGGGCGAGACACCTTAGTGTACCATAACACATAGCCCTCCCTCATACGCCATGTATGCTCTCCTGCCGGTTCACACCAATCGGGCTCCTTAAGCGTGTGAATGCGGAAGTCAACGAATGCCTGCACAATCTGAGGCGGTGGCAGCTCTACAACATCCGTCGGATGTATAGGGACCCTCTGGACGTATCCATACTGCCGCAAAACCCTTTGTGCCAAGTGACGGTACACCCTACGAACACCGCACATAATCCAGCCTGAATACTAGAAAACCTACTAATCCCTGTGCTCTTCGTACAGCCTCAAGCATACGTCATCAAACTGAATACAATCAAGCAATGAGTGATACGTCACCCCCTCTCCATACCCTTCTGTAACTTCCACCTCGCCGCAACCGGATAGTTTTGAATATAGTCAGTGTTTGGATCAACACTGTAAAACTTAGGAAAATGCGCAAACAACCATGCCTGCACAAAACAAACAAATCACATTTATAAATTATTACCCACGAAGAATATAACAAAAAATAAAAGTTAAGGTTCACATATATAAGTTTCTTACAGTGAGCAGTGTCACGCTTCCCCCAAGAGCTCTGTCTCCAGGCATACATGCCTCAGCTAACTCGCCGTATAGGTATGCCTGTGTCATCCCTCCCCGTGAATAATTACGCATCCCCGCATAGTCGTCCTCCATGGTCGTCAGATAGACCAACTCGATGTGTTTGTTGCTTCTATCACCAAACAACAAGCATCCTACAAGATATAGAAGATATTACCTCACACAAAATTTCTAACCCTCACCGACTCCTCCATCTCCTTTGGATCCTCTATATCCGCCGATCTGTTAGCCCTATCAAGGTACCTCATATATAACTCCCTCAGCTTCGGATAACTAATGTACCCACCATACTTTGTACCGCAAATTTTCTCTGTCTCTGTCTGCGACACACCTAAGTGCCTCACCAATAGTGCCACTGTCTCATGTCTCAAGATCTTCTTCCCATGGCTGAACATACGCCCTTCAATCTGAAGATATGTAAGACATGTGACATCATCCAAAGTCATAGTAATCTCCCCCAAGGGCATGTGAAAAGTGCTGGTCTCAGGATGCCACCTCTCGCATAATGTCATCAGCAAAGCATGAGGCACAGTGGCGTAGCCCAGATAAACCAAATCATGTTACCCGCTCTCCTTAAGCGGACCCCAAAACCAATTTTGATTCTCATTTGAATGTCCGAGACTCAAGATCTTATTCCCATGATTAATCGCTTTTACAACACGCACGTTACGAATCTGAAATAATAGAAAAATAAACATAGTTTAAACAATGTAAACATCTAACTAATCAAAATAAAACTTAATACATGCAAAAATAAAAATCACAAATTTAAATTGCCGCACGTATTTTTAACCTAAGACATAACACATGTAAAACTTAAAAAAAACACATAACAAAAACAATTTAAATCATAATTAACATAAAGAAAATAATAAAAGTTGAAATAAAGAAAATATAAAGAAAATAATTAAACATAAAGAAAAGACTTAAACAAAAACACATATAAAAGTTGATATAATAATTAAACAAACACACATATAAAGAAAATAACTAAACACAAAGAAAAAAAATAAAAAAAAATAACACTTACGTTATATGAATTATACCAAAGTGGCAATGCCACATGCTTGGCATAAGAGTGCAGCAGAGATATATTTTTCGGTCCACCAAGAAAGGGAGGCTCCAAAGGTAATACCGCTGGGGCAGCCGCTGCTGCAATGTCATCTTGGTCTGGTATATGCTACTGCTCTGGTATATGATCCTGGTCATACCCACCATCAGTCACATCGTGGTGTACTTGATCCTGATAATTCAGGTACTCCACCTCCTGGGTCGAGTCAACCACCTGTGACTGTTCAGGATGTGTAGCCTGAGAAGTCCCTGAACCATCTGACCTCCATTGACCTCTTCCCCTCTTTGGGATGTGCCCGCTTTGCCTCTCCTTCTGGTAGCTTTGTGTCATAGCACGCCTACCACCAATCATCTTAGATGGATCAATGGGCTGGCCCTGATCAGACATGTCTACAAAAAAATTAAAAAATTAACATCATTTTCATAACCTAATTAAACACATTAAACCTAAACTAAACATAAACCTTCACATTTCAATATAATCATTCACATTTCAATATAAACATAAACATTCAATATAATCATTATAATCATCATTTCAACATAAACATAAACATTCACATTTCAATAAACATAAACATAACTAAACCTAAAACCATTCAATATAATCATCATTTCAATATAATTTGTGTCCATCATTTCCATCATATCTTAAACATCATTCAATATAATTCTCATAACCTAAACTAAGTAAATAATCAATAAAATTGTCATTGAGGCATTTTATCAAACACTTTGTGTGCAAAGTATCAAACATACTCGAAATGTGTTCTTTTGCCACCATTCAAAACCACATTATACTATAACATCATAAAAACATCAATTACAACAACTACATTCATCTATAACATCTTAACAACACATGCAATCATTAAATTGTCAATTTCAAAATCAACCATAACCACATGCAAACTACTCTAATTTTTTAAAAAATTAAACCTACACAAACTAACATTATGATTAAAAATGAGTCAGGGTACTTACTTGTGATTAAATGGAGATGATTCACTTGATTTTCCTCAAAAAACGAATTGAAGGAATTAATGGAATTGGAGAAGTTTTGGTGTTTGCAACTAAAATGAAAACTGAGTTTTTGTTTCTGTTTATGTTCAGCACGCCTTGGCAGTTAACTGCCGAGGTTTTCCTCGGGAGTTAACTGCAGCCGGTTCCAATAAATTTCGGCAGTTAACTACCGAGGGGCATTTGAGTAATTTACTTGTGTTTTTCAGCCCTATCAAATATGTGAACAACAATTTTCTAGAGAGAATTAGTGCGTTGTGGCCCGAATTAACTTGTTGTCGGGCGATATTATTTTGGCCCGAAAAAATAATTGCTTATTTCATATGGTAACAATTTTTGAAATTGTTGTTCACACACTTAATAATGTTGTGTTTTTTGTCAAGTTAAATATGTCTGAGGTTGCAAAAATTGAAGGTCGTGTTCGGTACTCTGCTTTTAAAATGACAATTAAAGTTATGATAAGGTCGACCGACTCTCTTGATGATTTGAAGGCACAACTAAACCCATATTTTAAGTATCTTGGTGAAAATCAACATACACGTCACTTATTTGCTCAAATGCCTTGTATGGACCAGGGAGTAGATAAAGATGAAGACGTATGGAAAACGACGATCTATGTGCCTTGGCTTACTCGCGACGATAGCGACGTCGGGTTTATGTTTAGGAACATGGTTGAAGATAATATATTACATATGTGTGTTCGTTCCACTGCACATGCGTAAAATGTCGATATATATTTTATGTAATGATATGTAATGCGTTGTTTAATTACGGGCACTCTTTAATGTTTTGATGAATTTCAAACATTTGTGTAATTTTAACGAAATGTCCGATTGATTTAATTATGGACAATTGTAAAAGATCATGTATTGTTCTTGTTTATGACTGATTATAAATAGTATATGACTTGTATTGCCTTTGGAAATGTTCTGTTTGAATTAGGGGTGGCAAAAATACTCATGCCCGCGGATACCCGTAGGTAAAATCCATCACGGGCACGGGGTGGGTAGCTAAACGGGTATCCACGGGTATAATAAACGGGTATTTGATTACCCATTATTATGGATACAGACACGGATTTGATTGTATCCATACCCACTGTTGCAGCATCAAAAGTAAGTATTTATGTATCGTCTCCACAAGGACTGGTGCGATATTCTAAGCCGTTCAACAATCAATATCGTTCTGAGTTAGGGTTTCATGGTTGATTTGCTTCATAGACTATCAAACTAAGAGATTGTAAATGGAACGAGAGTTAACAGGGAAGTAAGTATGCTGGGATTAAACTTCGTCAACCTACTCGTACGTATTCTTGGATTTGGGTTGCGGATTCTAATTATCACTCGATATTATCACATATTGCTCAACAACATCATTCGTGTCCAAATGATATCGTGATCTCTATTGGATCGTTTAATTGTCGATGTCTCGCACTATTAAACGGTCCAATAGTCGATTGTATCGTTGTAT
>Ga0228711_1006860_pt1 | contig 16738 bp, 14 predicted proteins | sample MedpolnodulmetaG_2_FD_177996 | JGI IMG/M metagenome (GOLD analysis project Ga0228711, IMG submission 177996) | Root nodule microbial communities from Medicago polymorpha collected in Santa Monica, California, United States - brown nodules | ecosystem: Host-associated > Plants > Roots > Nodule...
AAAAAACTGAATATGGTTCATTAAACAAGAAAAAAGAAAAATGGAATAAAAATCCAAAATATTCATATGTATTTTTTTTCAAAGTTCAAAAAAACTCAACCAACGATAAATTGTTGTGCGGTGATTTGAAAATCGAGTGTTTGAAAAAACAAAACCCTAATTGTGTGATTCTTGAATTCATCTTCTCCGGTGAAACTCCGTTCAATCACCGGCGCTATGTTCACGCCGCAGAGAAAATCACGACCTATCGGTACACCAGCATCATTTACACCGCATCGAATCGGTGCCACACCTAAGTCTGCCCTCGCAAAGGGAAAAGCTGTTGTCATCGCCGATGAACCTCCACCGCCCCCGTTGGGTTCTTTGACTGATACCGGCGATGATGTTGTGGTGGCTTCTAGTTATGCTGAAGATTGGAAGAGGTTTAGAGAAGTTGGACTGCTTGATGAAGCTGTGATGAAGAGGAAAGATGATGAAGCGATGATGGAGAAGATTTCTAGGCTGGAGAAAGAGGTTTGTTAGTTTTGGTTTTGATTTGTGCAATTTTTTTTGATTTTTTTTTTTTGAATGTTTTTTCTAGGGTTTGTTTCAATCATTGCGTATACTTAGATTTATGATTATTGTGTTTTTTTTTTTGGATTGTAGATGGTTTTTCTAGGGATTGGTCTCCGGATGAGTTGGTTCTTGGACCGGATACTGAGTTTTGTAGCATATTGATGTAACTTTGAGGAATGAACTCTTTTGATATATGTAGAATCTTTAGATTAAAGACTATAAACATGTCTGGTGTTGTTCGATATGTAGCAGAGTCGAATACGGACACAACATGGCATAAAGTATATTAATTACATTTGAGTTATTAGTTGTTTTTTTAGGTTTTTTCTGAATCAGATAATGGGTCGATTTGATGCTTATAATTTTCAATTGTTAGTTGTTGTTTTGTTTGTTGTTACTATTGAGTTTGAGGAATTAGGAAATGTACACAAGATGCATTAAATTTCAACCATTTGTCAATAGTTTTGCGAGTATTTAGGATGGCGATATATTCTCTTTTGTCGGGACTAGGAAACGTACACAAGAGCTATAAGTAGAGAGAGATGGTATGAAAGGAATGAGCAAGGGAATTGGGGACAGAAACCATGCTTCTCATATTTTTTGTGTAATTTTTAGGCAGTTTTTATCCCAATAACAACAACAACCAAGCGGTCGGCTACATGGATTAAATTACTGTCATAGTGTTCTATCATAAACCATATTTGGATCAAATTAGGCAGTTTTTATCACAATATTTTCTTCAATTTTGTTACCAGGTCAACATAATTGTAAAGGATTTGTTGACAGTGTTGGTTAGAAAGTAACATGTTAATATTTATTTAAATCTTTACTTATATTTACAAAAATTGTTTTACTTTCCATTAGAAAAAAATTGTTTTACTTACTTTCAAGAATTTCTAGAATAGACGGTGAAAACAACAAAATTTTGTTTTCCTCTGTGATTCTTTTTAGTTATTGTTGAAAGTATTGCATGTTTTAGGTCAAAATAATAATAGTAAAGGATTTCTTGACAGGGTTGGTTAGAAAGTAACGTGTTAATATTTAGTTAAATGTTTCTTATATTTACAAAAATCATTTTACTTTATTTCTCATTTTCAAGAATTTCTGGAGTAGATGGTCAAAGCAACAATATTTTGTGTTGCTCGTTTCCTCTGTAATTTTTTATAGTTATTGTTGAAAATATAACATATGTAGGAAAACGAAAGACAAGAACAATCGCACTTTAACTTACTCTAGAAACAAACTTAAATTTAATTTTAACAGATATAAGTTGGAATCAAATGCTAAATTCGAGCTTGACTTACTTCTGTAACAAGATTTAGGGGATTCATGTCTTTGTATTTGTTGAAATTGGGATCTAACTCATCCTTAAAAAACCGGCCTATAAAGCAAGGAGTACTACCTCTTTATAAACTCTTATCAAGAGTATCTATCCGATGTGAAACTTGGGTTTTTCCCAATACACCCCTCTCACGCCCAACACTCTTTGGGCTTGGTGCGTGGATAGGTAGGTGGCCCTTGAATCGATAAGCTCTGATACCATGTTGAAATGTGATTCAAATTCTCTTTCTTAGTAAAAGTCACTTGTTCTCAAAATATTGTCATGATATTGCAATGAAATCTTACCAAGGATTACCACTGTAGAATAATGAGAAGTTAAAAGAAATGTCAATATATGGTGGATAATCGAGAGAACTCTTTGGTTGCCTTTAAATTATAATCTGTAAAATGATATCATGGTTGCATCTCAATGTTGTGTTTTTCAAATGTTATTGTAACAAGTTATTTTGGAAACCACATGTTACTTTGTTGATGATTAACAATTGATTAACTTTTGGTTCTTTACTTTTTTTCCGCAGCTTTATGATTATCAGTATAACATGGGTCTCCTTCTTATTGAGAAGCAAGAGTGGAGTTCCAAGTTCGATCGGCTGAGGCAAGAACTAGCTGAAACTCAGGAGGTTCTAAAACGAGATCAATCATCGCATTTTATTGCATTGTCTGAAGTCCAAAAACGAGAGGAAAATTTGAGAAAAGCTTTGAGTTTAGAAAAGCAGTGTGGAGCTGATGTATGTTCTTTTTATTTTATTTTATCAAGTCTATAATTGTGTTGAATTGGTTGTGCTTGCTTACATGCTCATTTTATTTTTACTTTGTTTTTCTTTTACATTGGTTAGTATTGGTTGAGTTGATCATAGGCTTGAAACTGGGCTATAATTTTTGCTTCTCTAGCTTACTTTGCTTTCCCCTTTTCCTTTAACTTTACTATGAACTATATATGCATATTTAATTGACTAATAGCTGTTTTATACATGAGAGTACAACTCAGCTCCTTTGGGTTTTGTCTTATTATGTTTCATTTATTACTTTTAAAATTTAAGATAAAATTATCATGATGCAAAAAGTTTATTTTCAGTTCATTAATAATATGTAAAAACATCATATATGCTGGAAGTTTGGAATTCATCCCTACATTTTGTTCTTGACATCATCAGGATTGTTAATGTATGGAAATGTAATGGCTTTGAATTTCAAAATAATTTAGATTTATTTCCAATGAAAACACATGTTTGGAGGATACCGTCCAAAGGGCATTATACTTGGTTTACAAAAAATTTGAAACCTGTGCACTGGTTAGAATGCATAATTGAATATAGGATATCTGGTCATACTTGATACTTTAGTCAAACTACTTCGTAGGAAACTGCTATGATTAGATAGATGTAAGTACGTATCTATACTGTGTGTTTGTTATATACTACAATGATACTTCAGTCAAACTACTTCCTAGGAAACTGCCATCAATTGGTTGTCTTTTCATTGTCTGTGCTATTTTAGGTGTTGGTCTTGAATGGATATAGCAAAATCACTATCTTTCCTTGGGACTTTCATTATAGGGTTTGGAAGAATTGCTTTCATTTGATTTGGAGGTTGTCGTAGACTGTCCATTGAGCTATTTCACTTTATACTGTTTATGCTGAAATTGGTAAATTGCAGCTTGAGAGAGCTTTGCGTGCAATGCAAGAAGAGCTTGCCGAAGTCCAGTCTTCTTCCCGTACAAAGCTAGATAAAGCAAATGAATTGGTGGATGGAATTGAAGAGAAGGCTTCAACAGTTAACAAGAAACTGCATGATGCAGAAGCCAGGCTGGCTGAGGTGAACCGGAAAAATACAGAGCTAGATATGAAGTTGCGAGAGCTGGAGGTTCGTGAAAGTTTGCTTCAAAAGGAGCGGTTGTCAGTTGCTACCGAGTATGGACCTTGTTTTAAATTTTATGAATATTTCTAGCCATCATATTTAGTCTTGTGCTTTGTGAACAATTAATTGAAGTTGTTACTGTAAACCTATTTCAGTCGAGAATCGTTTGAATCAGTATTCTACAAACAAAGGGAAGATTTGAAGGAGTGGGAGAGGAAGCTACGGCAAAGAGAGGATATGCTAAGTGATGGTAGGCAAAATCTTGGTGAGAAAGAAAAGAATGTGACTGAAACAGAAAAAAAGCTGAAGCAGAAAGAGAGAGATCTAGAAGTGTCGGAGAAGAATATTGACTCATCTAATTCTTTATTAAAAGAAAAGGAAGCTGAGATGAGTAGAAGAGTAGCAGATGTAGATGCAGAAGAGAAGGTGTGCTTTTAAATTTCTTATTGTGTCTTTCTCTTGCTTTTTGTAAACATGTAATTTGCTTTGGTTTTGGTCTTTCCATCATTTATGGTGTGGTTATGATTGCAGAAAGTGGATTCTGCAAAGAAAATGCTGGAGATTAAAGAGAAAGAATTACAGGAACTGGAACTAAAGCTTAGTGCCAGAGAAAGTGTGAGTACAGGCACTTGGTAACTTTACAATATAAATCTTTTTTAATCTGATGATCCAATCCAAGTCCATTGTTATGGTTTGGAGTTGCTGATTTTTTTTAGGACAACCAAACAAATCAGTCCAAATAATATAATTTTATTCTATCCCAAACTCAAACCAAATCAACTCATTAACACCCCTGCGTAGTACCTTTGAGGTTAATTTGGTGATTACTTTTTTGAAATTTACTTGGAGACCGATAGTTTAAAAGTAATAACTGATAACTTTTAAAAATAATCACCACTTATATGGAAAGAAATTGAATACTATAGATTACTATATCGACCCATAGTCCTGTGATATATAATGTGTTTTCTGAAAGCAAATTTACATAACTTGAATTGCTTGAGTAATTCACATGATTTTGTTGCATTCTGACTCTTGTACATATATTTCTTACAGGAAGGGATCCAAAAACTTCTTGATGAGCAAAAACATACTCTGGATTTAAAGTTGCAGCAGTTTGAGCTTGAAATGGAACAAAAGCGGAAATCTCTCGCTGAGGAGTTTAGCAGCAAGGAGGAGGCCTTGGAGTATAGGGAAATCGAAGTCAACCATAGGGAAACCAAGGTTGGAAAAGAAGAGCAAGCTTTGAGTACGAAGTCTGAGAGAATAAAGGAGCAAGATAAGGAACTTTTAACAAAGTTGAAATCATTGAAGGAGGAAGAAAAGACTATGAAAATAAAAGAGAGAGAGCTGGAGAAGGAAAAGGAGAAATTGCTTGCTGATCGGAAGAGTTTGGAGAATTTAAATGCTGAACTTGGGAAGCTTAAAGCTGAGATTTCTCAGCAGAAGCTGCAAATATGCCAAGAGACTGAGAATTTGAAGCTTACTCAAGATGAGAGGTCAGAGCATTCTCGTTTGCAATTGGAACTAAAGCAAGAGATAGAGCATACGAGAACGCAGAAAGATTTAATTATGAAGGAAGCTGAAAACTTGAGGGATGAGAGGCTTAGGTTTGAGAAAGAATGGGAAGAACTGGATAAGAAAAGAGCTGAAATTAGTGCAGAACAACAGGAAGTTGAGAAGGAGAAGGAAAAGTTAAGAAAACTGAAGAACAGTGAAGAAGAAAGGTTGAAAAGAGAGAAGCAAGATATGGAAGATAATTTAAAGGAGGAGCTTGAAAAGCTTGAATTGGATAAGAAATCATTTAGTGATTCAATTAAACAAGAGGAATTTCTTTTATCTGAAAAGGTAAAAAATGAAAAGGCACAAATGGTTCAAGATTTTGAATGGAAAACAAGAAATCTTGAGAATAAAATTCAGAAAAGGAAAGAGGAGATGGAGAAAGACCTGCAGAAAAGAGAGACAAAATTTCAGGAGGAGATGGAAAAAGAGCTTAATAATATTAATATCTTGAAAGATGCTGCTGAAAAGGAATGGGAAGAAGTCAAGTCTGAGGGGATCAGATTAGAGAATGGGAGAAAAGAACTCGAGACAAACAAGCAACAGCTGAAGTCTGACCAACGTGAGATGCATGAAGATTCTGAAATGCTTATGAATCTTAGCCAGAAAGTAAAGAAAGAACGTGAACGCCTTGTGGCTGAAAGAAACCATTTTCTCGCACTTGTTGAGAAGCTCAGGAATTGCAAGGACTGCGGGGAAGTTGTCAGGGACGTTGTTGTGTCTGATCTTCAGTTACCTGACAGTAAAGAGTGTGGGGTTCTTCCCTTGCCTACATCTCCTCGTGAGAACTCAAAGGACAATGTTATTGCTTCTGGGTCAAACCATTCTGGATCTAAATGGCCTGTGTCTGTGTTCCGCAAATGCACGTCCAAGATTTTCAGTTTATCCCCTAGTACAAACACAGATTCTATTGGTACTTCAAATATAGCTGGGACGTCCCCTGAGTCTGATGTAAATGTTAATATAGAAAAAGTAGGAGAGCCTGTGTCATCTCCTAATATAGAAGGACCGATAGTTACTCTTCAAGAACGACAGATAGCAGATGGAGTGGCTTTTCACTCTTCTGATACAGCACACCTCCAATCCGATAACATTGCCAGAGAGGGGAATAATGAATATTCTTTATCCATAGATGAACACAGCTACATGGAAAGTTTGACAGGGGGAGGTCCAGATGATTCTCAACAGTCAGTCCCAAAGGTTGCTCGACAAAGACCTGGGAGGAAAAGCAAATCTGGAATTGCTAGAACACGCTCAGTGAAGGCTGTGGTTAAGGAGGCCAAGGAGTTCCTGGGAAAAACGAGTTTGCAAAATCTTGATACTGATCATATCAAAGAAAATAGTCATGAAGAGTCCAGTCACACTGAGAAAGCTACTGGTAACAGTACAAGGAAGCGACAGCGTGCACAAACTTCTAAGATTGCTGAAGGTGAGCAGAATGCTGCTGATAGTGAAGGACATTCAGACAGTACAACAGCTGGTGGGCGCAAGAAGAAAAGGTCAACAGTTGCTCCACCCACACAAACAGGGGAGAAGCGTTACAACCTCAGGCGGCATAAGACGTAAGTTTAGTCTCAGGGGCCTTGTTTGGGGCAATAAAGCTTATATGTTTCTTTTTATTGTATCAGTGTACACACTGGTTGTATTTATTTTTTGCGGATTGTTTTCTTGGATGTTTATATTGGCATTAATTCTAAAGGAATGTTTTTTTTTATTTTTAAATTTAAGTAATGATGTGTTTTATATATAGATAGATTGGTTCTTGCTAATTTTCACACTAAAGGAATCATCACTCTTTTCTTGTCCCGTTCCCCTCTTCCCAATAAGAAATAAAGAAAAGTTGTGGTGTTCCAATCGTCTCATTGATTGCACCAATTGTCCCGTTGCCCCCTTCCAAGGTTGCTTCAAATTGAAATATTAGTTAGTATTTGTATGTTTCAAGTCATCTAAATTGATTCTTGGGAATAACATTTCTATGAATATAATGATGAAAATCTGATTCCTGCTTTTTTTTTGTTGCAAAAGTTTGGTTAATAATTATTACATTCGCACGGGTCTTTTATAAAAGTGAGGTGTGGATGTAGTTCTAGGATTTAATTATTTGAACCTTGTAATAAACACAAAGAAGACTCATTCCCTAACCATATTTTCTCCGCAGATCATAACTGTTCCTATGTTAATTGATTTATCCAACTGTTTATTGATTAGTCTATATGATTTCTACATTTCTGTAAACAGTATAGTGTATGTTTAGTTTGCAATTGAAAAACTGCAAGTATTTGGACCCAAATTATCCCAAGATTTTATAAGAAAATTGTATGTTTACAACTGCAATCCAAACATACCCGCAATAGGTGTTGTCGTATTGTAGTTCTAAAACTTTGGCATTGATCACTTAAGTGCTAGATTGATTATTTATATGGACAGAAATGCACTAATTATCAGATATTAATGAAAATTGAGATTGCAGTTTGATTGTTCTACTGACATGTAGAAGATCTTAATTGCAGCCCCTCAATCTTGGTTATCTAGTTTGTATAGTTTTTTGATTGAGGGCATTTGAAATATTCATTTTGGATTTTTTTACTGGGTTATCTGAAGGAAGTGCATTTGACTTTACTGTGGTGGATATTTTTCCAATAATACATAGTATCTTACTGTGTGTAATAGGAGGAATGTCAATTGCCCAATTGAGAAACTATTTAATGCAGGAGGATGTCAAGGCCGTTATTGTTTGTGTCTTTCATGTGGATTTGTGTAGCTTGTAATAATATATTTAGCACCATGCATCATTGTCAGTTGTGGTCTGGTCAGAGTTTTCTTGATTATTCTGACATCACATCATAGAGATTTGACAGTTTTATGTTGACTGTGGACTGCTTAAAACAGGAGTTATCCAACGATGCCATTTGATAGAATGTTATTCCTTTCCTTGAGCTGACCCCACTTAGTGGGATAAGGCTTGGTTGTTGTTGTTGTTGTTCTGACATCATGTCTTTCTTGGAGCAGTGCAGGCACAGTTTCATCAACACAGGAATTATCCAACGAAACAAAGGCTCTTGAAAAAGAAGCTTCTGGTGGTAAACAGGAGGCAGGTGATAAAAACCCTGAAGTAGCAGTGGTAGCTGATGACAATATCCAAACCACGACTCTAGTGCAGATCTCAACCGTAAAGTCTGTGGAGATCAAAGATGATCGAGTTGTAAGGGTAAATCAGTCTTCCTTTATTGATGATTGATTTAATTGGAATTTTTAGATATATGCGCTGTTTTATTTAATATTCAAACACCTTTTACAGTTTGAAATACCAAGAGACAATGTTGATGACAATGGTGCTACAACCAACTATGTGGACCGCATTGAAGAAAGTGGTACACTGGAGCATGGAGATGAAGATGGAAGCATAGTCAATGATGTTGAAAATGAGGACGAGGGGGAAGATGAAGAGGAAGACGAAGAGGAGGAGGAGGATCCCGGTGAGGCGTCTATTGGAAAGAAGATCTTCAAATTTTTCACAACATGATTGAAGTAGTTTTATTTCTCTTTGACATCACATTATTAGATACATCCTCATTCCTTTTCAATAGGAGAGTAGCCATAATCTTTGGGTTAATTTCCATGTTTTCTTTTGAGATTTGAGATTTATCAATAAAGGTAAAAATATTTTTTTGGCTCTCTTTTGTCCGTTATGACTGTCCTCTGGCAAATTAAATGTACTGCTTAGGCACAGAGGATTTTCCATTCTAATGCTAATGGATAATAAATAGTGATGAAGTGATATTAACATTCAATAATAGAATAAAAAAAGTGTTCAATTTACATGTTGGGCCTCTCTTACCAGTAGCTTTGAAAACTGTGCTAATATCCCATGTTCTTTGCTCCTCAGCTTTTCCATGAACACGGGAAGAGAAGAGGTCAGGTTGTTAACCTTTTGCATTTCCTCTACCATTTTCTATTTCATTTGCTGTTCCAACACATTTTCAGGATATTGTCCCTTTCTTGAACTAGAATCTCTTTTATTGTACAACTTTAAGATCGGTGATGTTGTAAGGGACCGAGTGTTGGGTGGTAAAGAACCAACACGAGAATAGAATAAGTGTAGCGGAGATTAGGGTGTTGCTTTGGATGTGTGACTAGACATGTTGGCATTAGAAGTGACAGAATTGGAGAGTTGGAGTATCACCTATCGTAGAAAAGATGGTGGAAATTCGGCTTAGGTGGTTTGGGCATGTAGAGAGGACAGAGGAGACCTATAGGTTATGTAGTAAGGGGAGTATATCAGATGGAAGATAGTCAAACCACTAGAGGTAGAGGAAGACCTAGAAAAACTAAAAGAAAAACTATTGAGAAAGATCTAGAGATGAGATAGAGATATAGGATATTATATATGATAGAACATTATGACCTCGTTTGATCTGCCCCACTTTGTGGGATAAGGTTCTGGTGTTGTTGTTGTTCAAACTGTCACTGATTTTCTCTAGTGACTAATTTTGGTATTTGTCCACTTCATTGTCGAGTTATATTCCTTCCTTTTTTTTGACAGAAGTTCTATTCCTTCTATGCCCATATTTTTGTAATTTATTGTATTATCGTCTGGGTTTATTGAAGTGCACGCCAAATTATGCAGTAGAATTCAAGTCAAGCACATCCTGTTTTGTAATAGTGCATTTTTTTTACTTCAATTTTTCTTCATTTGTCTTGGTTCTGTTTGACTCAATAACCTCATGAAGAGGTTCAAGGCTTTTACTCAAAAGCCAAAATTGCTCTGTTCATCAGTGTTATCAAGGACAGATGGCTGCTGACAAAAAAAATCTGCCATATATGCTTGCCGTTGCGACCTATGCCACAAATATGGTGAATATAGTAAAGTTGGTTTGGCCTAAATTCTTGTCATGAAGTGCCATGGCGCCACCAAAGCTTAAATTTGACAACACAGCTTCATCACCATTCTGTGGTCAAGCTGCATTGGACTAGTAGACCTTGTTTTAGGTTCAATGGAAAAAAGAAGAGAAGGATACTTTGTATTCCACCATCAAGGCTTTTCTGGTGATCGATGGAATGGCTCAGATTTCAATCCAGATCCTTGTGACACCTTTTCAGGTACTTTTTTACCATCTGCACGACTGGACACCTAACTTCTAAATTTTCATGAAATACCTTTACACTGCTATAGACAAGGTGGTTGGACATGTCAAATTGTTTCTGGTTAAAAGTTACGTCGTTTCACGGTGACATGTCAAATTGTATATTTTTCCTTCAAAGATTTTATACTGCAGGGGGGTCCCTTGTGATCTGTATAATGCGTGCTCGAGAACCTTTGGTCAGTAATTCCTTCCTTAATTTATCAATCTGAAATATCCACCTCATAATGTAATTGACACCATGAATAACCTTGAGTGTTGTTAAATAGAGACTGTGGCGCTGCAAGCAAATGCGGAATGGCACGGTGGATTATGTTTTTAGCAATCATAGGCAATTTGTGATTGGAGGTCCGCCGAATGAGCACCATAGGCTTATTTCACCTTCTGCCATCACTCCCTAGTTCCGCCACTCCATCTTTTCATTGGTTTTTCGTCAACATGATGTTACTCACTTGCAGATCCATTCATGGAAACGATGATATTGCACTTGCCTAATTCTATGTTGGTTGAGTATGATATATAGCGTTTAATTTACTGTGTCATAGTGAAATTTGTTTTCTCATCTACCCTTGTTCAACGGCGAACCATTGTATCCTGTTTTTCTTTTGATAATGATTAAATTACATACATATTGTAAAATATTTCTATATTAAATGATAAATTCTGATAAATCTATTAAAACAAGTCAAGTCAAAAATTTGGGTTGAAAGAAAATAGATATATCATGCCTTTTTGAATAAAATACTTAATTTATAAATATTGTAAAAAGAACGAATAATAATTCATAATTGAACGTAATGTATAGGCTTTTATAACGTGATCCCATAAAAAAAAATGGATTTTATAACGTGACATTAGGTCTTCCATTCATATAAAAGTAGGTCTCCTTTGTTCACTCTTTAAATATGAAACTGGGATCTCTTCACCCCATTTTGTCCGGTCCATAATTATTATTTTTTAATATCAAATACAGGATAATTGAAGTGGTGATGATCAACTTTATATTTTTTAGCACAAGTCAGACACACGAGTGTAAAGTAGAACCACATGAGCTAATCCACCTAAAAGATCTCCACAATGAAGTATGTATATAAATGTGCATCTCTTGATATCTAAGATCTCTCTCAATCTCACCCTCCATGTACTTCCTTCAAAAAAAAAAAAAACTCTTTAGATTACTTCACTTAAATTGCACGGTCGAACTCTTCACAAGTCTTGGTATTTATATATGAGTATGATTTCCTTTATAAATGTGACTCTTAACGAGATATTGATTATTAATTACTCACAACAAAAAATAAGTGCATATGTTCACGCGTATTTAAATCTTTTATATATTTTCCTAGTTAAATCCAAATGGTAAAGTGTGTCCAATTTATCTATAGTTGACTGATACTTTAAAAAAAAATTAAGAAGTAAAAATGAATTATATTAACAACGGAAGTGAAATCTCCTAAACACAAGGTATACTAAAGAAACCACTCCACTAATCCAAATGTTAAAACAATAATTGCAGATATCAGTCGATATCCAGACAAACCATAGGGTCCGACCACCATCTCTGGAAACCGTACACAAACGTGACATTATTTGCTTTAAGCCACCAATACGAAATGTTATTAAACTTATACTTTAAAATTGTTTGAAACAATAATAACAATTGGTGTAGCTCCTTGAAAGTAGAATCATATAATGTTAATCATTCTTGAGGCTGAGGATATAATCAAATTGATGTTGGTTTGAAAGAGAGAGAGAGAGAGAGAATATTGACGCATTAAACTCAACTTATGTATATTTGCTCTTATTTTTGTTGAATCAACATCAACCATGTTGTGGCAGCATTGGTCATAATCAAAATTTTAAGCGACCAATAACCAGCATTGATCACATATGATCTTTTTTCACTCCAACAATTATCTCTCTTAATTTTCCAGTTGCTATTTTCAACATAAGTATTAAGTTGTAGAGTAGTGATACATGGACAAGCATTTGAGACAACTTTTGACAATTTTTTTTCTTCTTTTTTTATTGTTCAAAAAACAATAGAGAAAAAGAGTGAATAAAAATATAATGTAAATATGAGAAAGAATTGTCAAAAAATTATCAGAAAAGAAAATGGTGTGCAAATACCATTTCACAATAGCAAAAATAGAACCAAAGACATTTAAAGGAAGATATTAAACTTTGGAAGATATGTCTGTCCAGAAAAAATGTCTGTCCAGAAAAGGAGAGGGAGGGGTCCATGTGGAAAAAGGATAGAAGGTTCTTTTACAGTCAGAATGAATATTGAGTTTTTGTCACGGCAATTTTCTCACTCCAACTGAGTTAGTCAAACATATGGCAATGAATAGTGACGTAGCACACCAATGTTGAATTTGAAGCATATTCTGTTTTTGGTCAAATATTAAGGGATACATTGTTGTTAAAAAAATTGATGAAGGAAATGGATAACAATGCAATTTAGGCATGTTTCAAAAGAGAAAAATGTAATTATTATATTTTTATTGTTTTTATTTTGTTACTTTTTTTTATTTTGTTGTTATATGCAATTTTCTGTTTTCCTTTTATAAAATGTTTAGAAGCATATATTTTAAATTTTGAGTATATCATGAATAATAAATATTGATTGATTTGTATGTTTAAAGATATAAGTTTCCAACTTTCTCAGAAAGAAAAAAAAAGTTTCCAACTTGACATAGATTCTAAGGTTCAATCGTAGCCACAAGCTCCACTTTGCTACTTTTCAGCTGATTCAATAATGTGGTGGGCAACAACAAAGTAGAAGAACACGTGTTTCTTTTGAAATGAGAATTGTTATAATCTTATATTGTCAATCCAAACATGCACCAAAAATTGAGAAAAATAATCAAAATATAATCACTCAAATAGATTCAGCCAAACTGCACCAAAAATTTCAAGGAATCTACAATATGAAATGGAAATCAAATATCTGCATTCTTCAGCAGAGAATCTTCACCAAGCCCCCTAACCCAATCAACTAAAGAGTATGGAAAATTGGGGTGCTACAACTATATTAAAACTTATTTACAAGGGGATGATTAAGTACAAATTGGGGGAACTCAACCTAATACAAGTCCATAAAAAATGGCCCAAAATTCTAATAAATCACAAATTACAACTTACATACAAATTACAAGTGGAACAAAATATCACTAACAATTAACAATGATTTCAAAGAGCATAGCCACACAATTCTATAGAACTGACACTTTTGAATGAATATGTTTCCGGTGTCTGACACGTATCGGATTCCGACATTGACACAACACTGCCACATGTGATTGCATTCAATTAATTCATTTTCTCAAATAACATGTCAGTGTCGTTGTATAACCAGTGTCAGTATAATTGTGTTTGGTGTCTGTACCTGTAACCAGTGTTTCAAAGCACATAAGGGGGCTAGCATGATGGGGGTTGAAGTTGCTTTAACCTTTTCACAACCTGTTTCATTGTAGGTCTAGTTGAAAGTGAATCAACAGTACAAACAACAGCTAAATGTAGAACCTCTACCAAATCATGTTCTGGTCCTACATCCCATAACCCTGTGGCGAAAAACTCCTTTGCCCTTCCTTGCCTTAGTAACATGCACGCAAATGCTACTATATTGAAACCATTCCCATAAGAAGAAAATGAAGGGTCCAAAACTTTCTTATCAGACAGCAACTCAAGAAGCACCACACCGTAGCTATACACATCAGCTTTATCGGAAACACGACATGTCATTGCGTATTCGGGAGCAACATAGCCGAATGTTCCTGCCACACCAGTTGTGGCATGTGTCTCTGAAGTTCCTAGAAGTCTGGCGAGTCCAAAGTCGGATAGATATGCATTGCAATCGTCATCCAACAAGATATTGCTAGGCTTGACATCACGGTGAAGAACACGCGGTACACATTGATCGTGCAGATAGGAAAGTGCACGCGCTATGTCCAGTGCAATCTTGTGAATAACTTTCCAATCCACAGCCCTTGTGGATCTCTCCTGGATGAACTTTTCAAGATTACCACCCGGAAGATAATTGTATATGAGAAACATCTCTGTCTCACAAGCATGGTAACCGATCAAAGTGACGAGGTTAGGATGATGAAGCCTTCCAAGGGTCTTAATCTCTGCATGGAATTGTTGAACACCTTGGAAACGTCCAACGGAAAGACGTTTCACTGCCACCAAGATTCCTTGTGATATTTCTGCCTTATAAGTTGCTCCAAATCCTCCACTCCCAATACAGTTGCTTGCATTAAAATTTCCAGTGGCTTGGACAACATTTTCAAATGTCAACGGGACGCCGATATCAGTGAACACTGTAACTTCTCTTTTGACTGAACCACCAACCCTGGACCTCGGCTTCCACTTGCGTGTGATGAAAAACAGAACAATAAGGGCTATAAGAACTGAAACAATGGCTGAAGCAGAAGTAATAGATGCTATCTCAATTGCATTGAAACCATTATTGCTATCTTTGCCAGTAGTTTGTGATGTCATAGAACTTTCATCAACCTGCCCTTGTTGATTTGCTGACGGTACAGTTAGAGAAAGTCCACGGCAGGAACTTAAAAATGGATTCCCAACAGCACTGCTGCATTTGATCAAGCTACTATTTGACGGCAAGTATCCAGATAAGTTATTGAATGACACGTTGAATGCAGAGAGTGTAGTGACATTTACCAAACCAGCAGGAATGTGTCCAGAAAGATTGTTGTTATTCAGCAAAACATTGGTCAGATTTCTCATGTTCTCGATAAACTTTGGAATCTCACCGGTAAGAGAGTTTGTAGACAGGTCCAAGACTTGTAAAGAGTACAACTGTCCCAGGCAGGTAGGAATTGAACCACTCAAGTTATTACCAGCCAAAGATAGAAACTTCAGATCCTTCATCTGTCCAAGGCTGGTGGGAATCTGACCTTGTAACTGGTTTCTACTGAGGTTCAGGGAAACAAGAGAGACCAAATCCCCTAAAGTAAAGGGAATTTGTCCAGAAAATTGGTTTTTGGATGCATCCAAAAATTTCAGTGATTCGCACATGCTACTAATATTAGAAGGAATCTCACCAGATAGCTGATTATAACTGACATTCAAAAGCAATGCATCTAATCCATCACATTTCTCAAACAAATATGTAGGAAATGGTCCAGTGAGCTTGTTCTCTCCAACGAGAAGTGTGTAACTACTCTTTTCCTCCATCCTGTCACGCACTACTGGCAAAGACTGAATGCCACTGAAGTTATTTTGCCCAAAGTTGTGAAAAACTGAAAGACCATTTCCCCCTAATGACGAGTAAATGGTTCTATCATGAGCTTTCGATGAAAAATATGATGCATAAGGAGACGTGACATCGTCAGCTTCAAATGGATTCCCATTCCGGGAAGGATAGGGAGCACAAACAATATCAGAGAAATCAGGAACTGAACCGGACAGCATGTTTGCACTAACATCAAACACAGACATACATGGAACATGAAGTTCCTTAGAAAGCTCCCCAGTAAGATTGTTTGAACTCAGATCAAGAAAATGTAGCTTCTTACATAAACCAAGGCGGTTTGGGAACTCTCCGGTGAAGAAATTCAGAGCCAAATTGACCATCTCCAAGTTACCACAAGCACCCCAACTCATAGGAACACCGCCCTCCAAATTCACCATGGGAGCCCACAAAATCCTAAGCTTCGGAAGCGACACAACTTCCTCAGGCATTCCACCTTCAAAATAATTCAACTCATCATTCAAAGTAACAAACTCACCATCCCCAACCGGATCGAAAAGGTTGGACAGCACAACAACAGAAAGCTCCGTACAATTCCCAAGCTCACGAGGAATACGTCCACTAAGCGTATTCCTCGAAACATCCAACACCTCAAGACTCTTAAGCTTCCCGAATTCAGCAGGAATATCCTCTTCCAACAAATTTGAATACAACAAAAGCGTCTTCAACCCACCACAATTCCCCAAACTCTTTGGAATCTTTTGAACCAACAAATTACCAGACAAATCCAAATGCTCAAGCTTCCCACAATTCTCACCAATCTCCTCCGGAATAACACCACTAAACTGATTAAAAGACAAATACACCCCTCTAAACTTCCCAACAAAACCAGGAACAGAACCATTCAAACCATTTCCAGCCAAATTCAAAACCTCCAAACTATCAATATCACCTAAAACACTAGGCACCATTCCAACAATCTTATTAAACCCTAAATTCAAAACCCTCAATTTCCTCAAACCTTCAAAACTCAAAGGAATAGACCCACTAATCAAATTACCTTCTA
>Ga0228711_1006861_pt1 | contig 16737 bp, 5 predicted proteins | sample MedpolnodulmetaG_2_FD_177996 | JGI IMG/M metagenome (GOLD analysis project Ga0228711, IMG submission 177996) | Root nodule microbial communities from Medicago polymorpha collected in Santa Monica, California, United States - brown nodules | ecosystem: Host-associated > Plants > Roots > Nodule...
ATGTAATAATGACGTAATCCACACCATGTACCTGCAATCCTTGAAGCATCCCCATGAATACAATAACAGGATTCCAGTTTGTGATCCGCAAACAACTTTCCTGCCATTCTGATCTCCCAACCCAAAAATGTGAACATTAGATAACACTTGTCCCAACCACAGTGTACTATTCAATACAAAAGTAACAAATAAAGACATTAACAAATTGCATGCTTGGCGATGAAGTAAAATAATTAAAAGTTGCTTTTTAGTATAAAAAATACCTCTTTAATATTTTGAGGTGTTTGGAAAATGTATAAAGTACTTTGAGTGACAGCAGAAATAGAAAATATAATGTTAATAAAAAGTATGAAATTAGGACATGTTTGGTCTGTACAAGTATTTTTTTGTTTTCGTTTATTATTTTGGCTTTTACTTACAAAAATATCACCTAGTTTAACTTTGTTATTTTTTCTTAGTGTTGTACAGAAACAATAGTTATATAAAACTTTGATAACAATAAATAAAAAAATAAATAAAAAATGTGTCATTTTTGTAATTGAATATGTAATCAGAAAATGAATATAAAAAACGTTTTCTCAAACTGCTCGAAGTTAGGACTTCTACCATGAAGCAAGAACAGAGCACAAAAAACATTTTATAAATGTAGTTCCGTAATTGTACTTTTCCGAAGTAACATTTTTTTAAAAAATCCCTAAAAAGCATAAAAGTTCACAGCAGAATCGCGCACACAGTGACTGTGATACCTTCATTAAAACCACAGACAACAGCTCATCTTCAGAAAATTCAGATTGGGCTTGGACCTGTTAGTAAACCAGGAAAGTGTGGGTCAAAATTCAAATGCCGATAAAGAGCATTTATTGGTTTATGTTTTAAAAGGAAACACAAAACATAAATATGCAACTTACTTTATTTCGTCGAAGATTGCAAACAGAAAGAGTCCCGTCTCCACTTAATAACAAAAGGAAATCGAGGAAAAAAATTATTTAGACTACAGGGTAAGTCAGAAAAGGTAGAATTTGAAACAACATATTGTTATTCGTGAAGCACATGCAAGGATTTCTTGACTGTGATACATACTATATAGCAAGTACCAAATAAGTAATATTTTTGCAAATTACAGTCCCACATAGTCACACCTTTCCACAAATAAAGTGTATCTAGGACATGCTTTGCTTGAGTAATAACTAAGATAAAAAAGATTGATCACTACCTTTGGACATGCTAATACTAATAACTGATTTGTTCTAATATACACCAGCTTATGCTAATAGCTTTTTGACTGGACCAGCAGCCAGCTAGTCAGTGACAACCACTAGAACTAGACAAACATAATCTTAATACAGAAGTTGTTATCAACATTGAGCCGCAACCGCGAGAAGTTTTTCTTTAATTTCTATTTGGCAAAATCAGTTCGAAAATAAGACGATATCTTGCTGGTATTGTTTCTTTTAAATGCAACACTGACTATGTATGAGTACACCAACAAGAAGATTTTGCAATTATGAATCAAATTATCAATTGAGCATCCCCTTCACCAGGTCCAATATGTTGAAAAACATTTTTACAGTCAGTACCTAGTGCCAACTAGGGTAATTGGTTCTATCCATTCATTTCATGTAGGTGAAGAAGTTACGGAATTGCCTACCTTGTGGCCAATAGTTTCATTGCATCAGATGCAAAAGTAATGTCTGAAATGTAATCCTCGTGGGCTTCAAATGAATTGCAACAAGAACGTTCTCGGGTATCCCAAACCTAACACCAAATGAAAACAACTGAGGAAACAACTATTGCCTGATCTCTTTCATAATTAAATTAAAAGGTTGCTTGTGTGTAGAGGTTGCGAAGGTTGAAAACCATTGAGTAAGTTATTGTCTAAAAGTGAATAAATATCAATGCCAAATGTTATCAATGAACCCCGCAACATAATCTAGACTTCAGAGCAAAAGCTAATGCTACAAATGTGAAATGAAATTAACAAGTTACCTTAATACAACCATCATCGTCTCCTGAAGCAACGGTTGACTCAGTCAAGTTTATCAATCTATTGACTGCAGCCCTAAATAAAATAAAAAAACAGAAATTACAAAGCTATCTGCACATACATAATTATTTAAGCCAAATCATGGCAAATGAGTCATAGAAGCAAATCTACTCACTCATGGGCATTATCAAGTCGGGCAATGGTAGATCCAGTTTCCACATCTGTAGCCAGTATCGAGAAATCGGGAGAACCCGTCAACACCGCTAAAACACACATTACAATAAGCATTTCAAATTCAAAGCCGTCCAAATGAAATCATCAATAACAGAAACAGAATAATGATAAAATATAAAACAAAATGAAGACGAGGACCAAGAGCTATAAAGTGCATTACCACGTCCACCGTTGATGAATCGAGCAGCTCTGCAAGACTCGGTGTGAGCATGAACTTCCAACACCCTGGAATTTAGACAAATAAAAAATTATTGCAATGTTGGGTTAAAGGCACCAGCTATTGTATTAATATAGTGATGACAATAACAGACCGGAAGCAACATGAAGCCGATATTCACGAGCGTTTCAGTATCCAATAAATATTAAAGAAAGGGAGTTTGTAATTTATACCTCACTGGGTCGCTATTAGTGTTATCCGAGCTATAACGATACCTGCAAGACACATGATTCACGAAAACCATTACTATAAATGCAGCAGCAATGTAAACAACTCTTAGAAAGTGTGGTTGGGCTCATATTTGTCCCCACTTATAAACACATGTTCAGGCAATATTTGTCCATGTGGGACTCTTTAACAACAACAACAACAAAAACGATAACAATGTTGCTTCATGGAAGACTACGTGGAAAACAACTTACAAGTGAAGGTCTCCGTCTATGAGTCCTGTAGCAACGAGATTTTCAGACGGATGAAAATCAATGTCAAATGCAAGTTTCCCCAAATTGATTTCCATTTCTGCAAACAACACACAGGAAGAGAAAAATCAGATAAAATATAGTGTATGTGCCTACACTATATGCATTCAAATAAATTTCTTCATTCTGATATCATGTGAACGCAACAAAGAGCATGCCTGAAAGACACACGCTTCAGGTTCTTAAACCCTAACTAAACCCTCCAAAAAAACAAGACACGCACTTCAGGTTCTTAAACCCTTGAAAAAAACAGTGCAACTGTATAACCCAATTTGACACTTTCACGTTTATTATTATAACATGAACACTTATACCATAATGATTTTTTTTATCTTGTGTAATAGAGATGAATTATATGATAAATGTATTTCCTAATGCCAATAATGACTTAGGACCTGTTTGGATTGGCTTGTTTGAGCTTATCTGGTGACATGAGACTGTTTGGCAGAACTTATGACATGTTAATAGGTTGTTTTCAGCTTATTTTTCTATAAGTTGTAGCTTATAGAAATAAGCTATGGCTTTATACAAAAACAAATTTGACTTTGTTTATCTTGTGTAGTAGAAATAGCTGCAAATTAAGGTGTTTATAAGCACTTGTTAATTAAACTTGATTGAATAGTTGTATGTAGAATTTTAAATTTTGTATTTAAACGTAATGGAATAACTATGAAAACACACTAACAGTGAAATCCACTCAATTATTGAACTTGAAGAAGAAGAAAAAACTGAAATTGAAGGAGTAGCTGTGACTGACCAATGAGAAAAGAGGCGGAGAACAGTGAATGACGGATGCCGGAGAGAACACGACCGCCGGAGGTTTCTCTGGTATGAAAGACGCGGCAGAAAGGTGCTACGAGAGGAGCATCCCTAATGTTTTTATTATTTTATTTTTCAATTACCAGATTCCTATATTACCCTCGACAACTCAATGTAAAACACCTTCACATTCTTTGTAAATTTTTATTTTCTATTTTATTTTAAATAATAAATAAGATACTTCTCCTTTCCAATTTTCAAATACTTTGATTATGCGAAAATTGATTTTGATTAAAAACAAGTACGGTATAAATTGATTGATGATTGGATTCATTATTGTAAAAGTGATTTATGTTGTTTGTAACAAAAAAAAATGTGTGAGGAAAATATTGTTTGTAGGAATAATGTCATCTCATATTAATCTTATTGGAGTAGAGATCTTTAACCTAATAGATTGATGAACGGCTAAGAACCATGAACTTTGATCAACACATCTTGTTCCTCTAGAAGGGGTGGTGTATCTACGTATACTTCGACTATCAGAGTAAGAATGTGAATATTATGTGAGGTTTTTAGGGTAGAAAAGTGTGTATCTCAGTAAAGGCTATGAGGTAGCCTTTAAAGTATGGCAATTAGGGTTTCAAAATCCCATATCCCTAGTTAGGACAAATGTCTCCTCGGACACTTGTGATTATATTAGATGAGGACAACATAAGATCTGAAATAGATGATACATATCCCTTTGGCGATCCCACTTTGGTGTATTTAGGACGAGTCATTGCGATGATCCGCATATTAGCTGGTGACTTGGGATAACATGTTCATTTAGTCGTTGAGTCTGGTCCAGTCGAAACAATTGTTTCTAGAACCTTTAGTTAACATAATCAAATAATGGGGTGTGATTAGCCCTTATTTCGTATCACACTTTCCTTTCTTCTACCTCTATGGAAGCCTCTCATGAAGTGAATTTTGCTGTATTGGCGAGGTTTTGGAGAATGGGTTGTTATCATAGTATTTATTTTTGTTTTTCGGCCCCCTTCAGTTGGTTTAAACAATGAACCATCTTTGAAATATATCCTCGTGAAAAATATATTTTTAAATATATATTAAATAGTTAAAAAAATAGATTAAATCAGTACAGCATCTCATACTAAAAACAATAAAGTATTAAAATTTATATATACAATCTGATATAATTTTTTGATTTGTTTTTAAAATTAAACCAAAGCGGAGGAAATTTTATATATAAGTTTTAATACTTTATACTATATTTTGCATTAGTTTTTGGATCGGTTTTGTGGTTTTGATTTTGATTATTTAAATGAGCATTCCCAACTAACAGCATGCAATATTATGCAATTAAGTCTACAGCAAATAAAATATGGTTAAATATATTTTTGGTCTCTATAAATATACCAACTTTTCGTTTTAGTTTCTCTAAACTTTTCCTTCAACTTTTAGTCCCTATAATATTTTCAATCACTACTTTTGGTCCCTATTTTTAAGTAAATTTTTGTATTTTTTAATGAAATTGTGCATAAATATGTAGAATATTGTAAAAATCATTCAAAAAAAAAAAGAATTTTTTAACAAAACATAAATTAAATATGAATTTTTTACCACAAAAATATAAAAATTCATATTTATTTGATGTTTTGGTAAAAAATTCTAATTTTTTTTGGAGAGATCCTTATAATATTATAAATTTTTTTGCAAAATTTTATTAAAAAATATGAATTCTACATGAGTTTAATAAATGTAAGAAGCAAATTAGATGTTGGTGATGCACAATAAGATATAATAAACCTCCATTATCCAACGGCTCCTTTTTAAAATAAAAGATTAAACGGTTAAATTAAAAAATTTAATAAGGTGTACGACGGACAACGTACAATGTTGATCCACTCTACACATTTATAGTTAAAGTTAATAGACTCGGACTAAAAGAGTTAATGGAAATATATTTAAAAGACCAAACGGAAATTTTTTAAAATTAAGGGACCAAATCGAAAAAAAAAATAAGTTAAGGAAATATTTATGTAACTAAGCCTATATTATTTCATGATAAATTGAATACTTTGTTGTAACATACAACCTTTATGCTATTGCATTTACATAAATGCTAATTTTTTTCTTTCACCCGTGAATGCTCAATGATAAAGTTATCTGTGAACCTAGTCATTAATTTCGAAGACATACTATGGTTAATATTTGGATGTGTCCTGAAATCTTCGTAAGTATATATGCATACTTTTGTTTCTGGGAGAGTCCCTTTCTATAAGTTGAGAAGTTTTATGTGAGATTCCGATTCTACTAATCATACCAGCTTATAAAAAAATGACAAGTTCAATTTTGTAAATTGACAAAATAAGGGGACTAAAATTGCTGATTTAGAAATAGAGTGATCAAAATACAAAAATTGTTAAATTAAAGGGACCAAAATTGCAAATTTATAAATAGGTGGACCAAAATCCATAAATTGTTAAAATTAAGGGATCAAAATTACAATTAAGCCAAAAATAATCTAATGGTTAATGGCTTGCATGTTTGCCACGTAACCTAAGCCTAGAAATGTTGTTCTTCAGCACTTGATTTTGATTGGTTGCGCTTTCATAGCCATCATTGTCGAGCAAAATTCCTTCTTTTACTTTCTAAGTCAATAACTGCATTTTGTGGCACCTGTGGATTTGCTTCTTTGCATTTTTAATTTATCTTATACAAATATTAAATTTGTCAGTCATAATCAAGATCAGGAGTAACCAGCACAAAAATAAACATAAATAACAATGCAAAAGCTTTAAAGAGATTATATTTGGTGTCATCATCTGGCTCTTGTAATGGCGCTGGTGCTGACACTAGTAATGGAGAATTTGGAGTATAACTTGGTAGTGTCTTTGAACTTTCACTTCTTGGAGCTAGATTGGAAACCAAATTCTCTAAAGCATTTGGTTTAGCAGCATCAACTACAATATCACATAACAAACATGAATTCAGACTAACTACATATAGAAATAGAATTAAGCAATTCATTATTTCTTAGGCTTTGTTTGGATTGATAGAACATAATTGAGCGGAGCATAAATGAACATAACAGAATGGAGCGGAACGAAATGGAATAATCTATTCCATTGTTTAGATATTTTATGATGGAGAGAATTTTTTTTACCGTTACATTGTTTGAATTGTCGGCGGAATGGAATGAATTATAACTTTCTACTTCAATTTAACCCTTCTTCAAAAATACCATTATATAAAATTAAAGCATATATCTTCCATTAAAATGATTACAGAATATATAAGAAACATTTGACTTTTTTTATTCATTGCATGAATGATGTATTTGGTCTATATTCTAGACAAGATACATCAATTAATCTTAAATGTCAAATTTTTGTTATAGATAGGACCGGAGGAAGCAGTATTAATCAGGGTTATGTTTGAAGAAAAAAAATGCATATTAAAAATTGAAAAAGAGGTTATATTTAGGGACACATACATACACGGAGAGACATGTATGGATTAAAATTAGGATTTAATTAATACGTGTACAATCTTCTTCAAAAAAATTAATATGTGTATAATAATGTAGCATGATTTTATACACATATCTAATGATGTGTTGTCACATCATTTTATATGGTTGAAAACAATGAGTTATCGTATGTATTAATTGATGTAGAAACCCAACAGTGGATGTATGTTTAAAGGGTCATGTTAACTTAGGGCACAAATTAAGGATCTAAATAAAGAATTAAAACATAAGTCTTGTGTTGAAAAAATAAGTTTTTAAAATTTCAAGACATGAATGCACAATTTTCAAAATTAAGTTTTCACATTTGACATCTAAACTTGTGCCTCAAGTGTATAAGTTAGCATTTCCCATGTTTAAAATAACTTTACAATTAGTGTATAGAAATTAAATTCTTTTTTCTTATTAATATATAATTTTAACCACTAAATTTACATTTACTTCTGCCCAATAAAAAAATAAAATCGTTTTTTTAATAAATAATTACAGATTCAAGTATTTTATAACTAGGATCTCTAAAAAAAGTATTTATCACTGTAAATTCAAAAAAGTATCATTTATATTATATACACTGTTCATAGTCTTTATAGACAAAAGACAGAGAGTAAAAATATGACAAAAAAATTAGAGAGTGGAAAGATTTTTTTTAGTTTACATTATACTCTCTCCGTCTCAAAATAAGAAAGTCTTTTGTTTATTTCAAATATATTAAGAAGAAAGTGAAAGAGAGAGAAAAATGGTTGGAAAAAATGAAAATTTTACAAATAACTCATATATTTTGAGATGGAGAGAATATTATTTATCTACAAAGAAATGACAGTGCATTTGATTTGGTGTGGCATATGAGTAATTAGTCAAAGCGTTAGAAAATGAGTTCAATGTTATGCGTTTTGACTTCATGGGAAATAAAAGTCTACTACCAAAGAAAATAACAGTATTAAAGTCCTTTTATGATAAAATTAATAGCATTAAAATTTAAAGGTCAAATGTCACCATTCAATGAGACGCATGTGTGTGATTCAGTCTTGGCCTCTTGGGTGAGGAGGTGCAAAGCAAAAATTTTAGGGTGTGCAAATAACATAAAAGTTACATTATTAGTGCAAATAGCAAAAACTCAGGGTGTGCACACCTGGGTCCGAGGTTGGTGTCTCACTAAACGTAATAAAAGAAGAGCATAATTTACTTACCAGGGGATGGAGCAGTAGTACCAACATGCACTGTATCGTGAATATGAAATAACCATGTTAGTATCAAATAATGTAAACATAATTATCAATATATAAACTTGACTCGTTAAAAAAAATTCGTATAAGCTTAGAAGTTAATTGAATGGTTATAAAAAGCAGAGTTAACATTTTACATTGACCAAGGGAGGGATACTCCACAAACAGCGAGCAATTTGGCTGTGTTTGTGACATCAAATGGAAAATTGTGGATTTCCAATTTAATATCACAAATGCAACCGTAAGAAGTAGCTATAATAGATTCAATAGCAGAACAACATGAATCATATGGTTGTGAATTGTGGTCTACATAGTATGGTTTACACTCATCAACCATATCATTTATAATTGATATACAATATGTGGTTGGAAACGGCATGAAGCCATTGCATTTGGACATCAATACAATTAGAAATGCCAAAATAGTGATCACTTTTGCCATCGTGCTTCACTCACTCAAAGTCTCAAACGAAGGTAAGAGTGTGGAACTATTTTGGTTTGTTATATATGTAAATTTGTTTTTTAACAAGTGTTATATTGCGATGAAGAATTCATTTTGTAACTGAACACAATTTAATAGGCAGCAATAATCCCTTGTATTTCGTTGTTGGAGAAAATAATGGAACTGAACACGTTCACATTACGTACACTAGCCTATCACAAACTCACACGTTTGCAAAATTTAATTTCATTATTGTTTTTTTAAAATTAAAATTAATTATGGATTTTTTTTTTGAGAGAATTAATTATGGATAATGACCATCACAATTTTAACAAATTTCTACGGATAACTATGAAATTAATTAATTTGTTAAAAAAATTACGGATAATGTTCATCACATCTCTAACAAACTTAAAACTATGAAATCAATTTATTTGTTTTTTAAAAAATGACTTGTCAACTAACAATATATGAAAGTTGAAATACAACAAAATTTCATAACCGTCCTCATATTATAATATATGAAAGTTGAAATACAGCAAAAATTCATATCCGTCCTCGTTAAAACTCATGATCTCCTTAATTTTATGTGCATAATGGTCATTTGGCAAAATTCAATCCAATTGTTTCATAAAAAACATTAAAATTAATTATGGATAATGATCATCACAACTGTAATAAATTTTTCACAGATAACTATGAAATTAATTAAATTGTTAAAAAAATTATGGATAGTGGTCATCACAACTCTAACAAATAATATATGAAAGTTGAAATACAACAAAATTTCATAACCATCCTCATTAAAACTCACGATTTCCTTAATTTTATGTGCATAATGGTCATTTTGCAAAATTCAATTCAATTGTTTCTTAAAAAAATTAAAATTAATTATGGATAATGATCATCGCAACTGTAACAAATTTTCACGGATAACTATGAAATTAATTAAATTGTCAAAAAAAATTACGGATAGTGGTCATCACAACTCTAACAAATTTTCACGGGTAACTACGAAATCAATTTATTTGTTTTTTAAAAAATAACTTAAAAACAAATATTATGGAACTATCCACGGATATAACAAATTTCCACACATATTTCTTTTCGGAATGCAAAATTAATAGCTCTTTGAAATACTTTTAAAACTTTGTCAAAAAAAAGAAATACTTTTAAAACATTATTTGTTTTTTTTCTCTAAAAAAACATTATTTGTTTTTTAATTAAAAAAATTATGGATAATGGTCATCACAACTCTAACAAATTTCCACCCATAATCGAAATCCAACAAAATTTCATAATTGTCCTTCTTAAAAGTCAATATATATTATCATGATTATCTTTCCGATTCAACACAACAAATTTAAATATATACTTTTACTATTAATCTACTACTATAATAAGAAAATAAGAAAATCTTACTCCAGTAAAATTTCATAATTATCCTCGATTAAACTTATAATCTTCTTAATTTCACGGGTTCAATCGTCATTTTACAAAATAAAAATCAAATTTACTCATTTTTTTAAAAATTATTATATATATTTTTGTTTATCTTCCTAGCCTAACTAATTCCTTATGTATCGTCATTTTCAAATTTATCACTTCAAGTCAAACTAATTCTCTATATCGTCATTTTGTATATTTATCACTTCCGAGCCTCTATATCGTCGTTTTGTAGATCTACCACTTCCAAGCATAACTAATTCTCTTGGTTTATCACTTCGAAGCCTAAATCTCTTGGTTTATCACTTCCAAGCCTAAAAAATGTCAATTTATTTCATCTTTCTTCTCCTTATGATCTGATTTCATTTATCTTATATATTTTTAAAAAAATTGTTTATCACTACAAAGCCCACAACTAATTCCCTATATTTTGCAAATAAAAAAGTCAAATTGTTTCTTCTTTCTTCTTCTTATTATTTGATTCTCTTTATTTTTTAAATAAATTGCACAAAAAATACTCGGTTAAGGTTCTAATACCCGGATAGGCTTTTAATGTCACTAATAATAGGAAAACAATTTATGTTGTTTTCAAAATTTAAACATATCAAACTTTCTCATATCGGCATACATAAAATTTGATTTTGGAGATATGAACATATAAATTTTACAATGAGTGCGGTGTAAATATTTAACGATATTTTGGAGAAACAATACAATAATGTTAATATTTTAAAAATAGTCACGAGTTTTTCAAACTTTATCATATCGACTATCACATATTGTTATATAAAAAATTTCTTCTGCATATATAAGCTTATAAAATCATCAACGAGTGTGATGCAAATATTTATCGGTGTTTTAAATATAAAATAAAAAGTTATTTAATAGAAACACTACATTGATGTTGAAGTTAAAGTGTATTAGAAGTTAAAGATCCGTGAAAGTTATATGTGGATGGCTTGTCTTAATTTGTGACTAAGATGAATCAAAATTTAAAAGTAGTACTTATAATGACACTTTGAGATTACTTATATAGTGGGAGGTTGGATGAGTTCGAGAAAAAAAATTGATTTTCGATCTTAAAAAAAAGATTTAAATAAACTTTTTGGAACAAATTATTCTATTAAACAAAATAAGAGCATATGAGAAAAAAAAAATATCACAAAGAAAAGAGAAGAATTAAGCCTATGTGTAAAATAATCCCATAAAAAGAAAAGTACACCAACTAATCCGGCACCAACTTCTCTTCGATATCTTGATTGCTTGTCGAAGCTTCACCATCGAACGGTAAAATCTCTCTAAGTTCATAAACTCGATCTAGCTTGTGAGTCGAACTCATTTAAATCTCTTCAAAACCTAAGTCAAACTTAATTGACTGCATTTATTGTAGCATGTCGAAAATACTAGTTAACAATAGGCTACAATTGATCGAGGCGTGTATCCCACGTAAATGAGACGTTTACAAGAAAATATTTGACTCCGCACCGCTGCAACAATTACCGCAACGGTTTGTCTGGCTACGTGTGGCCGCTATAGCGTTGCTATCGACGCCTATTGATTACTATGGAATAAACAATTAAAGGATGATCTGTTCACAAATATTACTACATAATAAAACAAAAAATACATCTCAGCAAAAACTAAATCGTAATTAAGTAATTTTATAGTTTTGAGTTTGCAAAACATATTTTGAAGAAAAATTAATCGTTTTTATTTTTTTTATTTTCTCTCCGTTAAAATAGATTTTGAGCGCCTAAAATCCAAAAAAATTCAAACATCACTCTTTGCTCCTTACACATTCTTGATCCAGCACGAGACAACTAACACAATTTCGTTCTTTACACATTCTTGGTCCAATACCATTCAACTTCATCTTCGTAGTCTTGATCCAGTTCGATTTGACTTCAGCTTCGTTGCTCATACAATGTCGACCAAATACACTTCATCTTCTTAATTCAGTAAGTCAATTCGATGTAATGTAGTAGGTTTTCGTAGATTTTTTTTATTGTAGTTTGTTTAAGCTTTTCATTATTATAATCAAATGAGTTGTTTTCCGTTATCGATTAGGATATTTAATTACTTACCTTTATGATCAAACAAGATTGGAATAATGAATGAATAACTTACCTGAGTTAAGTATATGTTGGTTGTGAATTGATGAACATTGATCGAGTGAATTGATTCGATAAAATTGATTATGACTAGAGGTGAGTTGAAAATAAAGTGATTTATGTTTATACATTTATGAAAAGCGAGTTGAACTATAATTTGATGTGTAAAAATCGATTCTAGAATCAAAAATTATACATCATAATTTCAAGTAGAGTCAATTTTAGAAGCAAAATAAATTCTATTCGAAAATAATCAAGCATATCATAATCAATTATACACATCAAAAGTCAATTCTAACCCCTCTAGAAGTGAAAGCTACCTGTTTGTTTATAGTCTCAGCTAAAAACTTAATTACTGTATTTATTATTTTCTGAATATTACAGGTCATGGCACTGTCTTCCGAATCATTTACTATTTCACCCAATGCAACATGGTATATTCTCTCTCATACTTTCATTGTACTTTTATTCTCTCTTTTTCTCTATTATTATTGTCCAATAAAAAAAGAGGAAAAAAGATTGTCACTAAAGTTGTTTGATTTTGGTTGTCAAAATATCACTCCTCTTTATTTTTAGTCGTGTCCCTTTCATATTAATTATTTGTGCATCAATCAACTGTTGGCAGGACTTGGAAAGTACTCGTTGCAATCATATCAGCAATTAGCCTTTGGGTCTCACCCTACTACATGTCCTTTCTGAACGGTTCAAAGAACTTTACAATCATTGTCATTGATAACTCTCAAAACTGCATTTTTCTCCTGGATATTATTCTTAGTTTTTTTGTAGCATATAAGGACAAAAACACAAATTTGACTGTCACTGATAAATCAAAAATAGCTTTTCACTATCTTTTAGACACAATGTCTATGCTACCTGTGGAGCCTTTTAGACATAAAACGTAAGATTGAAACAAATTATGTGAGACACTACGTCCACATTTTAAGTTTAGAACATATAACCAAGCCAACCAGATATTACAATACACTTCTTTTCCAAAATCATTAGTGTTAAAGGGTATAAAATGCCCAAAAATTGATCAAAGATACTCTTTGTGCCATCTGATTCAGAGTTGTATAGAAAGAAGTGAGCTATTGAAAGACATAACCAAATTGCGGACACTAAATAATGAAACATGAGGCATTATCAATTGCAACAGTTTGGAATATTGAGTAGCTTCTACTGCTCCTTATACTTCCACTGCTCTATAGTCAAGGTTTGGTAACAAAGCCAATGCTTCACCTTCAAGGACAAGAATGTCTCCATTCTTGTAGCACCTTGTCTTAAACTTCGCACTGAATAACATTGACAAACACTTCAGTAGAAACAAAATCATTACCAATTCAAAAAAATGCACAAGACGGTAATGTCGAAACTTACAAATATCGATTTTTGTTTTCTCGTACATTAGTTGCTTGTACTTCACCAACAACCTGATCTCCGATGTAGACTGGTAACTTAAAACTCAAGGTTTGAGATACATACACAGCTGCAGGCTACACAATTATCCATAATATTAGAAAAGTGAAGAAGCCAGGAAAGAAAACGAAGAAACTTTATGAAAGTTATCATGAAAGAACTAGAGTGAAGGACCTTCGTGTTATGTTAGCAGGGCCAATAGACAAGGCCCGATTATTTACATCTATTAAATAGAATAAGGATGAACATTTACTGTCATTCGGTTGTTTTTATGTTGATTTGGTTGGGAGAGACTAGACTCTCTAATTCCTAGAAGTTGTGTAAGTTACTAGCAGTTACTGTATTTTCTCTCTGTTCTTGTACCAACTCTGGAGAGAGTTATTCCTATAGTATTGTTGGATATAATACAAGTATTCTTCCATTATATCATATCTATTATATACTGTATATACCAGATCTATCATGTTATTGCCTCAATTCACATTATTATTCAAGCACTTGAGTAGAAGTCTTGGTTGTTGTTGTCAAGTATAACTCTTTTATCCATGCCTTCATATTTTCAACCCATCATGAAAATAGTTGTACTGTGCAGCAAATAGAGGTTTGTTCTAGTTCTGCTATGCCACAGTACTATGGCAGGGCTGCTATTAAACAACACTTTGTACTAATCAGAGTATTGCGGAACAATAATAATATACTGCCGCTATTTAATAACACTGAAAAATAGTCAAAATTATGATAATTCACATTGAGAAAATTGGGATATCCATTGTCAGTGTAAATGATAAACTAGCTTTACGCTGATGTCCAATGAGAATCCAATATTTTGTTGTTATTTTTAAATTGTAACTACAAAGTAGACTTACGTGGTAATATCACGAGTTTTATTGGGATGTTGGTGTAAAACTATTTTACGCCAACAAGGTATATCCAATAAACTCATCTACATTACATGATCCTTAAAATTTCTATATATAATGCCACATTTTAATCTTTCTAATAAGAGGAAGGACTTACACAATTAATTGGACATTACTAACAGTGCAAATTACAATTTCACATTTTATCCTTTTCACTTCATCCTTCAATACTTTTCGTCAGTTTTCTACAAACATGCATCTGATTCTCTAGTTGACTGAAAGAAGTTTTAAAGGGCAGCGAGTTTTGAATCTCAGAATCAAATCTAGGTTTCCTAAAGTTAACATCTGTTATGAGAAATTTCACTTACAAGGTAGACTTGCGTGACAGTATCACAAGTTTTCATAAAGCACAAAAAAGTGACCATTTTCCTAACTGTTTTACAATATGGCCCTGTTTGTATAAACAACTTAATTAAATAGTTAGCATAAACACTTACCATATGGGTGCTTATGTATAAGTTATTTCAATAACATAAGAAACAAGAAAGTCAAACTGTTTTATATAAGTTATTAGTCGCCTTCATAAACTATCTTGGAAAGCTTATGAAAATAAGTTGAAAAAAGCTTATGGACATGTCATAAGCTATTTTCATAAATTCTCTTAAAAGAGAATGAATAGTGCCTATGCGAATATATAATTTCAAATAAGTCAATCCAAACAGACCCTATATATTATATTTGATCTTTCAGTAAAAAGTTTCCAAATTTCTTTCCTATTCTTGTGAGTAAATTATATTAGAGGATAATTCTTTCAAAAACTGTGTATCATATAGCTCAAACTCTTTTTAAGTATGAGACTAATAGACCTTTGCTCAGGCTCTGAAATGGGTCTGTTTCATTCACATCCCATTCTTCTAAAATCTTTATTCTATCCTGAATCATCTATTTGTTTAGTGCTTACCAAAAAATAATCAATTTGTTCACTCTAAATTAGTTTGTTGAATTGTTGATCATACAATTTCTAGCAGGGATATCAAAATTTAAATTTTAAAGAGAGCATTAGCATGTTACTTACAAAATGTGATGAGATGATATGCGGAAAAAGCGAAGCAACAAGCATTCCATGTACCAATGGACCTTCAAATCCAACATTTCGAGCAGCATCCGAATCGGTATGCAAAGGATTAGAATCACGGCTCACTTTGGAGTACTGAAGAACGTCTTCCTCAGTAAAAACCCTTGTTTTTTTCAAAACATCACCAGGTTTAAGCACACGAGTTGTCGATGAAAAACACCTCAGACTCAGATACTGAAGTTTGCTACTAGAATATAAACTCCTGAAGAGCATTCTTGCAAAAGCTCAATTCAACAATACAATGCCCTGAATCTGTCCCTCACAATCTGAAAATGATGCTAAGTATAGCTTTATATATATATATATATATATATACATAAGGATTTAAGGATATAATTATGAATATATATATATCCATAATTGAAGACCAACACAAATATTTAAGGATTTAATTTATATGCACCGAAAGTGTAAAACTTTTTTTTACATGCCTCCAATTAAATCACTCCATACTACCAGTTTTTTATGTTAGTTCCTAAAATATGATGTATGTGTAAAAAAAAAAAACACTGTCAGTGTATAAAAAATAATCTAAGTATTTAAACTATAATTATAGTAATTATGCAAAATGCATGTATCATGACTACAAAAAAAACAAAATTGTTTCAGCATTACTGGTTGAAACATTTTAACAAACAGTTAAGCTGCATGGAAAGAAAAAAGTGGAATTACATTAACTGATGAGTTAAAAGCGAATGGAATTCTTTCTTGATAAAGCCATTAGTGCAGATGTTGTTCAACTTCAATCTTCTGTTGCTTGAAATTTGAGTTTTGTTTACTTGGGTTTGTGGGTTTATCAAGAAGTTGGGTTTTGTTGATGGAAGAAAAAGGATTAATGGTTGAAGATGTGATCAAAATTAATATATTTATAAAGAAAAGGGTTAAAAGTGACTAAAGATTAA